>Ga0209309_10000975_pt1 | contig 30412 bp, 43 predicted proteins | sample COGITO_mtgs_1204_2_FD_184807 | JGI IMG/M metagenome (GOLD analysis project Ga0209309, IMG submission 184807) | Pelagic marine microbial communities from North Sea - COGITO_mtgs_120412 (SPAdes) (version 2) | ecosystem: Environmental > Aquatic > Marine > Epipelagic ... | reverse complement strand
GTTAGATGCACTTACATTTGTATTATTCAATAAACCATTTCGTAAGATTAATAAACCACAACTTGCGAATGCTACAAATGAGAGGGATTGTTTAGTAGAGATTGAGTTCTCTGTGAATAGTCGTGACTATTTGGTTCGTCGTGGAATCAAACCAAATATCTTTGATATTGAAGTAAATGGTAATCCACTTCATAAGGAAGCAGATGATCGTGCCAATCAACGCATTCTTGAGGAGAGTATTCTTAAGGTAAATTATAAATCATTTACACAAATTGTAATCTTAGGTAGCAGCACCTTTGTACCTTTCATGCAATTGACGACCGCCAATCGTCGTGAGGTCATTGAGGACTTATTAGATATTCGTATCTTCTCTGCGATGAATAGTCTGATTAAAGATAATATTCGAACAAAGAAAGAGCAAATTAAATCTTTAGATATTAAGAAAGATAATCTTAAAGATAAGATGCATATGCAGCAAGAGTTTATTGAAGAACTCGAAAGTCGTGGTAACGCAAATATAAAATCTAACAGTGATAAAATTGATAAGTTAGATAGTGAAGTCGAAGTTTATATGAGAGATAATGCTGTTATAGAAGAAGATATTCATAAATTCACAAAAGAACAGGAAGAAGTTATTGGTGCTCGTGAGAAGTTATCAAAACTAAACAATCTTAAAGGTAAAATCTCTCAGAAGGTTGCAACCATTACTAAAGAGCATAAGTTCTTTACAGAAAATACGGTCTGCCCTACCTGTACACAAGATATCAAAGAAGAGTTTCGTGTAAATAGAATTAGTGACGCTCAAAATAAAGCAAAGGAACTCAAGAAAGGTTATGAAGATCTTGAAGAAACAATTAAGTTCGAACAGGAACGAGAGCGTCAATTCAATTCCCTATCTAAGGAGATTACAAAGTTAACGCATGGCATTTCTCAAAACAATACTCGGATTTCCCTCAACCAGAGACAAATCAGAGATCTTGAACATGAAATTCAAACTATTACCAGTAACCTACAAAACAGAAATACTGAGAATGAGAAATTAGAGCAGTTTAAAGACAATCTCCAAAAGACAATTGAATATCTTTCAGACAAAAAACAAGAAATCGTTCATTACGATTTTGCCTATTCCCTTCTTCGGGACGATGGCGTAAAAACAAAAATCATCAAGAAGTATCTTCCATTCATCAATCAGCAGGTTAATCGTTATCTTCAAATGATGGACTTCTACATCAACTTCAAACTTGATGAAGAGTTCGGTGAAACCATTGAGTCACCTATTCACGAAAACTTTTCTTATAGTTCTTTTAGTGAAGGTGAAAAAATGCGTGTAGATTTGGCTCTACTCTTCACTTGGAGAGAAGTTGCGAGACTCAAAAATTCCGTAAACACTAACCTGTTGATTATGGACGAAGTATTTGACTCTTCACTTGATGGATTTGGAACCGAAGAGTTCCTAAAAATTATTCGTTATGTGATAAAGGATGCTAATATATTCGTCATCTCTCATAAGTCAGACTTACATGACAAGTTCCAAAGTGTCATAAGGTTTGAGAAAGTCAAAGGTTTTTCACGTATGATGTCTTGATACATCAAAGAACAATGCAAGTCCCAAATTGGAAGCACCATTCTAAGAAAGAACAGAAACGAAAACTGAAACCTCAGGCAATGCGTTCCCGAAAGGAGGCACTGAGACACTTCAAGAACCGTCACATGACCCTGCCCAAAAAGCAGGGTTCTTTTGTATAATACGTTCATACGAATCAAACCAATGACCGTCAGGCACGAAATCAAATCTCAACTTGCCAAACTTCTTGCCACCGAAGACCTTGTGGTAGAGAACAAGAATGTTGAGACCGCATGTTTCAATGTTCATACTCGTGTGCTGACACTGCCGAACTGGGATAAGGCAGGTGATGAGATATATGATATGTTGGTGGCACATGAAGTGGGACATGCACTTTATACACCAGATCGTGATTGGATAAAAGAATATAAGATACCTCCACAGTTTGTGAATGTGGTGGAGGATGTTCGCATTGAGAAAATGATGAAGCGTCGTTATGCCGGTATCTCCAAGACCTTCTATAAAGGATATAATGTTCTTGCCGATGAGGACTTCTTTGGTGTTGAGTGTGAAGATGTAAGTAAGATGAATCTTGCCGATCGTGTAAATCTTCACTTTAAGATTGGAAACTTTGTTGATATTCCTTTTGGTGAATATGTAGAGATGCCTATCGTTCGTATGATTGAGGGTTGTGAGGATTTTGATGATGTTCTGATTGCGGCACAGGCACTCTATAAGTATTGTGAGCAGCAGATGAATACAGAAACCAAGACTGATATGGATTCATTAGAATCGCAAAGTTCTGGTTCATCTGAAGAGCAGTCTGATAACTCTATGGAGCAACAACAGCAACCTGGAGAATCTGAAGATAGTACCGATACCGAGCAAGACACCGAGCATGTTGCCGAGCAAGACACCGAGCATGTTCGTCAGGGTGGAGAAACTAATCCTGAACCTAAAGTCGATACGATGGATTCATTACAGGATGCAATCAAAAAACTTGCATCCATGGATGGAATTGAGAATGTTTATGTAGAACTTCCTCAAGTCGATCTTGATGATATTATTGTTCCAAATAAAGAGATTCATGAGAGATGTGATGAACTCTGGGACAATCCTCACGATCCTTATCTGTTTGATTATGTTGATGGTGAGTTTATGAAATTTAAAAAATCAGCACAGAAAGAGGTAAATTATCTTGTCAAAGAATTCGAATGTAGAAAATCTGCTAATAGCTATGCTCGTGCTACTACTAGTCGCACTGGAGTTTTGGACTGCTCTAAACTCCACACCTACAAATACAACGAAGACTTGTTCAAGAAAGTAACCACACTTGCCGATGGTAAAGACCATGGATTGATTTTTATTCTTGATTGGTCTGGTTCTATGACCCATGTAATGATGGATACTATGAAACAATTATTCAATCTTGTATGGTTCTGTAAGAAAGTTTCTATTCCATTTGAGGTGTATGCATTTACGAATGAGTATCCATTAGTAAGTGATGATGGAGAACAACTTTGTCGCAAAAGACCATATGAGAAAAAAGATGGTTTGATGCAGGTTGGAGAACAGTTTTCTTTGATGAATATTTTGTCTCATAAAGTCAATTCTAAAACTTTAGAAAAACAACTGAAAAATATGTTCCGTCTTGCACAATATATTACTTTCGGTGGAAGATATCCTATGCCTGTTGGAATGGGATTGTCCGGAACTCCCTTGAATGAAACGATGATTGCACTTCATCAAATCATTCCACAGTTCAAGAAAAATACTAAAGTCCAAAAAGTTCAGTGTGTCGTATTGAGTGATGGTGAGGGTTATGGACTTACTTATCATCGTGAGATTCAACGTTCATGGGAGTTTGAACCTTTTATTGGACTTGGAAGAATTGGTGATAATTGTTATCTTCGTGATCGTAAAACAGGAAACACTTATTCTTTGGATTCTATTTGGGATGACTACACTGATATTTTGATTCAAAATTTGAGAGACAATTTTATTGATACTAATTTTATTGGTATTCGTGTTCTTGAGTCTCGTGATTCTAATCGTTTTATTAGTCGTTACACTTATAAAGAACATGAATTGAGAACTAAGATTCAAAACCAGTGGAAAAAACAAAGATCATTTGCTATCAAAAATTCTGGATATCATTCTTATATTGCACTTTCAGCAACAACTCTTGCAAGTGAATCTGAATTTGATGTATCAGAAGATGCTTCTAAAACTCAAATCAAAAAATCTTTCATGAAGAGTTTGAAGGGTAAAAAAATGAATAAGAAAATCTTAAATGAGTTTGTTGGACTTATTGCTTGATAAATATTTTTAAATAATATTAGGTATTAAGAATGTCAATGTTTTCAAAAATGATTGGAAATGTGCCAGCAGCACCTGCACAACCTACTCCAGTTGCAGTTCCTTCAGAACCGGCAGAAGCAATTGCTCCTGATCCCATTGTTGCAGAAGAAGTTGTGGAAGAATCTGTCGAAACTTTATCGTATGAGAGTGATGTTTCTATCGATGAAATGAGTAAGGATGAACTTGAAGAATATGGTAGAACTCTTGGTATTGAGTTGGATAAAAGACACTCTCGCAGAAAGATGGTTAAAGAGTTGAAAGAGCATCTGACCAATTCTTAAACTGTCCACTGGGGGTCGTCAAGACCCCTTTTTTCTTGTATAATAACTTCAGTTGAAACAAAGAAAACAAGATCATGTCTCTTTCTGCTGATTATATCCGCACTTCTTTACGGGAACTTTATGGAGAGTCTGTGACGGGTGCTGATATTCGTGCTTGGTGTGCGATGAATGGATCCAACTATCAGACAGTTACAAATAAAATTGCTGATTATAAAGTTGGTCGTGGTAAGTGGAACCTGACCATTCAGGAAAAACTTGAGAAAACTTATCAGGCACCTCCTGCCATGCCTACTATTGAGCAGAATTTGATTCCTGATAAAGATGATACTTTCGTCAAGTTTGGTAACTTTGGTGATCTTAAAAAAATTATTCAGTCCAATCTTTTTTATCCAACGTTTATTACGGGTCTTTCGGGTAATGGTAAAACGTTGTCTGTAGAGCAAGCTTGTGCTCAACTTGGACGTGAACTGATTCGTGTAAACATTACTATTGAGACTGATGAAGACGATCTTATTGGTGGTTTCCGTCTTGTCGATGGGGCAACTGTTTGGCATAACGGACCTGTCACTGAAGCACTCCAGAGAGGAGCAATCCTGTTACTCGATGAAGTTGACCTTGCTTCTAACAAAATCCTCTGTCTCCAGTCCATCCTTGAAGGTAAAGGTGTGTTCTTGAAAAAAATTGGTAAGTATGTAAAACCAACAAAAGGTTTCAATGTATTTGCCACTGCGAACACAAAAGGTAAAGGTTCTGATGATGGTCGTTTTATCGGCACTAATGTTCTCAACGAAGCATTCTTGGAACGTTTCCCAGTAACGTTTGAGCAGACGTATCCTACTCCTGCGACTGAACAGAAAATCCTTGAGGGTATTGCTTTGGATCTTGGAGTGGAAGATCGTGACTTCTGCAAACGTCTTGTTGACTGGGCAGACATTATTCGCAAAACTTTCTATGATGGAGGTATTGATGAAATTATCAGCACCCGTCGTTTGGTTCATATCATCCGTGCTTTCAGCATCTTCAAAGATAAAGCAAAATCAATTCAAGTTTGTGTAAGTCGTTTTGATGATGAGACCAAACAATCATTCTTGGAACTCTATGACAAAGTGGATGCCGACTTTGTGATGCCTGTAGAAAGTGATCGCATTTATGTGATTGACGGTGGAGCAAATATTTGATATAATAAGTTATGACTAACTCTTGGTCCATGCTATACGATGAAATTTTAAAAATGGATGACAACACTTTGAACATAGGTACTCACCTTCGAGGTGCCGAAGGTCAAGACCACATTAATTTAAATATATCAAGTGGTAATATTGATATTACTAGTTCATCAGCAACTCCTTTTAAATATAATGAAGAGGAAATTGTAAAAGAACTTCTTGAATATATTAGAGGAACTTACAGACAACATTACTCTGCTGGTGATGATAAAATTCAAACACTGGATTTGATTGAAGCTTGTGGTGATGGTGAAGCATTCTGTAGATCTAATATTCTTAAGTATGCATCACGATATGATAAGAAAGGCACGGCACGTCGTGATATAATTAAGATTCTCCACTATGCTGTTCTTCTAATGCATTTCAATGATAAGAATGCAAATCGTGAAATCTACCCTCAATAATAATGAAACTCAAAGAATACACAATGAAACTGTCTGACAATGCACTTGCTATCCTCAAGAACTTTGCGGGTATCAATAACTCTATTCTTGTAAAGCAAGGCAACAAACTTCGCACTATCTCTGTGGCAAAGAACATTCTTGCCGAAGCAGAAATCAAAGAAGATTTCCCACGGGACTTTGCAATTTATGATCTCAATCAATTCTTGAACGGTTTGAGTCTTCATCAGGATCCTGACCTTGATTTCAATCAAGACAGTTACTTGAGTATCAAAGAAGGCAAACGTCGCGTGAAGTATTTCTTTGCCGATCCAAATGTAATTATTGCTCCTCCGGAGAAGGAGATTACATTGCCATCTCAAGATGTATGTTTCCAGTTGGATAGTGTAACACTTGAAAAATTGACCAAAGCAGCAGCAGTATATCAACTGCCTGATATGTCTGCGATTGGTGAGAATGGTGTTATCAAACTGGTGGTTCGTGATAAGAAGAATGATACTTCTAACGAATATGCCATTGTTGTTGGTGAGACCAGTGATGAGTTTGAATTTAACTTTAAGGTAGAAAACATCAAGATTATTCCTGGTGCCTATGAGGTAGTAGTCTCCTCTAAACTTCTGTCACAGTTCACAAACACACAACACAATCTCAAGTATTATATTGCTCTGGAACCTGATTCAACATTCGGATGAGACATATTCTCTTCACCCTTAAGGGGTGTCCATATGGATTATTAGATGATGAAGCACACATTCGCAATGTGCTGGCAAATGCATCAAACCTTGCCGAAAGCACATTGCTGAATATTTCATCACATAAGTTTGATCCTCATGGTGTAACTGCCATAGCACTTCTTGCCGAGTCTCACATTAGTATTCATACATGGCCGGAGAATGGTATGGCAGTATGTGATGTTTTTACATGTGGAGACCATACAAATCCACGATCCGGTGCGACTTATATGTATGAGGCAATGGGTGCAACAGACATTGTATCTGAAATCTTTACTCGACCTTTGAAATGACCAAAGTTGATGTCCCAATGAGAATAACTGGTAGTATTCTAGTGATTACTGCATATTTTGTTGTTCTTCATATCAATATAACTCTTGGAGTGATGCTTCACTTTGTTGCTGATATGATTTCAGTTCCTTACTTTATAAGGACAAAATCTTGGGATGTGGTTATAATGCTTATGTTCCTACTGGCAATCAGTTTTAGCAAACTCTTAACATGAATATTTTTGTGACGGATGAAAGTCCAGTCAAGTCGGCACAGGTTCTTCCTGATAAGCACATCGTCAAGATGCCCCTAGAGTGCTGTCAGATGCTCTCTATCGTTGCCTCAGACAAATGGGGGCACGGATATGGAACTCTCCCTAAGACCGATGGAACCCCATATGCGACCGATAAGGGTGCTTTCCGCAATCACCCCTGCACAATATGGGCAAACGAAACTGCCGCAAATGCCCGATGGTTGATCCGGCACGGTCTTGCATTATGTGAAGAGTATTCTAATCGTTATGGAAAAATTCATTCATGTCTTCATACTCTCGCACATGCAAATAAGATCTTCCCATTAGATGCTATTCATCAATCAGAACTCACTCCTTTTGTTCGTGCAATGCCTGAAGAGTTTAAGTTTGATATGAATATAAGTACCATCGAAGCATATAAGATGTATATTGCATCTAAACCATGGGTATGCGATAATTACTTGAGACTGCCAAATCGTAAACCTGAATGGGTGTAGAGTGAAAGAAGAAAAAATAAAAACACTTTATCTTTATTCATTAGAGAGTGGTGGATGTATTATGCACGATGGATACATTCAAATAGGTATTATGAAACATAGTGTTGAGAAACATATGGAACTAAATCCTACCGTTAATTGGATTGTAACTTATTGGTGTCCAGACATATTTGCTAACAGATACAAAAGAGTTTCATTTCAAAAAACTGAAAAGAAAAATGAGGGAAGTCCAAAGACGGACAATCAAGGACAGGGTATGGATTTGGACACAGAACCGAAAGGTTGTGGTATACTAAAGGACAAGTAGATTTGATTATGAGCAACTTCATCTGGGTTGAGAAGTATCGACCACAAACTATTGAAGAATGTATTCTTCCTGAGAGTACGAAGAAGACATTTCAATCTTTCCTAGATAAGGGAGAGATACCTAATATGCTACTTGCCGGTCCTCCAGGCATCGGTAAAACAACAGTAGCAAAGGCATTATGTAAAGAACTTGGAGTAGATGTTTATGTCATCAATGGATCCGATGAGGGACGATTCCTTGATACCGTCAGAAATAATGCGAAAAACTTTGCTTCGACCGTATCGCTTACGTCAGATTCTAAACACAAAGTCATCATCATTGACGAAGCTGACAACACATCCAACGATGTACAACTCCTGTTACGGGCGTTTATTGAGGAGTTCGCTGGCAATTGCAGATTCATCTTTACCTGTAACTACAAAAACAAAATCCTCGAACCCTTACATTCTCGGTGTGCCGTCGTCGAGTTTGGAATCAAAGGAAAAGAAAGACAGGGTATTGCAGCACAGTTCTTCAAACGTATCCAACAAATCTTGGATGCAGAAGGTGTTGAATATGATAACAAGGTCCTGGTAGAATTAATCAATAAGCACTTTCCTGATTGGAGACGTGTTCTTAATGAATGCCAAAGATATTCTGTAAGTGGGAAAATCGACTCTGGTATTCTTGCAACTTTTTCGGATGTAGCAGTCAATGAACTGGTTAAAAACCTTAAAGAGAAGAATTTTCCCGAAGTACGTAAATGGGTTGTCAATAACCTGGACAATGATACTACTGTCCTACTGCGTCGTATTTACGATGCTTGTTATGATTCCTTGGTTCCGAATAGTATTCCTGCTGCTGTGCTTGTGCTTGCTAAGTATCAGTATCAAATGGCATTTGTGGCAGATCAGGAAATAAACTTACTTGCCTGTTTGACTGAAATAATGGTAGAATGTGAGTTTAGTTGAGGTAAATTAAAATGATTGATGTAAAATTGCTACGAATTGTGACCGGAGAAGAAGTTATCGCAGAACTTCTATCTGAGACAGAAGAAACTATCACAGTCCAAAATGGTCTTGTAGTTCTTCCAACTAATAATGGTGTTGGATTTGCTCCATGGGCAACCGTGATTAGTAAAGAAGACCCAGAGATTACGATTTCCAAAACTCATGTTGTATATGTTGCAGAAGTCCAAGAGGATGTCTGTAAAAAGTATAATGAAATGTTTGGTAGTAAGTTGATTACACCAAACTCCAAAAAACTGGTTCTGTGACTTAAATGAGAATTGGAGTCATGTGTTCTGGAAATGGAACTAACTTTGAGAACATCGTTGAGAATTGTCCAGACCATGAAGTTGTAGTTATGATCTACAATATCAAAGGATGTGGTGCTCAAGAAAGGGCAGACCGATTGGGTATTCCCAACTGTCGTATTAAGAGTATTGATGAACAAAAAATCATTGATAAACTTAATAGGCACAAAGTTGATTTAGTAGTTCTTGCGGGTTGGATGAGAATTGTTACACCGGGATTGATTAATGCTTTTCCGAATAAGATAATTAATATTCATCCATCATTACTTCCAAAGTATAAAGGTCTTAATGCCGTTAAGCAGGCACTAGATAGTGGAGACAAAATTACTGGATGCACAGTTCATTATGTGACTGAAGAGTTAGACTCTGGGGGATGTATTGATTCTTCTTCTGTTCTTATTTGTGCCGGAGATACAGAAGAGACATTACATCACAGAGTTCAGAGAGCAGAACATCGTTTACTTCCTATGGTAATTAACAATTTATTTGGGAATATAAATTAAATGGAATGGGAATGGTTCATTGAGTTACTACAAATGAGACAAGATAAAATTGACACACAGGGTATGAGTATTCCCTCTAAGAGTAATACCAATTCTAAGAGAGAGATTCCTCCAATGCCAGTGAAGCATCGTACAATCTTTACACACGAAGAACGTGAAGAGTTGAAGCAGATTATCAATGAAGCACTTGATGAGAGGGAACGATTATGAAGTTTAAAGCATTAGTATTCATCCGATTAAGATCACAGGTTGATGACTCTCCTGGTAATGCTGTGAGAGACGGTAGTAATCGATTGTCTGAGTTAGATATCAAGAAACTTAGACTTGGTAAGGTGATTGATATTTGGTTGGAAGCAGAGACTAGAGAGTATGCCGAGAAGGAACTTGAAATGCTATCTGATCGTTTCTATGCTAATACAGTCATGGAAGATTGGGATTATGAACTGACTGAGATTGACGCTTTCCCTAAAGGTATTGAATAATGGATGACTTTAACACACCAGGATCCAATAAAACTTGGATGGATGATGGGTTTAAAAAGTATGCTGCCGAATGGCAACTCAATAATATTGAGAAACTATTAGATGCTAAAGTGGAACGTTGTCGTGTATACAACAGTGACAACCGAGATGAAGTATATAATCAAATTACTATTACATACAAAGATACTGAATAATGCCACATGAATTTGACCCATGCGAAGCACCTGTAGAAGGTGAAGTTGACAAGTGGGGGTTTACAATCAAACCCACCATATGCGATAATGAGGTTATCATTAGATGCCTTAAGAATGCCCCTTGTGGGATTGATAAAAAACAAGCAGAAAGACTTATTAAAGATTATGAAACAAACTAAGAAATGTCAAGTTAAGTCCAAGTTCTACTATATCTTTTGGGGAACTGCTACAGCATCAGTTTTATTGGGACAACTATATGTCGGAACTGGATATCGGGTAATGGCAGAAAGCACATTGAGTTTTCAAGATTACCTTACAGAACTTTTAGATACTGCTAAGACTTTTTGATGGGACTACTAAAAATTGATAAAAGCAAAATGGTGGAGGAAAAAGTTAAAACTACTCCCCAGAATGTAAATGAATCAAATGAAGCACTCTTTCGTGCTACAATGAATTTACCTACTGCCGCAAAAAATTGTGGTATGACTCAGAAGGAAATGAAATTGACCTTCTGGGAATATTTGAAATATCATCCTCGTGATTATGTCTATGAAAACCTTTCCTCTTAAAACTTGTCTGAGATATCCTGGTGGTAAGTCTAAGGCAACAAAGACTTTGGCACCATGGTTTCCTGAAGACTTTAAAGAATACCGTGAGCCATTTATTGGTGGTGGTTCTGTGGCATTCTATGCTACTCAGGCATACCCAGATGTCCCTGTATGGATCAATGATAAGTATGTGACACTCTATAACTTCTGGGTTCAGTTGAGGGATAATGGTGAAGAATTATCTAATCGTCTGAATGAGATTAAGTCGAGAGTATCAAACTATCAATCTCAAGATGATAAGGATGCGGCACATAAAGAACTCTTTAATCAAACACGGGACGATATCAATAGTCAGGATGGACTTGATCGTGCCGTAAGTTTCTTTGTTCTAAACAAGTGTAGTTTTTCTGGTTTGACCGAGAACAGCACTTTTTCTAAAACTGCTTCTCGTTCTAACTTTTCTTTTATTGGTATTGAGAAACTAAAGAAGTATTCTCAACTTACAGAGAAATGGAAGATTACAAATATTGATTACTCGGAGGTCATGAATGCTCCTGGTGAGGATGTATTTGTATTTCTTGATCCACCTTATGATATCAAAGACTTCCTTTATGGTAAGGACCGTGAGATGCATAAGTTCTTCGATCATGATAAGTTTGCCGAAGATGTATACAAGTGTCCACACGAGTTTATGATTACCTATAATGTGAATGATAGATTGTTGGAACTGTATAAAGATTATCATTTGCGTGAATGGAAACTTCGTTATTCCATGGCACATCGTGGTGAGAAAGGAACTGATGAGAATGTAAAGACAGAACTTCTTGTCACCAACTATCCTACCGAAAAAGAAACTGTAAACGTTCTTGACCTTCTACTTTATGACTGAAAAGAAAATAATGAACTTTTTTGCAAAACTTGATTCCTATGAAGATTATCTTCAGAAAAATCCTTTCCATGAATTATTAGACATTGATTTAAATGAATATGGTAAGGTTCAAAAAAAGTTAGAACATTCAATCTATCGTTCTGTTGATCCAAATTTTAAAGAAGCATTTACTCCAGAACTTGATGATCTGGTTAGATTGCATTACTTGGTCACCTCTAGAAACGTAACCACTATCCTTGAGTTTGGGGTGGGTAAGAGTTCAATTATATTTGATCATGCACTCAATTTAAATAAGCAGAGATGTTCTACTTTTGTTGAAAATAATTTGAGGAGAAGTAATCCATTTCAATGTTTTTCTGTAGATAATAATAAAGAATGGATTGAAGTTTGTAAAAATACTGCAAAAACAAGTCACATCAATTATCATTATTCTCCATGTTCTGTTTCCACTTTTAATGGACGAGTTTGCACTTACTTTGAAAATTTGCCCAATGTTTGTCCTGACCTAATTTATCTAGATGGACCAGACCAATTTTCTCCGAATGGTGATGTGAGAGGAGTTACTACAAATCATCCTGACAGACTGCCCATGTCTGCCGACATTCTTGCAGTAGAGCATTTCTTATTGCCTGGTACTCTTATAGTTGTTGATGGTAGAACTGCTAATGCCAGATTCCTTAAGTCTAACTTACAAAGGAATTGGTCTTATTATCATGAGGAGGTTTTTGATCAACATTATTTTGAATTGGCAGAAACACCACTTGGAGTGTATAATAAGAAACAGATTGATTTTTGTTTGGGTGATGATTATTATGAAAGAATTAGGTAAAGATGTATGGAACTGAAAGACTGGCTCAACTCTATCAATCAAACTAAGAAGCATTTGATTGATGAAGATCCTTCACTCGAAAAAGAATATCCTCCTTATATTATCAATCGTTGTTTCTCTGGACATCTTGATACTTTGATGTTTGTCAATGAGATGAATAAGTATAATTTCCTTCCTAAAAGGTTACAATACGACTTCCTTATAAATATTGTGAGGAAAAAGAAGAGATTTTCTCCCTGGCTCCGACAAGATAAGATCAAAGATCTAGATTATGTCAAACGTTATTATGGTTATAGTAATGAGAAGGCAAAACAGGCTTTGAAAATTCTAACAAAAGAACAACTTAATTTTATTAAATCAAAATTTGATACTGGAGGAAAAAGATGAGTGTTGTTAGAGAAGCTGAAGTGAAGTGGACACCAGACCAAATGGTGGAAGTGGTTCTAGGAGAACCAGATGACTTTCTGAAAGTTCGTGAGACTTTGACTCGTATCGGAGTTGCGTCTAGAAAGGAAAAGAAAATCTATCAGTCCTGTCACATTCTGCACAAACAAGGAAGATATTACCTTGTGCATTTTAAGGAATTATTTGCCCTTGATGGTAAACATGCAAATCTAACATTGAATGATGTTCAGAGACGTAATCGTATTGCACAACTACTTGCCGACTGGGGTTTAGTTGGTATTGTAGATGCCGATAAAATTCAGGACATCGCACCACTCAATCAAATTAAGGTTCTTGCATTTAGAGATAAACAAGAATGGATCCTTGAGACCAAATACAATATTGGGTCGAAGAAGAAAAGGACAGAGGAAACCGAATAATAATCTACGGAGTTCAACACTCCGTTTTTTTATGTTATGATATAAATAATGATGGATGCCTTCGGGGTCCACAAAACACAAACTCGCTTTTAAAGGAGCTAAGAATCATGGGAAACCTTGCACGGTATACTGCTGCGGACCTACCTGCGTTGATGGAACGCATAAATAGGAATAGCATAGGAATGGATGAATACTTCGATAGGTTGTTTAATCTCCACGAAACAACGAAGAATTATCCACCATTTAATCTAGTCACGGTCAGCAACGTAGAATCAAGACTAGAACTTGCACTTGCAGGATTTAGAAAAGCAGAAGTAAATGTCTACACACAAGACGGAAAACTCTTTGTCGAAGGACAGAAAGAGGATACCGAATCAGAAACCACTTATGTCCACAGAGGAATGGCTCAACGATCTTTCACCAGATCTTGGACACTGGCAGAGGACACGGAAGTTAGATCAGTTGAATTTGAGGATGGGTTGTTAAGTATTGTTCTGGGAAGAATTGTACCCGAACATCATCAAAAGAAGGTCTGGTTCTAAATAAAGTATATCGTCGCCGCAGAGGGATAACTGGCAAAAACCAGTTGACATCCCTCTTTTTTATTGCTATAATGATTTGAGGTAAAATTTAAAAATGTCAATTAAACTTGCTGTATTAAAATCTGGGGAAGACATTATTGCAGATGTCAAAGAACTTATTGTTGAAGAGAATATAGTTGGATATCTTTTTGATAATCCACATGCAGTAACTTCTGGTAATAATATCTTTAGAGAAGAAGGTTCGGATGAAGGTCAAATTCAAATCTCTCTTCGACCATGGTTAATCTTATCTAAAGATACGCAAATCCCTATTCGCCCGGATTGGTTAGTCACAATTGTTGAACCTGTTGATATGTTAATTAAAATCTATGAGGAAAAAGTAAATGGACAAAGTGATCAAAGTAATTCTACTGATGAGCAATCAAATTCTGATCAGTCAGATTGAGGAAGTATCAACAGAACTTGGAGAACCTGATTGTAGATTGATTGAACCATTTTTATTGAATCAATCAAGTCTCACACTTTCTCCTTGGTTGATTGATTATACTTCTGATAATAGGTATATGATTTCGTCGGATAAGATTCTGACTCTTGCCGATCCAAATTCAGAACTTTTGGAAAAATATATTAAACTTACTAAGTAATGAGAGTCCTAAGCATTGATCTGGATTACATCATGGGTCCAGTCATCGAACTTTATAATGGATTAAAGTATAATGATAATCCAACAATAAGATGGGAACAATTTTTTAATACTACTGATTTTAATGAAAGTCATTTTCGTATTGATCAATCAAATCTATTGTTTTGTTATAATACTTTTTTAAAGGCACTTCGCAATTGCGATAGTGTCTCTTTTGGTTATGAGCACGATTCTATTCTATTCAGTATTGCCGAGCATGAAAATATTGATCTAATTAATATAGATCATCATGATGATGTTTTTGGTGGAGATTATACTGGAGAGATGCCTGATGAAGAAGCTTATCAGATTGAGTTTTATGAATTATTGAAACATGACAGGGTTCATGAAGGAAATTGGGGTGCTTGGTTAGGTGGAAAGGAAAAGTTAAATTCTTTTACTTGGATTGGCAATAAGAATAGTGGTAATAAGATACGCAATAAATTTAATGCCGAGGTAGTTCCTAACTATCAAAATGTAGAGAAAGAAGATTATAAGTTTGATAATTATAATTTTGACCACATCTTTGTGTGTATGTCACCGCAGTATATTCCTCCAAATCACTGGCATTACTTTTCTATGTTTATTAGTGCATTTGAGGAGTTTACCGGAAAGGATGCTATAATATACACAGAGAAATTTGAAACCAACATTCGTCATCAAAGGATCCATAATGAGATTTTACACCAACGTTCAAATGGTCGGTGACCACTTTTTGGTTCGAGGATATGAGAACGGAAGGCACTTTGCTACAAGAGAAAAGTTTTATCCTACATTATTTGTCCCTTCTAATAAGGAAACAAAATATAAAACTCTTGAGGGAGACTATGTTGAATCAATAGATCCGGGAACTGTTCGTGATTGTAGAGAGTTCATCAAGAAGTATGACGGTGTAGAAAACTTTAAGATCTATGGTAATGATCGATACATCTATCAGTATATTTCTGAGATGTATCCAGAAGAAGAAGTCAAATTTGATACTACAAAGATCAAAATATCTACGATTGACATTGAGGTAAAGACTGAGAATGGATTCCCTGATGTAGAGTCTGCCGCAGAAGAGGTTCTTCTTATTACTGTGCAGGATTATACTACCAAACAGATTCGTACTTGGGGTCAGGGACCATTTAATAATAAGCAAGAGAATGTTATCTACAAAAGTTTCAGAACAGAATATGAGTTACTGAATGACTTTATAAACTGGTGGATGATTGAGACTAATACTCCTGAAGTTGTGACCGGATGGAATAGTGAATTGTATGATATGCCTTATTTGGTGAGGCGTATTGATCGCATTCTTGGTGAGAAGTTAATGAAACGACTTTCACCTTGGGGTTTGGTAACTGAACGTGAGACTATTGTAATGGGTCGTAAACAGATCTCTTATGATGTTGGGGGTATTACGCAACTTGATTATCTAAACCTGTATAAGAAGTTCACTTATAAGGCACAAGAGTCTTATCGGTTGGATTACATTGCGAGTGTAGAACTCAATCAAAAGAAACTTGATCACTCTGAGTTTGATACTTTTAAAGATTTCTATACAAAGGGGTGGCAGAAGTTTGTAGAATACAATATAATTGACGTGGAACTTGTTGACCGTATGGAAGACAAGATGAAATTGATTGAACTCGCAATCACTATGGCATATGATGCTAAGGTGAATTATAATGATGTGTTTTATCAAGTTCGTATGTGGGATGCGATCATTTACAATTATCTCAAAAAGAGAAACATTGTAATTCCACCCAAAGAACGTTCAGACAAGGATGCTAAGTATGCAGGTGCGTATGTTAAGGAACCGATTCCGGGAAAGTATGATTGGGTTGTGTCTTTTGACCTTAACTCTCTCTACCCTCACCTTATTATGCAGTACAACATCTCCCCGGAGACACTCAGAGAGACCAGGCACCCATCAGTTACCGTTGATAAGATACTTAATCAGGAACTGACCTTTGAACTGTATAAGGACAGTGCAGTGTGTGCTAATGGTGCCATGTATCGTAAAGATGTCCGTGGGTTTCTACCTGAACTGATGGAGAAGATTTATAAGGATCGCACCATCTACAAGAAGAAGATGCTTATTGCAAAACAAGATTATGAAAAAACTCCGACTAAGGCATTGGAAAAGGAGATTGCACGATGCAATAACATTCAGATGGCTCGCAAGATTCAACTCAACTCTGCATATGGTGCTATCGGTAATCAATATTTCCGTTACTACAAACTGGTCAATGCGGAAGCGATTACGCTTTCTGGTCAAGTCTCTATCCGTTGGATTGAGAATAAGATGAACGGATTTCTAAATAAGATTTTGCAAACCGAAGAAGTCGATTATGTTATCGCATCTGACACTGATTCAATCTATCTTAATATGGGACCTCTTGTTGATAAATTTCTTAGTCATAAGTCTGACGATAAAACAAAAGTTGTTCAGTTACTTGATAAGATCTGCGAAGACAAGTTGGAACCGTTCATTGAACAATCTTATACGGAACTTGCGGATTACGTTTCGGCATATGAACAAAAGATGATTATGAAACGTGAGAATATATCAGAACGTGGTATTTGGACTGCAAAGAAAAGATATATTCTCAACGTATGGAACAGTGAAGGGGTTCAGTATTCTGAACCTAAACTTAAGATGATGGGTATTGAGGCAGTCAAATCATCCACTCCTGCACCGTGTAGAACGATGATTAAGGACGGTCTCAAACTCATGATGAGTGGTACTGAAGAAGAAGTAATTGACTTTATTGATAAATGTCGTAAAGAGTTTAAGGCACTTCCTCCAGAACAAATTGCGTTTCCTCGTTCAGTATCGGATGTTGTGAAGTATAGATCTTATTCTGATATCTATTCCAAGGGAACGCCTATTCATTGTCGTGGAGCACTATTGTTCAATCATTATATTAAGGAGAAGAAACTTGATAATAAATACTCACTTATTAATAACGGTGAGAAAATCAAGTTCATTTATCTGAAGAAACCAAATATTATTCAGGAGAATGTCATCTCATTTATTCAAGACTTTCCACATGAACTCGGTCTTGACAAATACATAGATTATGAACTACAATTTGAAAAGAGTTTTTTAGACCCACTCAAATCTATTCTTGATGCGATTGGGTGGAATGTGGAGAAAACAGTAAACCTTGACTTATTTTTTGTATAATGGATTTTTTAAAAGACATAGTAAAGGAAATCGGAGATGACTTTACCAAACTGGCAGCAGATATTGACGAAACTGAAACATACGTTGACACGGGTTCTTACATTTTTAATTCACTGGTCTCAGGTAGCATATTTGGTGGTGTTTCTGGGAATAAGATTACTGCCATTGCTGGTGAGTCTTCTACTGGCAAGACTTTCTTTTCTCTCGCTGTCGTCAAAAACTTTCTTGATTCTAATCCTGACGGATATTGCCTTTATTTTGACACCGAGGCAGCAGTTAATAAATCTCTTCTCGAAAGCAGAGGAATTGATCTCAAACGTCTTGTCGTGGTCAATGTAGTGACTGTTGAAGAGTTCCGTAGTAAGGCACTCAAGGCAGTGGATATGTATCAAAAAGCACCTGAGGAAGAACGCAAACCCTGCATGTTTGTGCTAGACTCTTTAGGAATGCTTTCGACTGAGAAAGAGATTACTGATGCACTCAACGAAAAACTTGTTCGTGATATGACAAAATCACAACTGATCAAGGGTGCCTTCAGAATGTTGACACTCAAGTTAGGGCAGGCTAAAATTCCAATGATCGTTACCAACCACACTTATGATGTTATCGGCTCTTATGTTCCTACTAAAGAGATGGGAGGTGGTAGTGGTCTTAAGTATGCTGCCAGTACCATTATTCATCTCAGCAAGAAGAAAGAAAAAGATGGAACAGAAGTCATTGGAAATCTTATCAAGGCAAAGACTGCTAAGTCACGTTTAAGCAAGGAGAACAAGGATGTTACGATACGTCTTTATTACGATGAGCGTGGTCTTGATAGGTATTATGGTTTACTTGAGTTAGGTGAACTTGCCGGAATGTGGAAGAACGTTGCCGGTCGTTATGAAATGGATGGTAAAAAAGTATATGCCAAGGCAATTCTAAAAGACCCAGAAGTTTATTTTACAGAAGAAGTAATGCAGCAACTTGATGCTGCCGCGAAGAAGATTTTCTCTTATGGTTAAACTTTCTGATTTAATTCACATTCATGAAAATTCTTTAGAAGAAAATATTTGTGATGAATTGGTTTCTTTTTTTGAATTAAATTCCGATGAGCATGAAATTTTGGATAATAATGGAACTCCAAATTTCACTCAACTTAATATAACTAAAAATAGATCTAAAATTGAGAAGGCACATGATCATATTATAAAAAAAGTTTTTAAATATAGAGACAAATACTATAACTATGTTCATAAAAATGTTTTTCCTGAATCACATGCATTTGAAGAATTTAGAATAAAAAGGTATAATACTGGAGGAAATGATCGTTTTGATACTCATGTTGATGTTAAAGAATATCCTACTGCTAGAAGATTTTTATCTTTCTTTTGGTATTTGAATGATGTCGAAGAGGGTGGAGAAACCGAATTTTCTGATTTAATTATTAAACCAAAAAAAGGAACACTAATTATTTTTCCTCCACTTTGGATGTTTCCTCATAAAGGAAATCCTCCAATAAGTGAATCAAAATATCTTTTAAGCACATATTTACACTACACATAATGGAACGGATTGAGACTACAATTCTCAGAAACTTAATATGTAACGAAAATTATTCTCGTAAAGTAATTCCATTTATAGAACCAACATATTTTGAGCAAAGAGGTGAAAAAGTAATCTTTGAGGAGATTACTCAGTTCATTGTGAAGTATGGTTCTGCAATTACAGCAGAAGCACTAAATATTGAGGTTGAGAATCGGACAGATCTAAACGAGAGTGAGATTAAGGAAACCAGAGACATCTGCAATTCGTTTACGGATCTTCCAGTAGATAATGAATGGTTATTAGACACTACCGAAAAGTGGTGTCGTGACCGTGCGATTTATCTTGCACTGATGGAATCGATTCACATTGCAGACGGAAATGATGAGAAGAAGAGTAGGGATGCGATTCCTTCTATTCTTTCTGATGCACTGGCAGTTTCTTTTGACAACAACATTGGACACGACTACTTAGAAAACTATCAAGAAAGATATGAGTACTATCACAGGAAGGAGGAGAAGGTTTCGTTTGATCTCGAATACCTTAATAAGATTACGAGCGGGGGTATATCTAATAAGACTCTTACTATCGCGCTTGCTGGTACTGGTGTCGGGAAGTCTTTATTCATGTGCCATGTTGCTAGCTCCGTGTTGCTCCAAGGGAAAAACGTACTCTACATTACAATGGAGATGGCAGAAGAGAAAATTGCTGAACGAATTGATGCGAACTTATTAGATGTTGCTATTCAGAACATTGTAGATTTGCCTAAGTCAACGTTTGAGAATAAAGTAACTAAGTTAGCAGCAAAAACACAAGGCACACTTATAATTAAAGAATATCCTACAGCATCTGCACATAGTGGACATTTTAAAGCACTTCTTAGTGAGCTTGCACTTAAGAAGTCATTTAGACCTGATATTATTTTCATTGATTACCTTAATATATGTGCTTCCTCCCGTTATAAGTCAGGGATGTCTGTCAATTCATATTCATATATTAAATCTATTGCAGAGGAGCTTAGAGGGTTGGCTGGCGAAGCCGAGGTCCCTATCGTATCTGCCACCCAGACCACTCGTTCTGGTTATGGTAGCTCTGATGTTGACCTTACTGACACTTCTGAGTCCTTTGGTCTCCCTGCTACTGCTGATCTTATGTTTGCCCTTATTAGCACTGAGGAACTTGAGCAGATTGGACAGATAATGGTGAAGCAATTAAAGAACAGATACAATGATACTGTAGTCAATAAGAGATTTGTGATTGGAATTGATCGTTCCAAGATGCGTCTTTATGATTGCGAACAGTCAGCACAAGATAATATACTTGACTCTGGACGGGAAGAAGAGTATAATAACGAGGATAGACCGAAGAAATCATTTGAGGGATTTAAATTTTCATGACCGTAAATACTGACGCATATCTTGAGTTTGTGAATGCCGTCACATCTCAACCCAGTCAAGATGCCGATGCCTTTGAGTATCGTATTCAAGAACTTCGTGGAGAAGGATTTGAAACACATCGACTTCTCACTGCCTCTGTTGGTATGTGTGCCGAAGCAGGTGAGTTTACTGAAGTTGTAAAGAAGATCGTCTTCCAAGGCAAACCAGTAAACGAAGAGAACCTATTTCATCTCAAACGTGAACTTGGTGATATTATGTGGTATGTTGCACAGGCATGTATGGGTCTCAATATTTCTCTTGATGATATCATTGAGATGAATGTTGATAAACTCAAGTCACGATATCCTGGTGGTGAGTTTGATGTCCATTATTCTGAAAATCGTGTTGAGGGAGACCTATGAGTCAAGATAAAAAAGTAACATTAGAACTATCTGTCTATCAGGCAGCAGCAGTTCGTCAGTCATTATTTACTGATATAAAAGGATATACTTATGATCCTACATGTTGTCCGCAACGTGTGATTGATATTCGTCAAGCAATTGTAAGTCTTGATAAACAAATTGAGGAAATTGTGAATGATAACGAAAGTAGTTGAATCTATTGCTAAGAATGAACTCTATATGGGTTACATCTTTGGTATTATGATCTTGGGTGGTTTCATCCGGGATTATTCTGCATTAGAAGATGTATATGCTTTAGCAAAGAAATACATCAAGGATAATCGTGTCCTTGTTATTATCACATCATTGTTGGGTGGTATTCTTCCTATTCCAGGACGTGTTGCTTTATCGGCACCACTTCTTGATGCAATTGCACCACCTGATAAACAACGTCGTTCTGATTTTGGTGTGATTGATTATCTATCTGTTCATCATTATTATTGGTGGTCTCCATTAGAGAAGACAGTTGTTCTTCCTATGGCAGTGATGGGAGTTTCTTATTCAACTTTTCTTGGATATACAATCATTCCACTTATTATTACTCTTACTTATACCTGGTGGTATATTTTCACAAAAGTTCCTGCCACTTCTGTTATTCCTAATTTAGAATATGTTAGAGAATTTAATTGGAGACGTGCCATTACTGGGTGGGCACCTCTAATTGCTACTGTTATCCTTTTATTGAATACCGGTAAGGGAGGAGCAATATTCTTCTTCCCTTGGTTCCTTGGAATGGCAATTTATTATTCTATTGTGTTTAAGGATTGGAAGTGGGGTAAGTGGTTAGATGGTAAGTTTGCTATCATTGCTACGATTGTCCTTGCCCTTGGTGGAGTTGTAGGATTGATTAAAGGTCCAGTCATGGACTATCTCCAAGCAGCAACTCCTGAAATGTTAGTTCCTGCATCTCTTGTTGCTATGGTTGCTGCCTACATTATGGGTTCATCTGGCAAGTATGCTGGCATGACTTCTGCACTTGTGGCAATCTTTGGACCTCAATATCTTGTCTGGTTTCTTTGCACCGAGTATTCTGGATACTTGATCTCACCCGCACATAAATGTTTGATGATCGGACAACAATACTTTGGAACACCAATCAGAAAATACTACAGCGTTCTTTCTAGATTGTGTGTTATACTAGTTGGATATGCGGCACTGGTTACATTCGTATTCTAATGTATACAATTCTCAACTATCTTATATCATTCTGGACGGTAGTTGTGATGAATTGTATACAACCTGTGAACTGGAAATATTGTTATCGAGTTGACCAATGGTTAATTCCAGATATTCAGGAAGGATGGAAACATTATACTGGTGAGATAGTTCCATATCAAAAAGAGAAGGACTATCTCAAAGGATTATAACTTCATAATAAATACTTAAAAAGTATTATGGCAACAATTGCTGAAACTTTATTAGCTCTTAATGAAATTCTTCAAGACTATGAAACTGAAGTAAAAAGTGCTGGACCTTTGGTTACAACTTTATTCGTTTTTTCAAAAGAGAGATCTGAAGCTAGAGAAGAAATAAAGGCAGAGTTTAAGAAAAGAAATATAAAGGTAGAACAAACAAAAGTTCCAAAATCTACATTTGAAGGACTTAGAGTATCTGAAAGTGCTAGATCATATTTGAATATTGTATTCAAACCTAAGAAGGGTGGTGGATCTGGTGCTGGTGCAGCACTGACTAAAATGGCAGAGTCTGCTCAGGCAGTTTACGCTGCAGTGGCATTCGGTCTTGGTAGAGAAATTACACATTCTGATATTACTCCTGCCAATGTTGAAAAATTTAAATCAAAGTTTGATGTTGATGAAGATACTGATAAGATACTGAATGAATTGACCGATGATTGGATATCATCTTCTTTATTGGGTGCCAATGAACTGTGGAATAAATTTAAAAAAATAAAACAAGGAATAGTTTTTCACAGAGGATCAAAGACTGTTGATCATATTGAAAATCAATTTAAAAGAATTAAAAAGAAGGAAGGGATCAGATTAGATATCAATAAGTGGTCACCTGCAGATATATATGTTACTACACCTGGATATGATTCTAAATGTTTGGAGGATGAACAATCTATTAAAGGACTAAATCAATGTATGAATGAAAGAATAAATCCCCAGAAACCTGTAATGTTCGGAGTTTCTTTAAAAAAAATGTCTAAGAGTGCCAGTTTAAAACTATTAAATTTTGATAAAAAGGATACTTTAGAGAAAGAATATTCTGGATTTGACATGAATTATGATAGTATTGATATATACCTGAAATATAATGATGGAACTAAAATACAATTTAGATCTTTTGGTGGAAGTAAATCATTGACTGGATGGCAGGGAGAAGTAAAAGGAACCAAGGCAAATCAAGGAAAAATATCTTTAGGCCCTGTAAATTTACTTTTGAAAATGCATGGTGAATCTCCAATCTCAACTGATTATGCTAATCAGATAAAGAATGCTACAAAAAAACTTAAGATAATTGAAGACATAAAGGTGGGACTACAGAAATATTCAAAGGGATATACTGAATCAAAATTTAATGATCTTCAAATTAAAAAGCAAAAACAAGGCACTTTCGATGCGTGGTTATATTCAAAAATTCATTGTATTGCACTTAGAGAAAAAATAGAGTCAATACCAAAAAATAAAGTAAATCAAGTCTGTGAGGATTTCTATTTGTATGCCAACTCCAGATCTTCTTTATCTTCACCTTATTATAAGTTAGAATAATGAACCCACAAGTTAAAGAATTATTACAATCCTTCGAAACGGACTCAAAGGCGCCCAAAAGGAAGTATAATGACTTTCTAGCATATGTCTATGTGACCTTTGATAAAAAAATCTCATCAAGCAAGGCAGATAAGATTATAGATAAATATATAAAAATGAGGAATAGTGTCCTCAGTTACATTGTTACAAACGAAAAATCTATAATTAAACAACTGAACAAGTAATGAAGAGTTTCTTCCAATTTTTATTTGAGACTGCATCACAACAGGCCGCAAGATTGGGTCTGAAAGGTGATGGCCATGGTGGATGGTATGATAATAAGGGAGAGTTTGTTGCGAAGACAGAGAAAGGATCTCTGAAGTTTTATAATAAGAGACAGAGAGTAGGACAACAAGATCCTCCATCAACCGATAAAGAAAAGAAACTTTCACAAACAACATACGAAAAAGAACCTGCACAAGAACCAACTCAACAAAAAGCAGCAGCACCAGAACAACCTGCCGCACAAGATGCTCCTGCACAAGAAGGACCACCACCAGTAGAAAAAACAAAAGGAACACTGACAGTTACATTTGGTCGTTTTAATCCACCAACAACAGGACACGAAAAACTATTAGATAAGGTTGCCGCAAGTTCTGATGAGGGTGATTATATTATTGTACCTTCACGTAGTCAGAATAAGAAAAAGAATCCATTAGATCCTGATACAAAGGTTTCAGTAATGAGACAGATGTATCCGACTCATAGTGAGAAGATTGTAAATGATCCTGCAAATAGAACAATCTTTGATGTTCTGAAGAAGGCACATAATGATGGATATACAAATGTAAGAATTGTTGGTGGCGGAGATAGAGTTCAGGAATTTGAGAGATTATCAAATGACTATAATGGAAAACTTTATGCCTTTGATAATGTAGAGGTTCTTTCTGCGGGTGATAGAGACCCTGATGCAGAAGGAACAGAAGGAATGTCTGCATCAAAGCAAAGAAAAGCAGCAGCAGAAGGAGACTTTGCAGCATTCCGTAAAGGTATTCCTTCTACGATGAATAGTAAGCAAACAAAAGACCTTTATAATACTCTTCGTGCTGCGATGGAAATTAAAGAAGGTTGGAATATGTGGGAGATTGCTCCTAAGTTTGATTGGAAAAGTCTTCGTGAAAATTTTATCAAAAAGAAAGTTTATACTGTCGGTAGTATAGTAGAAAATCTCAATACAGGATTAGTTGGTAAGATTATTCGTCGTGGAACTAACTACCTGATTTGTGTCACCGAAGATAACATTATGTTTAAGTCTTGGATTAAGGATGTATCCGAAGCAGTAACTAATAGTAATGCACCTTCTGGTGTTCCTGCCGATCAAAGACTTGTAGGAACTGATGCTCATAGAAAGTATGTGGAGAAAATGGTTCCCGGAAGTGAATGGGGCAAACAATTTATAAATAAATATAGAAAAAAGTAAGAGTCATTAGATCTTCCGATGAGTAATAAAGTATTTGAAGAAGCTCCTCAGACACCTCAACCTTCTGGTGGTGCAGTAGATAAAGTAAGAAAGGCTGCGAGACAACTTGCCTATGATACTCGTTACAAGGTAAAGAGTAAATTTAAAGATGGGCAAAAGGCAGATCCTGCATCATTGAAGCGTGCTTATATGCAGCAGTTGGGAACATCATCGGCACCTGGTCCTGTTAAGATGCTTGCCAAAAAAATGCTCATTGGTGAAGAGTATGATTTTGTGGATGTAGATGTAGAATCCTCATTGTCTAATATTTGTGCTAAGGTATTTGTAGAAGGTGGTGGAAAGATAGAAGAAGAAATCGAAGTCATAGAAGAAGCAGAAGATACTAAGTATACAATTCGTGTAAAAGATAAGAAGACTGGAAGAGAGTATCTGAGAAAGGCAGATCGTGCCAAGATTTCTGAACTGAGAGCAAATCCAAATATTTCTTCTGTTGAGATTACCGGAAGAAAGGACGATAGCACTTATGATAGGACTGGTCAAAAGACTGCTAAGGTGAAAGCAGGTAAAGGATTGGATCCTGTTGGTAAAGAAGATGATGATATTAATAATGATGGAAAAGTAAATAAAACCGATTCTTATTTAAAAAATCGTCGTAAGACAATTGGTAGTGCAATTGCAAAAGAAGAAGTTGAGCAGATTGATGAAGTTATAGGAGCTGTTGCTAAAGTTGCAGCACTTGGGGCAAGAGGTGCAGCAAAGGCAGCAACTCTTGCCGCTAAAGGAGCAGTAAAGGCAGCACCTGCTGTTGCCAAAGCAGCTAAAGTAGCAGGAAAGGGAGTAGTAAAAGGTGCAAAAGCAGTAAATAAAGTTGGAAAAAAAGTTGGAAGAGCGGTTGATACTGCAGACAAGGCAGCCAATGTCGCATTAAAAGTGAAAGAACTTGAGAAAAGAGAAAATGCAAATGAGGAAGTCATCTATGAGAAAGAAGAGAATGGTGATAAGAAGATTGATGTAATGAAGAAGGGAAAGAATGCTGTAAAGATTAATCCAAGTCTTGGTGAAAGTATTCGTGCCGAACTTGATTTACTGAAAGCACAAAGAATTGCCGAACAGGATGCTTCTATGAAGCAGCAAGAAGATGAGAAGAAGAAAGAGCAACTTGCCGCACAGCAGGGTAAGAAAGATAAGATGATGAAGATGAGAATTCTTCAAAATAAAATGAGAGCAGTTAGAGGTGGTGCCGAAATCGCAGCATCTCATAAATTGGAAGGTGATACTATTGCCGAAGGTGAAGGAACGATGCGTTATTGTCCTGCCTGTGATAAAGATGAGACGAGAGAAGAGTGTAAGGCTGGTGGAGAATATTGGGATGAGAACTCTAAACCTGCAAAGGAAGAAGATCCAAGATCAATGCCTGCTAAAATTAATCTTGCAAAGAATAAGTTGAGAGCAATGGGTCTTAAGATGTCTTATGATATGGAAGGAGATGTTGTGAATGAGGAAGGTGCAGATTCTCTGAGAGACCGTCGCATGGAACGTGGTGGTGTTGATGGCAACAACCGTTACAAGAAACCTACTAGCAACACACCTAATACATTTGGCAAAAAGAAACCTGTTGTTGGTGGTCCATCTGCACTTGAGAGAGTAAAGGCAAGTATCACTGCCAAGTATGGTCAGGGTGCCATTATGGATACTAAGAAGAAGTAATGCCTGCAGTATCACAAAAGCAACAGAAGTTCTTTGGAATAGTTCGTGCCATCCAAAAGGGAGAAATGGCACCGACGACTCCTGAGACTGCAAAGGCAGCTGCTGATATGAAGGAGAAAGATGTGAAAGACTTTGCATCTACTAAACATAAAGGTCTTCCTGAAAAGAAAAAAGTTCAGGAAAAAATTGATTATGCCGATACCAAGCAAATGAAAAAATTTGCTGATGAAAAGAAAAAGTTTACCAAGTCAGACCAAAGAATGAAGTTTGGTAAGTTTTATGATAAGGCTAAAGAAGCAAAGGATAGATTGCGTCCTGGTGAAGTTAAAAAGTTAGTTGATGGTAAGTGGGTATCAAATAAAGATTAAGTCTGCTATATAGTTTAGACTTCTGGTTCGAACTATGTTAGCATTTTTACTTCCACTCGCATCCAAAATTATCAAAGATGCCGTTTCAAATATTCCCGAAAATGAAGAACTCGGTGAGAAAATGGTTGAGATCTGCCTTGTTATTCTTGCTAAAGCAGTTAAGTTGACTAAGACTGATATGGACGACCAACTTCTTGAGGTTGTCACAAAGTCGATTCGTGCTAGAGAAGCAGAATAATTTTATAAATATCTGTATAAAAGATTATAGGGTAAGGGAACATGGCTCTTTGGGGCAAATCAGAATTAATTTATAAAGACGGTAGAGTGAACGTTCACTTTACCGAAAAAGAAATTCGTAGACACAGTGGTAGTATTAATTTTACAACCGCAGGAATTCAAACAGGTGATATAATTACTGTTGGAACTGCAGTAACTGTTGGTGCCGGTTCAACCGTTGGTTTTGCTATTGTTAGTGGTATTGTTGGTGTGCATACTCTCACCATTTATTCTACAGAACATCTAGTTGGAAGTGGAACAATTCTAAACCAGGATTACTACATTAATGAAAAACCAAAATATGTTTTAGATGACTCTACATATGATGCACCAGAAGTTCAGTCGAATAGAACTGTATCTGTTGTCGGTGTTGACGTAGCAGAAGCAGGTATTGCAAAAACAACTTCATATGCCGTAGAACATGCTGGATGGGTTGGAATTCAAACCTATACAGATATGCATGGAAGATTGAGAGTTAAGTCTGAAACACTTGTTGCATTCTCCGGAATTACTAGTGACAGAGTAACTAAATTCGTACCAGGATTTGAACAATAATGTGATATGAGATTTGAAGAGTTGAATGAGAGTAATTATTTACTCTTTGCTATAAAATTCTATAATAATCCCCAAGCAGTCACAAAAGATGACTTTGAAGATGACTTAAAAAGAATTAAGTATATCAAAAGATTATTAAAAAGATATAAAAACACTGGGGAACTTAAAACTCATCTCATATTAAATCATTTAACTGTCCTGTTTAATGTCTTTAATGATGCAGCAGTTCCCTTGCTGTTTTATAATCTCGAAGATGATCTTTGGCCGTGTATAAAAAGTTTTTTTATTTTTTTAGGTAGAATACCTGAATATCCTAAAACTATAATAAATGAAATAGAAGAAGATAGTTATTGTTTATCAGAATTGCATTCGATCTAATGGATATTGATAAAGTCATTTCCAAAATTAGAAACCTAAAAGAAGCACCTACTAATAATATTGGTAGTGGAAACATTGGAACATATGATAAGTTCTTATTTCCTCCTTCTGAAGATTTATTATCACAAGACTATCAAACTCCTGGAGAGTCTGGTGAGGCAAAGTGGAGATTTTCTAATGTGTATCCAGTCCAAAAGTTATCATTATCAGACATAGATAATATGGTAGATGCTTCAAAGGAGTTTACTAACGTTATGGACGATAGAAGATTGTCAAATATAATGAATATGGCTCGATCCATTAGAGAAGAAGCAATTGCTAATTCTGTTGGAGATGGTAGTGGTGTTGCCGGATTAACTGGAGAACCTCCTGTAAATTTAAAGAAGAAAAGAAAACCAACACCAATTGGTCGATATGGAACCCGTAGAACCTGGATGCAAAAACTTGGAAATGGATGACATTACTAATAACGTTAATTCAGCAATACTAGAACGGGTTGAGAGGGTCGTAGAGGCACTGCAAGATAACTCTGTTAAGATGGGTGCATTGCTAGCAGTTCATAATGAGAAGTTAGATAAACAAGATCGTATTGATGCTATTCTTTTTGAGAAAATAGAAAATCTTCACAGAGATATGCAACGAGCTACAGATGAAATAAAGAAAGGATGCGAAAGAGATATAAGAAAGATTGATGATCGTCTTCGTCTTATGGAAAAGAAGATGTGGAGCATTGCTGGTTCTCTTGTTGTAATATCATTCTTGGTCAGTATGCCAGGTCAAAAACTGCTACAAAGTTTCTTGACTCAGACCCCACAAAAGGTTATAATAGAACCAGTAAGGTAGTGCCTATACATAATGGATCTGGTTGACTCCAAGTATATTGGGATGATATCTTCTCGTCTGCAGAAATTTAAGAGAGTTAAAGATAACCTCTATAACTTTCGTTGCCCTATTTGTGGTGACTCACAGAAGAATAAAAATAAGACACGGGGATATATCTACCAGGTCAAAAATAATACCAACTTTAAGTGCCACAATTGTGGTGCGAGTATGTCCTTTAATAACTTACTAAAGGAGATTGATGTAAGTCTTCATAAGCAATATACTCTTGAGAAGTTTAAGGAAGGTCATACCGGCAAAAACTTTGTTGTCGAAGCACCAAAGTTTGAGTTTACAAAACCAGTATTTAAAAAATCTATTGATCTTCCAAAGGCATCAACAAATTCTTTTGCTAATGAATATCTTGTAAATCGCAAGATTGATCCGGATAAGTTTTATTATGCTGACAAGTTCATGGAGTGGACAAATACGCAAAAACAAATGTTCGACACTATCACTAGGGATGAGAGTCGCATCGTGATACCAATGTATGATGAGAACAAAAATCTCATTGGATTTCAGGGCAGAGCACTGGGAAAATCATTCACTAAATATATCACCGTGATGTTGGATGAGGAAGCACCTAAGGTTTATGGAATCGAAAAAATTGACAAAACAATTTCCGTTTACATTACAGAAGGTCCTTTTGACTCAACATTCATTTGCAACTCGATTGCGATGTGCGGAGCTGACGTTGATATTAGTAACTGGGGTATTCGTAATCCTGTTTGGATCTATGATAACGAACCACGCAATCGAGAAATCGTCAATCGAATCGGTAGAACAATCGATAATGGCAACTCCATAGTGATTTGGCCGACGAATATAATACAGAAAGATATCAATG
>Ga0209309_10000970_pt1 | contig 30529 bp, 34 predicted proteins | sample COGITO_mtgs_1204_2_FD_184807 | JGI IMG/M metagenome (GOLD analysis project Ga0209309, IMG submission 184807) | Pelagic marine microbial communities from North Sea - COGITO_mtgs_120412 (SPAdes) (version 2) | ecosystem: Environmental > Aquatic > Marine > Epipelagic ... | reverse complement strand
TCAAAATACAAATTACTCGTCTTGAAACACAACTTATAGACCAAGACCAAGACTTAAATGTAGTTAGAGAAATACAAACTAGACTTGCGTGGATAGAAGCGAACTGTTGTAGATAATGATTGATAATAAAGAAAAACATTATTTAAAAGCTTGTAAATCAGACTGGAATTGCGGCGAATACTTTTATGGACCTAAATACAGTATGTGCAAACAATGTAGAAATAAGGAGATGTGCTAATGGCGAATGACCATCAAGTTACAATAGGACATTTAAGTTTTACTTCTCCACAGTCCTTATCTCATAGTGCAATGGACGGAACTAGAGATTTAACAATTAGCGGTATTCTTGCTCATACAAACGCTACTGGTCTTGATGTCGAAGAAGTAAAGTATATTAGAAATGAATTAGAATCTATGGCTAAGAATGGACACTTCCATCCTTTTACTTATACAGGTGATACAGCACTTAAGGGTTATGTAAGAGTTAATTCTTCTGATGTAACTATAAATAGATATGGCGGAGCAGGTTTTGGTTATAACATTTCACTAGCTTATTTAGGTAACCCGGGTGAGATACGATTTGAATCACAGTTTTCTGGAGCTATATTAGAAAATAATCATAGTGTGAGTTCTACTGATTCACAATTCTTCTCTCCTCCGAGCGGAGCATTCTCAGTACATATACCAGCAGTTGGTACAGGTACATCTCCTTCTGTTGAAGAAAGAATAGCTGAACATGGTACATCAACTACTACAATGCAGTTTTTCTCTGGTAGTAATATTAGAAGTAATAATATAGAGTTTGAATGTAATCCAGAAGATTATTTAAAGGGTGCAGTCAAAATATCAACAAACGGAAAAGTAAGAAATGGCTTACTAAGTCCTAACCTCAATGTTGACCAAGCAACTATAGAAAACGGATTAGTTAAATTTACTTTGACTAATAGCAATACAGAATCAAGATTTACAGTTTCTCTTTGGGAAAACGACGACTATCGTAGCGTAAAAGAATTCGCAGTTAGTAAGGGTTCTTCTCAAACAGAGTGGGATGGATGGAACACAGTACAAATAATTAAAAATTATGCTGAGTGTGGAACTTTAAGGTTCACATCACAAGCAAATACTGATGGTAGTGGTAGGTTAACGTTTGATGTATCGTTAAGAAGAGGCGCAAGATTTTTTAGTATTGTGATAAACTCTTATGGTACAGCCGATGAAATACATTTAGAGAGAACAACAGCAGAGGCTAGTACTGCTGGGACAGGTTATATAGTATCTTCAAGCAATGATTCTGAAGGTAACTATTTCATCTTAGGCTCTCCAACTACCTTTAGTACAGACTTGACTAATGGTGGTATACACCTTACGGGAACTCAGATGAAAGCTTTTCTAGGTTATGTTCTAGATGGTTCTTCAGCAGCTGGACAAAATACAGCAGATAATATGCGTGACGCATATCTGGACAGCATATATGAGTACGTAAGGATAATTAAGTCATGAGTGTAAATGAAAAGTTAATGGCTCCCGGTACGTTTAATGTGTACCTCAGCTTAGAAACAACACCCAATTCAATCTTAAATACAATAACTCCTTGGGGTAATATTGTTTTAACTTCTACACGAGTAAATCCTTCAGAGTTTACTGACGCACAACTTAGAGATATGGCTAGGTATGTTGGTATTGTACAAAATCAAGCAATTACAGAAGAAGGCATAGAAATTGCAGGTATAGGTATTCTTGGATATCTAGGTGATACTGATTCAAGAGGAATGGTATTAGCTAGAAATGCAGGGGTTGGTGCTGTTAGGTCTTACACCAGAGATACTCTTGACGATGTTTTAGATAGAAGCGGTTCAACACCTTATGGTATTTTACGTGGAGAAGACGCTACACAGAAAGCAGTAAGAAAAGGTTCTGTTGTAGAAGTACAGTATGATGATACAGTTTTACTTTTAAATTATGAAGGTAGTAATGGAGATACAACTACTTCTGATGGTTCTGTATTTACATCTAATCAACTTGTAACTTTTAGTGGTACTGCTGATATATCAACAGACCAAGCACAATTTGGTAGTACAAGTCTTAATTTAACTACAGACGGATTTGTTACTGTAGCTGATAGACCAGAATTAGATTTAACTTATCAAGAGTTTACTTGTGAGTGGTATGAATATAGAACATCATCTAGTGGTAATCCTACCGTATGGGCTAGAAACAACGATACATATTCACCATGGATATTCGGTAAAGCCGTTAACGGAAGAAACAAAGCTTTTATTACTCACGATGGTAATGGATACGGAACAGGTGATGACTTAAATATGGATATGGGTTCTATTGATTTAAACCAATGGAATCACTTTGCTATATCACACAAGGGTGATTTATTTAGAACATTTAAAAATGGAGTACAAGTAGCAGAAGTAGATAGACCAGATTTGTTTGTTAGAGTAAGTTCTGATTCTTTACAAATTGGTAAAGGACAAGACGGAAACTTTTTTGAAGGTTATCTTGATGGAATGGTTATTACTAGAGGTAACGCAAAGTATTGGGACGCATTTCCCCTTAGTGCTTCTGCACCTACAGCTACTACAGAGAACAAAACATATACAGGTAAGCATTACATGGAATCAGCTTACAAGTCTTTAAAAACAATTTGTACATCTTTAGACGCAGAATTTAAAATGCAGAATGACGGTACTATTGATGTAGGACCTCGTACTTCATTATTTACAGGTCACGAAGATAGTGAACCTACTGGAATGATTGTAAGAAGACTATCTGGTTTAGACGCAGGTGTTAAAGGTTATTCTGGTGCAGACTTAAAAACAGAGTTTAGCGCAGAAGACTTTGTTAGTCGTGTCGAGCTAATCGCTTCTAACTATGGTAAAGAAATAAACTTGGGACAAGCAGACGCAAAAGATAACCCTTACAAAGATTTACACGGTAATGAATTAGAAAGAATACAGATACTCTCTGAGAATGAAGTACCAGACTCTATGCGTAATATTAGAGCAGAAGCATACCTAAATGAATACAACAAAGTTCAGAGAACTTTATCTGTAGGCCTAGAAGACTATGACTTATCTGGAGATATAGGAGTAGGAGATGTTATCTTTGTCTTTGACCCAGAGGTTGGTTTCGAAGATACACAAGATGAGGCTACATTAGAAAACAGAGATAGGCACGAGATAGCTTATCAAGGACAAATTTTAAACCCTGTCAAGATTCGTGTTATGGGTCTCTCATTCCCTATTTCAGACAGTATGGGAGTGTTTTACAGAAATAGTGAAGGAGTCTATACAGATTTAACAGACTATGTGTCTTTTGAGTCTGGAGTAACACAGGTAGAAGTAGGTTCTACAAGTCCTAATATAAACGAAGACCTTAGAGCCTCAGCCTCAGTAATTGCGGTTGGAGGTACGAATGAGTTTACAGTACCAGACGCACCTACAAGTTTTGCAGCTGCTAGTGGTACTTATCAAGACGGAGCAGGTAGACCTTTTGCTTTTGCTAAATTAACTTGGAACGAACCAACAAACACAGATGGCTCAAGAATTACTGATGGTAATATGTATCGAGTTAGATACAGACAAGTTACAGATGTTGACGGAAACAATCTTATTGATAGTAATGACAATCAAGTTACTGACTATGAATATTTAACAGTAGAGTTTGGTACAACTGCTGTAGTTATAAAAGGTTTAGGTCCAAACAACACTTATGAGTTTGGTGTTGCCTGTATTGACAACTCTGGTTTTTCTGGAGGATTTGCTGTCATTACTGCTTCACAAATGCCTGCCGACGCAACTATACCACCCGAACCAACAGCTCCAACAGGGTCTTTTGGTTCTATTGCTGCTAGTGCAACTAAAGTACAAATAACACATAAACTTGGTGCTGCAAAAACTGTTGCTGGTGCAGTTATATCTAGCCCTTCAAACTTTACTTTACCAAGAGATATAGACCACTTAAATGTTTATCGTGGTCTGACATCAAGCTTTACAATTAGTTCTACTAACTTTGTTGGTGAGATAGCTGCTAGAGCTGGACACATTGACGGAAGTATTCCTGCAATAGCAACATTTGCTGCCTCAACCGCTGGTACTGCTTTTTATAGAGTTACAGCTGTTGACGTAGCAGGTAATGAGTCTGACCCATCTACCGCAGTACAAGTAGAAGAAGAATTAATATCTACAGCATTTATTGATGACGCAACAATTACTACCGCAAAGATTGGTGACTTAGCAGTTACAGACGCAAAGATAGATACACTTACTGCTGCAAAAATAACAGCAGGAACTATTAGCGGTAAAGAAATTATTATAGATACAGATAGTTCTGACCCTTCAAATCCAGTACTCGGAACAATAAGAAGTGATAACTATATTACAGGTAATGCTGGTTGGATTATAAAGTCTGACGGTTCTGTTGAGTTTGAGACAGGTACATTTAGAGGAGATTTAGACGCAGCTGGAGGTAGTTTTTCTGGAAACTTAAGTGCAGCAGGAGGTAACTTCACAGGAACACTTTCTGGTGTAGATGGTAACTTTACAGGAACAATTACTGCAAATCAAATATCTGGTGGAACTATTAACGCTGACATTTTAGATGGTGGAACAATAGATGGTTCAAGTATAAATCTAGGTAGCGGAACATTTACAGTAGATACTAACGGAGCTATGGTTGCTTCATCTGCGACTATCGCAGGAACAATAAATGCTAACTCTGGAACTATTGGTGGAACAAGTATAAATGCAAATACTTTAGAGGGTAGTTTTGATACAAACAATTCAACAGGTTACCAACTAACTTCAAATGCTGCAACATTTCATGATGTCACTATTACAGGTACAGTGACTGGTGCAAGCCTTGATGGAACTATAGCCGGAACAATAGCTACTGCTAACTCTGGACAAAGGGTTGAAATATCAAGTGGCGCTAGTGAAATAATTCAGTTTTATAGCAACAATGGTCAATCCGGATATATAGCAGATGTATCTGGAGATTTAACATTACAAGCAGAAATGAACTCAGCCGTTGCATTATCTGGTGGAACAAATGGAATAAAATGGTCTGGTCCTGCATTTTTTGAAGATGGTGGTAGTTACTCAAATACAACAAATACAAACTTTGTTGTAAGAGCTACTGCAAATGGTAAACCATATTGGGGAAGCGTTCCTGCAAGTGCAGGTGTTACAGCTTTACAGGTAAATAGCAATATGTTATCTCTTTCTGGTGGTAATACAGGTTCTTTAGTTATAGGAGATAACCATACAAGTAGTCATCATGCTAGTTCTGACCATACAGGAAATGGTAATACCAACTTAGCAACTCTTGCTTACGTAAACTCAAGAGGTTTTGGATTTGGTAATTCTAACTTAGGTAGCCATGATAATGGTTCCCATAATGTTGCTTACGGAACAGGTAATGGTAATGGTAGCTCCAATATAACAGTAGCACAGGTAAATGGATTTGTTGATGACAACTTTAAAGTTAACAGTGGGTATAACCATGCTCAATCTACACATAACAATGGTAATGGTAACGGCAATATGAACCAAACAAACCACTTTAATTCAAATATATCTGTAAGTAGTCACTTTCATCCCAACACAATTATTCACGATTCAAGATTACTAAATGTTAATGCAAATACTGTTCCGGGTATAAATTTTGTTAATAGATTAAATCCAGTTCAATCAAACTTTATAGGAAATGTACAAACTAAATTAACTGATAAAGAAAATATATCTGGTTTTATTACTGACCATTTAGAAGCCACTGCATTTACATTAACAGCACAAGATGTAGAACAAGCACTTGCTGATGATGGTCATACCGGTGAATATGCAATATATTTAGATAATGTTGATTACTATACGGAAGAACATGGTGAAGATTTACCAGAAGGTGAGACTGTAAAAGGTTTCTCACAGGAACACATGATTCCAGTATTAGTACAAGCAATCCAAGATTTATCTGCTAAGATAGATTTACTAGAAGATAGAATAACAACCTTGGAGGGTTAAATGGCTTACGAAGACTTTAAGTTCTTTATTCCAGTAGAAAAAACTGCTGAAGAACAGCTTGAATACCTAAGAAACGATATATTTTCTTTAGAAGCTAGTTATCATAAGTTGCCTGCAACTGAAGATTATGATAAAGATAGAGAAATAGTTGAAGCTCAGATTATGGCTAAGCGTCAGGAATTTGAAGATTTAGGTGGAAGTTACGAGTAACTAAATGAAATTTGGCTTAGGAGGAAAGCAATTCATTGAATTTTCTACAGATGTAGAAGGACTCGAACGAGTAGCTCCAGTACAAAAATCTACACACTTTACACCTCAATGGTTTAAAGAAATGAAAGATTATATACCCCAACAACCAACACCGGATGGAAGTGTTCCCGGTAGATATGGTAAATCAGAAGAAACTTCTAAAAAATGGTCTAGTGGTACTGTGAAACGTTGTCCTGCAATAATAGACCTAATTACAGAGGGATTTATTATACCAATGTGGTGTGACTTTTTATTGCAAAGAGATAATCAAATACTTGAATACGACAATAAAAATTTTCCTTATGGTATTGAATTTCACAATAATCAACAAATACACAACTGGAAATTAAAAAAAGGTGATTTTAGAGAAGGTGTAAAGTTTAACAATCCGTGGAGAATATATACACCACCCGGATATTCAGTAATGTTTATAGCTCCTTATTACCAGTTTGAACAAAGATTTACAGTATTGCCCGGAATAGTAGAAACAGACAGTTATCATCATATAAACTTTCCTACAATAATGCATACTAAAAAAGATACAATTATAGAGAGAGGTACACCATTTATACAAGTTATACCTTTTAAAAGAGATGATTGGAACTTTGATGTGTCAACAATGACACCAGAACAAACTAAAGCTGACAGGTCAGAAAAACTAGAATTATCTACAAAATTCAAGAACTCATATAGAAACATAACCCGAAGATTAAGTTCTAAATAGTATCATTGATTCTAGGGAGAATCATATGACCGAAGATACCACTAATCCTAAAAAGGAAACATTTGAATATAAACTACTCTCACACGGGGATAAATTGTCTATGGTTTTAGAAGGTATGTTTAATATGGAACAAGCTTTATTTCAACATAATATGAATAAACTCTCCGAGACACATTCCGATTATGATGAATGGAAATCTACTGATAAAGACATTAAAAAGGAAATAATGAGACTGCGTTTTGTATATGAAAAAATGGGAGGGAACTGGGAGAATACTCAAGAATTTGATGAGTATGGAGAACCCGTATAATGGCCCAGACTGAAAATACACATACTACGGAAGAAATGGCTACCAGTACGTCGTATACGTACACTTTTCAAGGTTTTCAAACTGAAAATTACACAACAAAAATAGAATCTCAACAAGACATACTTTACCTAGATGGTAAGTCTGTTATATCTGATGGTGCTTTATCTTTAGGTACTTCAACAAACAATCCTGTATATTTAGGTGCAGACTCTACAGCTTATGTAAAGCTTGAAACAGATGGTACTCTCAATCTACTATCTGGTAAATTATCTATAAATAGTGATACAGGTTCAGTAGGACAAGTATTATCTACAGATGGTAGTGGTAATTTATCTTGGCTTACAGTAGATTACACACAATTTGCTTTTTCTAATCTAGCTGTATCTGGAGAAACAACAGTACAAGCTGATTCAACAAATGATACTTTAACCTTTGCTGAAGGCTCTGGTATAAATATTACAACTTCGGGTAGTACAGTAACTATTGCTAGTGATACTTCTGCACATAATGCCTTTAAATATATATCACCACTAGATGGAGCGGGTTCAACTTCTGGTAGTCAAATAGAAGCAGATAGTCAAAGTGACACACTTACTTTTGTTGCTGGTTCTGGAATGACACTTACATTCGATGAAAACAATGACAAAATTACATTTGCTGCCTCTCAAACAGGTGATACAAATCAAAATGCTTTTTCTTCTATTAGTGTTAGCGGTCAATCAACATTAGGTGCTTCACAAACTAGTGAGACAGTAACATTTGATTCTACTACTGATAGAAACGAATTGGACATTACAACAGATACTTCAAATAAAAAAGTTACCTTCAAAGCTAAGTTACCAAGAACTTTAAGTATGAGTGGTAGAATACCAACAAGGCTAAGTGACGGAAGTATATCTGGAATGCCTCTCAAAAATCACTTCTTTAACCAAACAGTTAGCGGTGTTAACGTAAGTGGTGGAGGTTCATCAGTAGGTTTTAGCGCTAGAGCAGTTGTTTGTAAAGAAGCAAATGGTACTACTCATAAAATAACTATGCCTGCGTCCGGTGACAACAGCTTACTATTCTCTCTGGGTGAAAATTCGTCTGGAAGTTCACTTGGAACACTAGAAATAGATATGACAGAAAGTAATTTATAATGGCCGCAAAAAGCCCAATTAGGTATGTATTCGATACAGATGGTAACGTATCCGAATTTTCAGAGTTTCAAGCTACGGACTTTATTTCAATAAGTGATGGTGGTACAGGTGCTATAACTGCTTCAGCTGCTAGAACAGCTCTTGGATTAGAAATCGGAACAGATATTCAAGGTTATGACGCAGAATTACAAGCTTTATCTGGGTTAACTCCAACCGACGGAAACTTTATTGTTGGTAATGGAAGTACTTTTATTATGGAGTCTGGCTCCACAGTTAGAGACTCTTTAGGATTAGGTACTTCTGATTCTGTAGAATTTAACACCATACAAACTGCTAACTTAACAATAGGTGGTCCTTCCTTAACATTAGAGGGTGCTACTAATGATTCCTTTGAATCTACATTAGTAGTAACAGACCCGACTGCCGACCGAACAATAACTTTTCAAGACGCGACTGGAACGGTTGCTTTATTATCTGATGTAACAGCACAAGATGTTGATTTTGCAGGTGATACAGGAACTGGTGCAGTAGATTTAGACTCACAAACTTTTACAATTCAAGGTACTACTAACGAAATAGAAACTAGTGCTAGTGGTCAGATTTTGACAGTTGGTTTACCAGACAACGTCACAGTAGGTAATAATCTTACTGTAACAGGTAACTTGACTGTATCTGGTACACAAACAATTCTTAATACTGAAACATTAACAGTAGACGATAACACAATAGTCTTAAATAATAATGTAACTGGTTCTCCTAGTGAAAACGCAGGTATAGAAATTGAAAGAGGAACATCCTCTAATAAATCATTGCTCTGGGATGAAACAAATGATTACTGGACAGTATCTTCAGAATCTTTTGTTGCTTCTACTTTTATAGGTAACTTAACAGGAAATGTAACTGGTAATGTTACAGGGAACGTAACTGGAGATTTAACTGGAGATGTTACAGGTGATGTTACTGGAGACGTAACAGGAAACCTTACAGGAAACGTAACTGGAAACTTAACTGGAGATACAACAGGTAATGTTACTGCTACTTCTGTACTTGCAGATGGTGTAACAGCTACTACTCAATCTGCTAGCGATAACAGTACTAAAGTTGCAACTACGGCTTATGTTGATTCTCAAGTAGCAACCGAAGATACATTAGCAGAAATGAACGATGTAACACTTACAAGTTCACAAAATGGAGATTTTTTAAGATACAACGGAAGCGTATGGATTAATGACGCTGTTGATTTAGCAACTGATACTGTAGGAGATTTCGTACAAAGCATAACAGCTGGTACTGGTATATCAGTAGATGTTACTTCCGGAGAAGCACAAACACCTACAATTACTTTATCAGCAGGTTTAAATGATTTATCAGATATTACTTTAACTTCTACAGCTACAGGAGATATTCTTAGATACAACGGTTCAGCTTTTGTAAACGAACCACTTAACTTAGGTACTGATACTGAAGGTGCTTACGTTGCAAGTCTTGTTGCTGGTACAGGTATAGACCTTTCTAACAATACTGGAGAAACAGCAACACCAACTATTACAGTTGATTTAGGTGACTTTAGTACTTCTGACTTAGCTGAAGGTACTAATCTTTATTACACAACTACTAGATTTGATACTGCTTTTACAGGTAAAGATACTGGTGACTTGTCTGAAGGAACTAACCTATATTATACAGACGCAAGAGCAGACGCTAGAATTGCTGCCGCTACAACAGATGATTTAACAGAAGGTAGCAACTTATATTTTACCTCAGAAAGAGTAGATGATAGAGTCGCAGCTTTATTGGTTGATTCTACATCAAGCGGAATAGATATAAGCTATGACGACACTAATAATCAACTTACTTTAACTGTAGATTTACCAGAAGTAGAGGACGCACTCGAAGATATTGTAAACGGCCTTGTTGTTGGTGGAACAGGTATAACATCTACTTATGATGATACTGCTGGAACTTTAACTTTAACAATACCTCAAGAAGTAGGAACATCAAGCGATGTAACTTTTAATCAAGTTACTGCTGACTTAGTTGGTAATGTCACAGGAAATGTTACTGGTAACGTAACTGGTACTGTATCCTCAATAACCAACCACGACACAGATTCTTTAACAGAAGGCTCAACTAACTTATACTTCACTAATGCAAGAGCAAGAGGTGCGGTATCAGCTACTGATTCTGGAGGAGATGGTTCATTTAGTTATGATAGCTCTACAGGTGCATTCACATACACTGGACCATCTGCTTCAGAAGTCAGAGCTCATATAACAGGCGGTACAGGTGTAACAATATCATCTGGTGAAATCGCAATAGGTCAGTCAGTTGGAACTTCTGACAATGTTACTTTCAATAATATAGACGCAGACGGCAACGTAGTAATTGACGGAAACTTAACTGTATCTGGAACTACTACAACTGTTGATACAGAAACTATTAACCTTGCGGACAATGTTATAACCCTTAATTCTAATGCTACAGGTTCAGCTACACAAAATGGTGGACTTGAGATAGAAAGAGGAGATGATAGTAATAAGACTTTACTTTGGAACGAAACAGACGATAAATGGACTGTTGGTTCTGAGACATTTGTAGCAGGGACTTTTGAAGGAGCCTTGACAGGCAATGTCACAGGTACTGTGTCAAGTATTAGTAATCACGATACTGATAGCTTAAGTGAAGGCTCCACCAACCTTTATTACACTGACGCAAGAGTTTCTACTTACTTAACAGGTGGAACAGGAATTACAGAATCATCTGGAGCTCTTAGCATAGACTTTACAGAGTTTGATACAGATAATGTTGTAGAAGGTACTAGTAACCTATTCCATACTGCTGCACGAGCAAGAGTAGCTTTATCTGGAAGCACAGGTATAACTTATGACAATAGCACAGGTGCTATATCTATTGACGGAACAGTTGTTACAGAAACCTCTACTGACACGCTTACAAATAAAACAATTAATTTTGAAAACAACACAGCAATAATTGAATACGCTGTAACAGTATCAAATGCTTCTGGTGGTAATAAATTTTACTTAGACGGACAATTAGCAAGTACTGTACAACTTATACCGGGTGTAACTTACAGATTTGATACATCAGACTCCTCAACATCTGGTCATCCATTTGCTTTATCAGAAACTAAAGACGGTTCACATGCTAGTGGTTCTAGTTATACACAAGGTGTTACAACTAATGGCTCACAAGGTTCAGCAGGTTCATATCTACAAATAGTTGTAGATGGTATGACACCTAACTTGTACTACTACTGTACAGCACACTCTGGTATGGGTAATGACGGAATGCTTCGTATTAAGACACAAGATACAGATGATGTATCAGAAGGTTCTAATAACTTATACTATACAGACGCAAGAGCTCAAGCTGCAATTACAGGTAGTACAGGAATAAACGTTTCATCTGGTGCTGTATCTATAGACAGTACTGTTGTTACTGAAACATCTACAGATACTCTTACAAACAAAACAATAAACTTTGAAGATAATACTGCAATAGTAGAGTTCGCAGTCACAGTAGCAAATGTAAGTGGTAACAAATACCACCTTGATGGAGAAACTTCTGCAAGCATACAATTAATTCCGGGTATAACTTATAGATTTGATACATCAGATAGCTCTGTATCTGGACACCCATTTGTATTATCTACAACTAAGAATGGTACTCACGCTTCTGGTTCTAACTATACAACTGGTGTTACAACTGTTGGAACTCCCGGAACTTCTGGAGCTTATACTCAAATTGTTGTTAATGCAGCAACCTCTGATACTCTTTATTATTACTGTTCATCACACTCTGGTATGGGTGGAGACTCAGTTATTTCTATTGCAGGTTCTAGTTTATCCGCAAGTACTACTGATGACTTATCAGAAGGTTCAACAAACTTATATTACACCACAGCTAGATGGGATACTAAGATGGCTGCTGCTGACACAGATGATTTGTCAGAGGGCTCAACCAACCTTTATTATACAGATACAAGAGTTGGTTCATACTTAACAACTAATACATACGCAACACAAAGCTATGTAAACACACAAGTTTCAAACTTAGTAGATTCAGCACCGGGAACATTAGATACACTTAACGAATTAGCAGCTGCTTTAGGAGATGACGCAGACTTTTCTACTACCGTAACAAATAGTATTGCAACTAAATTATCCAGTGCTGACTTTAACTCAACCTTTGATACACAATTAGCTACAAAAGATACAGATGATATTAGCGAAGGTTCTACAAATCTTTATTACACAAATGCTAGATTTGACACACAACTTGGAACAAAAGATACAGATGACCTAACAGAAGGTAGCACTAATCTTTATTACACAGACGCTAGAGCACAAGCAGTATCTATAAACAATATACTAGAAGATACTTCCCCACAACTTGGTGGTAACTTAGATATAAATTCAAGCAATATTACAGGAATTGGTAATATTGATACAACTGGTGATATAACAATCACATCTACTAGCGATGGTTCAACTGCTGGACCAATTATCAATCTTGTCAGAGATAGTGCCTCTCCTGCTGACGCAGATTACTTAGGTCAAATTAAATTTAAAGGTGAAGATGATGGCGGAGCTTCTACTGTATATGCAAAGATTACAGGTAAGATTGATGACGCTTCCGCTGGAACTGAAGATGGTCTTATTGAATTTGCTACTATAAAAGCTGGTTCAAGCAACATAGCTGCTAGATTAAAAACTACTAACTTCCAATTATTGAATGGTACAGGATTAGAAGTTGATGGAAATACAACACTATCCGGAACTCTTAATACACATACAGTTCCTAGCGGTACTGGAACAATAGCTTTAACTTCCGATATTCCTAGTGATACAGATGGATTAACAGAAGGCTCATCTAATCTTTACTACACTAATGCTAGAGCAGACGCAAGAATAGCACTAGCTAACTTACAAGACCTAGCTAATATTGGATTCTCTGCACCCGGCTCAAGTGAAAATCAAAAGGTTGTTTCATGGGATGACAGTGCTGGAACATTTGTATTATCTTCAGTATCTGGTCTATCTGGTTCTGGCGAGACTAACACAGTTTCTAACGTTGGAACAGCTGGTGTTGGAGTATTTAAACAAAAAGCTGGCGAAGATTTTGAATTAAAGAAAATAAATGCAGGTTCTGCAAAGATTACAATTACTGATGACACTTCTAATAGTGAGATAGACATAGACTTTGGTTCTGTATCAATAGATGATTTAAGTGATGTAGATACCACAACTTCATCACCTAGTGATGGGCAAGCTCTTAAATGGAACAATAGTGCAAGTCAATGGGAACCCGGAGACGCAAGTTCTCAAGTTGCACAATTAACTGATGTTACTTTAACTTCTTTAGCTTCCGGAGAACTACTCAAATACAATGGTAGTGCTTGGGTAAACGCAACATTAGATACTGATGAAGTAACTGAAGGTTCTTCAAACCTTTATTATACAAATGCAAGAGTTCAATCATACCTAACTGGAGGAACTGGTGTAACCCTTTCCGGCAGTGGTGAGTTCAGTATCGGACAAGCTGTAGCTACAACAAGCGATGTAACATTTAACGACTTAGTAGTATCTGGTGACTTAACAGTTTCTGGTACTACAACTTCTGTAAATACAGAAACAATTAACTTAGCTGATAATCAAATTGTTCTTAATTCCAATGCAACTGGCTCTGCTTCAGAGAATGGTGGTATTGAAATTGAGAGAGGTGACGATACTAATAAAACACTTATATGGAACGAAAGCTCAGATAAGTGGACAGTTGGCTCAGAGACTTTTGTAGCTGGAACTTTTGAAGGTAATGCTACAGGTATTACAACAGCAGCAATAACTACTTTAACAGAAGATACATCTCCAGCAGAAGATGACTTCTTAGTAACATTTGATACAAGTGCTTCTGCATTAAAGAAAGTTGCAAAATCAAATATCGCAGCAGCAGTTAGCTTCAGTGTTAATGATGAAATGCCTCTTACACTTTCAGACGCAAGTTCAGACCCAATAGAATTTACAAACGTTGGTACCTCAGCTACAGACATAGACTTAGTTCTGGCTGATGGTTCTAGCGACCCAATTAACATTACAGGCACATCAAACTCCGCAACATCATTTAGAGATAGTGATAACGATACAAAGATTGTAGTAGAAGCTACTACTGATGATGACACAATAACAATGACTACTGCTGGAACAGACAGACTTGTTATTGAAAGCACAGGTGAAGTCAAAGCAAATGGTAAAGACTTAGCTGGTTATTCAGATGGTGTAGAATTTAGCGTTCAACAGTTTAGAGTTACAGCAGACCAAACTACTACAGGAAGTAATGCACTTGTAGGAAATTGGGAAGTACCAGATGGTAAATTACAAGCTAATTTTGGTAGTAATGTTAGTGAAAGTTCTGCGATATTCTCATTTAGCAAAACAGGATATTATAAAGTAGAAATTGTAGGCTTAGGTCAAAGTGGTACAGATGGCTCTGCACACCACAATATATATATTGTTGCAAGTGATGATAATTTTGCAACAACTCCAAGTGGCTCTGATTTTCTTGCTAGAGGTATAACACAAGCAGGTGGTGGTGGAGATAGTGCTTATGCTTCAGCAATTATAGATGTAACAGACACAACGAATCATAAAATTAAATTTGAATATTACAACACAGGTGGAAGTTTTGCAGGAAGCACTGACCAAAACAAGACTTATGCGACATTTACCAGACTAGGAGATACATAATGGAAGTATTTATAGCATTTCTAGCAGGTTTTTCACTAGGTTGGGGTAGTGCTTGGATTGCTAGAACCTTACCCTTTTTAAAAGACATTGATGACGAATCTTTAGACTATAATAATGCTAGTGGGAGAAGTGTTAAAGAAATAATTAATTCTAAGTTTGACCCCGAAAATTACTTTAAATTAAAAGGATATAACAATGGCGACTAGACAACATCTTATTAGAGTAGCTACCACAGCAGGTGGTGACTCAAATGGTTTATCTGAATTCATAGCTGGCTCAGCTGATGGTGGACCATTAATACCTAGCTATACCACTACTGAAAGAAATGCAATTTCTTCACCAGCTAGTGGAATGATTATATACAATAGCACTGATTCACGTTTACAGGTTTATACAGGGTCAAGTTGGCAAGTTTTAGAACAAGGTGACGTTACAGGTGTTACTACAGCAGCTACTTCTGGTTTAAATGGAGGTGCTGATTCTGGTGCTGTAACACTAGTATTAGACGCAACAAGACTTACAGATGGAACATCTATTGATGTAGATGAAGATAATGATTTAGTAATGTTATACGACAATTCCGCTAGTGCAATGGTTAAGGTAAAAGCTCAACAGCTTCATACTACCGAAGCAATTCAGTGGATGGGATTATAGGAGAAATAAATGGCGGTATATACAGCAGCAGAACTTGCAGAAGTAACTGCGCTTGGAACATCTGAAGCAGAAATTTTCAGTAACAGTAACAAGTGCATTATTAAGAATATTATGCTAGCGAACTATACAGCAACTGATAGAACAGTAGAAGTCAAAGTTATTCCTACAGGGGATACAACTGGCGACCAACATATCGTTTTTGGCGATGTGACTGTTCAAGCAAATTCAACCACAGTTATTGACGTAGCTATGGTTATACCTGCTTCAGCTTCAGTAGCTGCAAAATGTTCAGCAGCGACATCTGTAAATATACATGTTTCCGGCGTAGAGGTGACCTAATGCCTATTATTGAACCAGAGCCAATCTTTTTAGATAGACTTGGCGGAGATGAAATATACGGATTTGGACAAGACGGAAATGTAACTTTAACATCTAATACAACTCTTGCTAGAGATATGTACTATGGTGATTTATCAATTAACGCTGGTGTTACCTTAGATACAAATGGTTATCGTGTATTCGTTAGTGGAACTTTAACATTTACAGACTCAACTTCAAGAATTGGTAGATTTACAACTGTAACAACTGCTGGAACTCTTAAAGGTGGTTTCGCAAAAGGTGTTGCAGCAACAGATACTCTAGGTGGTAAATCTGGTTCACAAGACCAATCAACACACGACGGTAATCAATTCTTTGAAGGTGAAAACGAAATGTTTAATCTATCTGTCGCTATTGCTGGTCATGCTATTGATATGGATACAGGAACTTATAAATTTATAGGTGGAGGTTCTGGTGGAGGAGACGGAGCAATTACTGCTAATGCAGCAGCAGGTGCAGATGGAGGAGACTCTAACTGGGCTGATTATCAAACTGTTCAAGCTGACGGAGGTAAAGGTTCACCGGGAAATGCTGCTACAGCAGGTACAGGAGCAGCTGGAGGTGGAGTTGTTTTAGTTTTAGCAAAGACTGTTGTAGGAGATGGAACAGTAAGAGCTGACGCAGATGATTCTGTAGCTGGTACTGATGGAACAGCGGGTGCGCCTGCACCAGACGCTTCTACACCGGGTAATACAGTTCCGGGTAATACAAATACTCACCCCGGTAATAATTATTCTTATGGATATAGCTATGGGTATTCTTACGGGTACTCTTATGGCTATAGCTATCCGGGTAACACAAATACACATCCGGGAAATAACTACTCATATAGTGGTTCTAATCCACATACACATTATCACTGGCATGGATTTACAGCTAATAACACACCTACAGGTTTTTATCATTATCATTATGCACACTCGCACCCATATACAAACTATGGTTCTAACCCAACTAACTACGGTTCTAACCCAACTAATTATGGTTCTAACTCTGGAGCAAACTATGGTGCTAACTACGGTGCTAACTATGGCTCTAATCCAACTAACTATGGTACAAACCCTACTAATACAAATCCTACTGTTTATCACACAGGAGGTGCTGGAGGGGCTGGTGCAACAGCTTCAGACGGATATAACGCAGGTGGGGGAACAGTCGTCCTAGTTACAGGAACTAAACCTTTGCCTTCTGGACTTACTCTTGCCGCAGCAGCAGGAACTGCTGGAACAGGAACAGCAGGAGCAGGAACAGTCGTAACAGTATACAATATCGACGCAGACGATACAGACCCGGGAGCTTAATATGCCAATAATAGAATACGGAAATGCAGCAATACCTACAGACTTTGAAACTTTTGATGTAATACCAGACTCAATATATGGCTCTGGTATGGATGGAAACGTAACAATATCATCTAACACATCTCTTACAAGAGATATGTTTTATAACAACCTAACTGTAGACCCCGGAATTGTTTTAGATACCGCAGGGTTCAGAGTATTTGTAAGAAATGTTTTAGCTTTAGCTGCAACATCAACAAATCAAGGCGATACAAAGATAGGTAGAGTTGGTGGCGTTTCCTCAACCGGGACTTTGAAGCCCGGAGGTCTTGCAGCCGTCACCAATTCCCTAGGTGGAAATGGTAACGGATACACTGCAACCGCCCCAGATGAAGGTGCTGAATATTTTAATCATCCAGACTTAGCTGTACAAGGAATTGTTGTTCACGCTGGACAAACTACACCAGACCCGTTAATGGGAGGAGCAGGAGACTCTGTCAATTATGGTGGAGGAGTTGTAGTATTATGTGCTAGAAAAATACAAGGTTATGGGACAATAGAAGCTAGTGGTGAAACAACTACTGGTGGTGGAGTTATATTTATAGTTTCACAAAACATACCTTTAACAGGAGTTCTAACCGACGTAACAGGATACGCTTCCGGTACAGTCAAGACATTCAAGGTTTAGCATGGCTACTGTAAGAATTCATTACAGCAGAGCTGATAGCAATCAATCTGATTATGACCTTTGGTATTACTTTCATAATATGGAGCAAATAGACCATGAAGAATTAGCAGATTATATAAACGATTATCCTAGAACAAAAATATCTTTTGGTAGCAATGATTACGTAGATATTGATACAGGAGATAATACAAAATTACAATGGTATATTAAACGAAAAGACGGAGTTTCTGAACATAACATGGAACTTTGTAATTATGGAGAACTAACACACACTAACTTATGTGTATTTTGCTACCAGCAAGGATATCAATGGGAAATTGATTTAAACATACTTCCTAAAACAGAATTTTATATAAATAATACAAGTCCTTACCTTTATAAAACCTCGGATTATTCATCTATATATGTAGTAGGCATATCAACTATTGGTAGTGAAGAACTAGATGGTGACGGAGATAATGATATTCCTGTAGAAGATGAGAAGATAAGGCTTTTTTATGATATAGCTAATTATAAAGATATAGTAATACCAGAAAATGAGAAATGGGTAACAAAATGGGAGCCGTACTCACAATATTATAAAAACACAGTAAATAGGATTCAGTTGTTATACTTATTAAATAAATCTTATACAGTAGGAGAAAATGATATGGATATATCAATAGACGCTGACGCATTGCAAGTTGAGAAAGATGACGCAAAACAAATGCTTGAAAAAGCAGTTGCTAACTGTCTTTATAAACTTGGTGAAGATATCGCAGCTTTTGATGAGGACGCTTTTATAGCAGATGTTGACGCATACAAAGCTACAAAAAGTTCTACATTAGACGCAACAATAGATTATCTTAAAACATCAATCGACAGCTTAAACGCATTAGCGTAGTCACTTAGGGGGGATATATGCGAACAGTATTCTACATCCCAGAAGGGGATGAAGTAGAAGACTACAAAGAAGAGTGGGAAAATAAAACAGCCGAAGTACATACTGGTATTTCACCCAATATAAAAGATTATGTTGATGACCCTAGTATTGCTCAATGGGTACATATACCCGAGTTTAAACATATGCTCGCACCTAATAACGAATCTAGCGGTGTATATTTTCAAGTAGCTTACATAAATGACTTTGCTGATAGAGATAACTTACCTCAATATCATTGTGAAGTATGGACAAAAAACTTAGATAACCCTAGTGAAGAACAGGTTAAAGCTGATACATGGATTATGCAATATGACATTGGTCCTAATTTCTTCCATACTGACCATGTAAGATTAGATGTAGGATGGTATGATTTAATTGTAACAATAGATGGAGAAGAAGTAGATAGTCACGAAATATCTATTTATGAAAGTTATGAAGAAGAATAATTTATGGAAAAGAGTAGAACCTAAAGAAATTGTAAAAGGTGTCTGGTCGTGGGAGAATTGTCTAGAAATTCCAGACGGAGTAATAGACATTATGGATAGCGAAGTAGACGCATGGGTTCCTACTCTTACAGAAGATGATTTTAAAAGAAACGATTCTGTTCAATCAGTAGTACTTGCTAATGGACCAATAAGGTTTAACCCAGAAGATAATTTTAACAGGAATGAGTCACAACAATTCTTGAAACAAGTACAAAAGAATGTGTTAGATAAAATAGCTAAATACTTAGAAATGTTTCCAGAAGTTTCTAGAGAAATCAATTGGATGGAGAACTGGCAATATATAACATATAGACCACCTAAGCATATGACTTATCATAGCGATAATCATTCTACAAGAAATCCTGCGACTAATCAGCACTACCCTGCACCTTACTTTAGAAGAATTACTGCACTTACCTACTTAAATGATAACTTTCATGGTGGAGCATTAGATTTTAGATATTTTCCCGAAGTAGCACCTTACAAACCACCAGCTGGTAGTGTAGTTATTATGCCTAGTTCTTACATGTGGTCACACGCTACTACACCATTACTTAATGGTCGAAAATCTGCTTTCTTAGTTTCTTGTGCAAGTCATTATGACGTAGCAAGTGAAGAAGCAGGAGTAGATATGAAATATGTTAAAGGGAGAGAATTAAGATGAAAAAGTATGCAGGAGTTATAGAAGTATATGACGATTTCTTTTCAGAGGGACAAGCTGAAAAAATTATAGAAGCAGCAGAAGCCTTAGATAAGTCTAATTTAACTTATGGATTTAAAGACGCAAGCATAGGTAAAGGACATAAAGGCGGAGAAGTTAGAAGTAACTTGTTGATGAGTATTTCTGATATAGCTTACGCGCCTACAGAAGCTAGAGAATACAGAGACGCTGTTAAAAGTGGACAAGAAAAACTGTTAATAGACTTTAGAAATATACAAGATTTATTGTTAAAAAGAATGCAACACTATGTAAATGATTACACAAAGAAGTATGAGTTTCCTATATTGTTTGATGAAGGGTATCAGTTACTAAAGTATGGTAACGGACAACAGTACAAAGGCCATTCTGATTATGCGCCTCATATACCTAGATATTTGTCCGCTTTGATACTTTTAAATCCACATGAGTACGAAGGTGGCGGAACATATTTTCATCATTTTGAAGAAATGATAAAACCAGAAAAGCCTGCTTTAGTTTTGTTTCCTAGCAATTATGCTTACACGCACCAAGCTATGCCTGTTGTTAGTGGTCATAAATATGCAGTTGTTACTTGGTTAGGACACCCAATGGACCTTAAAGACATGCCGGATATATATAAACAGGAAATGCCACAATGAGTAACTATATAAATGCAATTAAAATGTCGAACCTGTATCAAGGTAATCAATTAGAAGAACTTAAATATTGGCTAGATAATGAAACACCGCATAGCTCGGGGTGGAATGAAAGTCCCGATGGAACTCATATGGTAAAGCTATGTGAAGAATTAAATACATATCATAAAGTCCTTACTGATAAGAGTAGAGAAACGTTTGAAATACACAACTTATTGCCTACGTTCGCTACGTTAAGTTGGTATGAAGCTGGTGTAGAAAAATCACCACATACTGATACTGGTCCTGCACAATATACGATACTATACAACTACTTTTCTGAATTTCCACTAAAATTAACTTACGGAGATGACGAAATTCTTCTACAAAATGAAGAAGCTGTAGCTTACTGTGGTGGTGACGTTAATCACTCAGTAGAGTCAGTAGATGGTATCAGCATTAGATTACATTTTAATTTCGCAACACCGGATAATTATTATTTCATATTAGGAAATTCTACTAAAAATGGATTTGAATTCCCTTCTGGTAGATTAGAGAACGAGGTAGAACAAAATTGGCTATAGAACGACAAAACTTTAGATGTGGTGTTGTAATTGATTATGACAACGCAGACATATACGAATCAAGAGTAGAAGAGATAGGTCACATAAATCCCTCTTTAGAATTTTGGTTATTTCATAATGCACCGGATATTGATAATGCTTTAATTGTTGGTGCAGGATTTGGATTATCTTCCAAACAATTAGCTCAAGAAGGAACTACTGTAACATCAGTAGAGCCACAATCAGATAGGTTTGCTTTATTAGAAAGCAATGTTCCGGAAAGTACAAACATTAACAAGATGTGTAGTTCTTCAGCTGGAACTACTGATTTAGTATTCTTTGAAGACAACAAATCTGGCGGTGCAATAAATAAAGCTATGGGTGACACAAGCGAATCTGTAGAAGTTATTACCGTAGACAGTTTAGATTTAACACTTGACTTAATGCTTGTTTATGCAAACGGTAATGAATTAGATGTTATTGATGGTGCAAGTGAGACACTTAGTAGCAATCCTAACATGAAAATCATACTTAGATGGATACCAGACCTCATTGATGATGTTGACGCTGCTGTTGCAAAACTAAATGGTCTTGGTAAGACTATCAAAATTATTCACTGGAACAATGATGATACAATTACATTTAAAGATGTTGATGATGATTTGTTAAAAGCTATACAAGTAGCAGACTTAATAATGGAGTAAAATGAAAAAATGGTGGGAGGCCAAAGAATATAGTAGGTTATTGGAAGTAAAGAAACATAAAGTCGGCGATGATAAAATTCAATTCCTTACTTCAAGCCCAGAGTATGTGGACTTAGCTCCACCTAAACCTGCAAGCGAATTTATACCTGCGTATTACAAACAACTACAAAGAGAATGGTCAGAGATGAGAGGAGACGGTAGTTGGAACTCTGTACCCTATAAAGACCACTCAATGAAAAAATGTCCTACAGTAAAAGATATTATGTTTAGTGGTTATATCATACCTTTATGGTTAGACCTTAAGATAAGTCATGATGAAAAGACTGGCTTTAATTGGTATAACAAACATGCTTTTGAAGATACAATTACATATCATAAACCACAATCGATAGGTAACCTACCGATACAGTCAGAATCTTTTAATACAGCTTTAAAGTTTGCTAATCCTTGGGATATAGTGACACCTCCGGGTTGGTCTGTACTTATTACACAACCTTGGTATCACAGAAATTGGGAAATAGAAATATTTCCTAGTGTTGTAGAAACAGATAGTTACCACCAAATGAACATTCCATTTTTATATCATGGTCGGGGTGAAAGAATATTTAGACAGGGTATGCCTTTAATACAGGTAATACCTATTAAAAGAGACGGTTGGGACTTAGAAAATTTTGAGTCAAGAAAGATGGATGAAGAGGAAAAAGAATACTATGCTAAGAGTAGAGCTGGTGAGAGAACTAGACAAAATGGTTGGTACCGTTGGTTGACTCAGCAAAATAAGAAAAGATGGAAAGATGAGGGAATAATATGAAATGTCCTGTACCAAGACACGGTTATCAGTTACCAAAACTAACAGATATATGGTCTAAAAAGCTAAGTACTATAAGTAGGGAAATGCCAGAAGTAGCATTTACTTTACCTAGACCTAATCAACAGTGGGGACAACTAGAAAACAATGAAGCTAGAGTAAGTCCTCCTATAAATTTTAAGACACCAAGTAAGTTTGTAAAAGCACCTAATGGTTGTGTATCTACACAGTTTATGCGTAACCGAATGTTTGAAGTGTACTTTCCATGGTCACATGTGAAAATAGAATTGATGAAAAATCAGTTTGTTGATGAAGTAGATAGATTTGCAGGATGGACAACTTCATCACGTTATTATGGTGCAGTAAAACATCATGGACCATTTGATGATGTAATTATGGAAGAAAAGGAAGCTTGGGGCTCTCCGGATAAACCTGTATTGCAGGTTGCACTACCTATAATGTTATTTTCAGATGACCCCGAAGTTTGGATGGATGTTATCCCAAGTGATAGGAATGCTGGTCAAAACTTACCTGTATCTACTATACCGGGCTTTATGCCTATACACTCTTGGTCAAGAGGATTATCTTGGGCTTTTGAGTGGACAGATATGAACAACTTAGAACTAAATTTGAATCACGATACTGTAATGTTTAACTTACTGTTTAGTAAGCCTGTAAAGATTAAATATGTTGAATGGAACGAAACATTTAGCAAAGCTTGGAATCAAATAAGTCAATCTTCTGTCAATCGCAGAGATACAAATATGTTATATCCAGACGCATTAGAGAGAAGACCTAAAACACTACTACCTAAAAAATCATGGTTCTCCAAGCTAAATTAATAGATAACGTATTCCCAGAAAAAGTTTTTGAACAACTAGTATCAAGATGTCAAAGACAACACAAAAGGTTTCTATACACAGAAGATTTTGGTAGATACTTTGTTAATGACTTTGAATGGTTGCCGCTAAAAAACTTTGTACAACCACTAAGAGATATGGCTAGAGAAATATTTGAAAGTGATACTTTAGAGCATAGTTACTCTATATTCGCACACTATGAAGGTGAAGAAGCAAAGCTTCCAAAACATAAAGACAATAATGCTTGTACCTATACTTTAGACGTATGTTTATATCAAGATACACCGTGGTCTCTATGGGTAGAGGATAAAGAATATTATCTAGAACCTAATCAAGGTTTAGCATTCTATGGTGAAGACCAAGAACATTGGAGAGAAGAATTTCCAGATAAGCAGACAAATAAAGTAGGTCAGTTGTTTGTTCATTTTGTAGAACCTACACATTGGTTTTTTACAGGAGATAAATAATGAAGTCAATAAAAGGTAACAATATAAGATTCTATACGCAGATACCTGCATTAGTAGATTTAGCACCACCAGTCCCTGCAAGTCAGATGATACCGGATTGGTTTAGGAAACTACCTATGGATTTACCTAGAGCAGACCATAAACCTTTTCCTGTTTTAGGACCAATACTTAAGAAGTGGTCATCACATACAATTAAGAAGTGTCCCGCAGTAGTTGATTACTTTGCAGAGGGTTACATTATACCTTTGTGGTCTGACATATTAATTCAAAGGCATGGAGAAGACTTTCATTTTGAAACTAATCACGATGGTGGTATAGGTAGCACAATAGAGTTTCACGACGAAAATCAGTTTAAGACATATCCTTTTAAGAGAAAAGATTTAAGAAAAGCTGTAAAGTTTACAAGTCCTTGGTTTTTTGAAACACCTCCGGGATGGTCAATGTTATTCATACCACCACTACTACATCCTAATGATGACTTTAGTTTATTCCCCGGCATTGTAGAAACAGATAATTTTCATCAAGTAAACTTTCCGGGAATCTGGCACAGCGAAGGAGATAGGATACTACAAAGAGGTACACCCTTTCTACATGTCATTCCTTTTAAAAGGTCTAAACATAAGTTACAAGTGACAGAGTTTTTACAGAAGGACTACAAAAATAACGACACTGAAAGTTTTAAATTACGTAGTAAAATGACTGGTGGGTATAGAGATATGACAAGAAAAAATCGTAAAAAATGAAAGTTTGGATAGACCAAGACTTATGTACAGGTGACGGCCTTTGTGCAGAAATAGCACCAGATGTTTTTACTATGAAAAATGATGGCTTAGCATACGTTCAAGAGAGTGTTGGTAATTTTGGTGCACTTAAAATATTTAGTGCTATTGATGGTAATGACCAAGGTGCAGAAGGCTTAGCAAGAGTTCCAGAGGGTCAAGAAGATATAGTTACAGAGTCAGCAGAAGAATGCCCGGGAGAATGTATTTTTATAGTACCATAGAGTATGGTCAATTTATACGAATTAGAATGGGAACTTCTAAAAAGAAGTAAAGTTACTGATAGAGCTCCTAGAAGTATTATGGGTGATAAAGAAATAAGTCATGACTATGAATTACTTACATTTGATAAAGAAGAAAAGAAAGAATCATAAACTTCTTTGTCGTACACGTTCATTAAATAATCTGCTTCTTCTTTTAAAAGAAAACTATCAATACCTACTCTTTTGCCGTGTTCTTCATGGATATGTTCATAATACAAATGACAAAGTAATGGGTACGCTATATTAGGGCTTATTAACTTAAAACCATTATTCTTTAAATTATAGTCTTGTATTGGTTCTTCAGACCAAAAGAAAGAATCACGGTTCAATCCAGAGTATTTACCAAATTCTTTTGTACCAAAAGCAAAATGTGCAGAAAACTTATTATCAAAATACTCTTCATCTGTTTTTATTTCTTTAGGGTTCCAGTTAGGTAGCCAACTACAGTATGTTCTTTCTTCTACAAACTCTGCAAAGTATATACCTTTACCTAGAGGATATCTACCTTTTGGCTCATAGGAAGGCAATAAACCTGTAAGAATAGTCTTATCATCGTGTTTGTCTAGCATACGAATAAGATGTTCGTCCCAAAAGTCACAAAACCAAGTATGTGAGTCTATCTGCAATACATAATCTTCATTATCGTAGTTAGATTCTGTTATATACCTACCCTTACCAACACCTAATAAGTCTTCGTGATATGTCTGCATAGTTACCTTGAAATCACATATTTTAGAATATTTGTCTAGATATGCTTCTAATTCATTCTTAGCTACTTCACTTTTGTAGGTAAGGCAAATACTAAACACTAATCTTTTGGGATACGCTGCTTTTTTGATAGCGTCTTCTATAGTATGTGTTAATTCAGAATCATCTAAAGCGGGTATTTTAATAAAGATTTTCTTATTATTCATGGTATAATCCTAGCATGGATATACCACAATTTCCGGAAGGAACTAAACGCGAAGACGCTATTGATGAGTTGATAGATGACGAGCAATTTAAAGAGACTGTTTTAAAGCAGTTTAATTATATGCGTATCAAAGGCATTAATTTAGTACAAGACGCTGACGATTTAGTCAACTTGTATCTAAAAATTACAAAGCAATTCGAAGAATAAAAACAACCATTTAAAAACCACAAGGCACTCAATGAAGTGTTATAATACCCTTAGTATATAACTAACGGAGGTATATATGGCTGAATCGGTCAAAATAGAAGATATGGATATTAATCAGTTAAAGACAGCTGTAAATTCATTACTTCAACAACTGCAAAATGCAGACGCTACTATAAGGGACTTAGGTGCCAAAGTAGCAAATAAGGAAATCGAAAACTCTAGACTACGGTCTGTGCTTGAAGCTTCCCAACGGGCAATACAAGAACCAGTAGCAGAGGAAGAATAGCCGGTGATGAGTTCTTTAGAGAACTTTGCAAAAGACGAAAATGCAAAATCTAACAGGGTTGCATGGAGAGATAAAACACCAGAGAATAAACAAGCTTGGGAAGAAGCAATGCTTGGTGTTGACAAAGGATATGCCCTTAGCGTTATAGCTAGGTGGTTACAAAAAGAAAAAGAATGTCCATTATCTATTCACACTATTAGACATCAATTAAGGGAAACGCATGACCAAAAATCTTGATGATTTCACAAAAGCAGTAAGGACTGTACAAAACGCTAAAGCTGATAAAAAAGAACACCCCAAAGGTTGGGAGCCGGGAGTCGTTCTTAATGGTGGTAAAAGTTATGTAGCGTCTGGTCCTGTAAAATCTGAAAAAGAAGCTAGAAAAAAATGGGACAATTATATTGAAATGCTTGGGTTCAACCCCGGTGAGTTTGAAATAATTGAACCAGTCCATGTTAGAACTTGGGATATGCAAACACCCGAAGGCGTTCAAAGAATGTTTTATTATAAAGCAGATGTACGCTCTAGGAAACATCTTGAGAATGATAAAGACTTTGACAAGCTTGTCGCAGAAATTAAAAAAGCCAAAAAACCAGCTAGAAAAGTAAAGACAAAAGAAAACGGTAGCATGGTCGTGTGTCTTTCTGACTGGCAACTCGGAAAGCGCGATGGAGATGGAACAGAAGGAATAATTAAAAGAACAACACAGATGATTCCAGATGTTATAGACAGAGTAAAAGAACTTCGTAAAACAGGTAATCCTATAAACAAACTTTATGTGTTTGGATTAGGTGACCTCGTCGAAGGGTGCGGTGACCATTACGCCATGCAAAATTTCTCAGTCGAGATTGACCAACGTCGCCAAGAAATGGTAGCTAGAAGATTAATTATCAAAGCACTTATGGAGTGGGCTCCGCATTTTGATAAAATTGTTGTAGCAGCAGTTCCCGGAAATCATGGTGAGAACAGAAAAAACGGTAAGGCACATACTACATTTGGTGACAATATTGATGTAGCTGTCTTTGACCAGTCACAAGAAGCTTTAGCAATGAATAAAGCATTTGACCATATATCATTTGTCATACCAGAAAATGAATTATGGATTACTTTAGATATAGATGGAGTAATACTGGGGCTAGCCCATGGCCACCAATTTCGTACTGGAGGACGTTATTCACATCAAAAAGCAATCAATTGGTTGTCTGGACAGGCATTTGGTAAAACTAATATAGGTGATGTGGATATTCTTTTATCCGGTCATTTTCATCATTTATTTGTAATTAATGAGGGTCAGAGAACTCTTATGCAAGCCCCATCTGTTGATGGTGGTTCCGAATGGTTCGAAAATCTAACAGGTAAAAATTCTTATGCTGGAGTTTTAACTTTTACTGTTAAAAACAATAAAAATAAACTTCCTTGGGATAATATGCAGGTCTTATAATGCAACCTTTAGAGCCATCAGATTTATTTAAAAACTTAAATAATATTAAAAAAGAATTAAGAGAAGTTAAAAATAAAGCTGATTTAGCTATTGTTAATAGAGATAAATTGTGGGCAGCTATTAACGATTTAAACAGTAAAAGCTCAAGATTAGAGAAACTTATACTATTATTAGCATTGATACAATCAGTAATATTAATAGGAGTATTGTGAGTTTTTACTTAGTAGATAACGAAAACCCAAATGCTAAAGTTAGAGGCAATGGTAACAAGGGACAGTACTATTCAACACGTTCAAAAGAAATTCAAGGAATCGTGGTGCACACTGCTGAAGGTGGAAAAAAAGCAGTAAACATTGCGAAATACTTGTCAACTACACCCAGAACAGCTTCTGCGCATGTAGTAATAGACGATAACGAAATAGTTGAGCTGGTCCCAGACGACTTTACCGCCTTTCATTGTAGAGGCTCTAATAGTAAATCATTAGGATTAGAGATTGCTTATTTTGCAGCTAAATGGGGAGAAGACCCTGTTTACGAAGAAGCAGTCATAGCATTATCAGCAAGCTGGTGTGCGCAAAAAGCAGAAATGTATAATATTCCAATGGAAAGAGTAACCATAGATGAGTGGAACGCTGGTAAAAAAGGTTTCATATCACACGCAGAATGTGACCCGGGTAGAAGAACAGACCCCGGTAAAAATTTTGACTGGGATAAGTTCTTTTCATACATGAAGGGGATGTCTGTAGATGATTACGATACCGAGTTTGAAGAAGTAGAAAAACCTAAAAAAGAAACTACAGTTTATGATTTCTCTAAAGTACCTCCTTTTTCGGGAAGAGTACTTAAAAGAAATATGCCTCTTATTAGAGGAGAAGATGTCAAGCTCTGGCAGAGTGCCGTGGGCGGACTTAGCGGAGACGGAATATATGGTGGAAAGTCTGAACAGACTTGTATCAAATTTCAAAAAGAACATGGATTAAAAGCTGACGGAGTTGTCGGTAAAATTACATGGGATACTACCTTCGCTTATCAACAAGATAGTTAGGAGATTATTTTGAAAAACAGTTACTGGAAAGATGTAGCTATAAGAGCTATTAGAACAGCTGTGCAGGTTTTTGCAGGCGTACTAATGGCTAATCAAGCAGGAATGTTTGAAGCAGATGTTTTGATGGCTGGCTTGATTGCCGGTGCGTCAGCCTTAGTCGCAGTCGTTCAAAACGCACTTGAAGACGCGCCATTTGACTTTATGTCAAAAATACCAAAAGGTTAAGACTTCGTAAGAAGGCCCGAAAGGGCAGATGTGCGCTAGACTCCGGGGCGGTATAACCGCCTCGTTGTCATTTCTAAGGTATTATTAATTTGGAATGGGTAATATACATAAAGCTACACATGATAACGATTATGTTGACTGGGAAGAGGAAGAGTAATGTTTTACTATAAAGTAGAAGTATTAAGAGTAGTAGATGGAGATACAGTTGATGTTAGAATTGATTTGGGTTTTAATGTCTGGCATAAATGTCGTGTACGTCTCATGGGGATTAATGCTCCAGAATCACGAACAAGAGATTTGGAAGAGAAAGCAAGAGGGCTGGCTGCAAAAGATTGGCTTATAAAAGAGTTAGAAAATGCAGAAGTTGAAATGCAATCACACGGAACAGGTAAATACGGTAGAGTTCTAGGAACTCTTGTAATAGACGATATAGATATAAATCAAAAGATGGTGGATGAGGGTCATGCTTTATTGTATGACGGTGGTTCTCGTTAATAAAAATTTAACATTTCAAAACCACTGTTAAGATATTTTAATGATATTATAAATCTCTTATGTACGATTTACAAAGTTACTTAGGAAAAATGTCAGCTGGAATGGTTAGTAGTCAAAAACTAAACCAAGCCAAGTATGGAAAGCCTAAGAAGAAAAAAAGAAATAAAGTTTCATCACAAGCAAACTTTCATCAACAGTATCACATTGGCTGGGAACTAACAGAGGACGACTTACCTTAATATTTTAGGCTGTCTGTTATTATTAGTTTATAATGCCGAGAATCATTAATAAACTCAATACTTTCCTACGCTTATTAGTAGTAGGTTTATTAATATATCCTTTACCTATTGCTATGGCTAAACATGTTCCAACACAAGCACCTTATGGACAAAATGCTAGTAATGATGTTAACGCAGGAACTTTTACTATTGGTATATTAGGTTCAGATGGATTTGAAGATAGTCCACCCGAAAGCTATACAATATTCTTTAGTCAATCTAATGGTGTAACTGAAACAAATAGTATTTGTGTAAC
>Ga0209309_10000966_pt1 | contig 30577 bp, 31 predicted proteins | sample COGITO_mtgs_1204_2_FD_184807 | JGI IMG/M metagenome (GOLD analysis project Ga0209309, IMG submission 184807) | Pelagic marine microbial communities from North Sea - COGITO_mtgs_120412 (SPAdes) (version 2) | ecosystem: Environmental > Aquatic > Marine > Epipelagic ... | reverse complement strand
AATTTTCTCATAGTTAATGGTTTGTATTAATGAATAATTTGTTAGGTTAACCTGAGATAAAATTATGTAATAATTAACAAAACAACAAGGTTTAGTCGTTAAAATTATCGTTTTAACAATTAAAAGTGCTTTTTGTCGTAATAACATCAATAAATAAACTAAAATAACAAATGGTAGAAGACATAGGATAACCTACTGAGGGAGAAAATAGTAGTACCTATTTTTTGTTGGTATTTTCCTACAAAACTGATAGGGTAACTCGTGTTGAAAAAAAATATAAAAATTAATTCTCAGAAAAACACAACTGACTACATACTAACCTGTCTATACTGTTTTTAAAATATTTCCACTTGCAAGTTCATACAAGTCTTGATCGGATTCTTAATAATTTTAAGTTAATATAGAAAGAGACTTCTTACTGTATCTCAGCACTCAATCCCGCTTCCAATAGTTTAGTACAACGAGGCTCTAAATCTTTATAAGCACCTGATTTTACGGTGCACTTGCCTTTGTAATGGACAATAATAGAGCATTGCTCGGCCTGCTCTGGTGTGTGATCGCAGGCATAAATAAGCATATTGATAACATGATCAAAGGTATTTACCTCATCATTAAACAAGACAATCTGGTTCTCTTTGTCTTCTTGTTCGGCAACTAAAAGGTCTTCCTGTAATTTCTCTTGGGTACTCATAACAGTAACTAATTTACAAATTTTGCGGCAATCCAGTTAGTTTGTTCTTTATTTTCAACGAAGGTGAGTCCTAACTTATTGCAACAATCTTGTATAAGAGGTAGGTCTTCTTTATAAAAACCACTTAAATACAGTTCCCCACCTATTTTTAGGCTACGATGATAGGTGGCCATATCAGCTAATAAAATATTCCGGTTAATATTGGCAATTATGGTATCATAAGTTGGCGTGTTAGGCAAAACAGCAGCATCGCCAAGGGCAACCGAGATATGACTACAACCATTTCGCTCTACATTCTCTTGGGAGTTTTCTACACACCACGTGTCAATATCAATGGCATCTAACTTTGTAGCGCCGCGCTTTTCGGCCAGAATAGTCAATACTGCAGTACCACAGCCCATATCGAGCACGGTTTTATTTTTCCACTCGTTCTCCAAAATATATTGCAACATCATAAACGTGGTTTCATGATGCCCGGTGCCAAAGGACATTTTCGGCTCGATTATAATCTCATACGGCACCCCTCGTGTTTCGTGAAAGGGAGCTCGTACCACGCAGGTACCATCCACTTCAATGGGTTTAAAGTTCCGTTCCCACTCAGCGTTCCAATTGGTTTGTGCAATTTCTTGAGTGGTATAGACAACTCCAAACGCTTCCGAAGAAAGGATTTGTACTGCTTCTAATGTATCTTTTTGCCATTCCTCTTTCTGAATATATGCTAACAAACCGGTCTCAGTTTCCACAAAACTTTCAAAACCAACAGCGCCCAGTTCGGCAAGTAAAATATCTGTCCCCGGTTGTATTGGCGTAACGGTAAAAGTAAATTCAAGATAGGTATTAGACATGTGTAATATAGTAAAGGTTAATATATACTTGGATACTGCGACTAACTAAACGCATTTGCAATCTCCATAAAGCTTTCCACGTCTAGTGAAGCGCCTCCAATTAAACCGCCATCTACGTCTTTCTGATCGAAAATCTCAGCGGCATTCTTCGGTTTTACACTGCCTCCATATAAAATAGACACCTTATTTGCAACACTTGAACTATACTTCTCAGCAATTGTTTTTCGTATAAAAGCGTGCATTTCTTGCGCCTGATCGGGTGTCGCAGTCTCACCAGTACCGATGGCCCAAACAGGCTCATACGCAACGACCACTTGCTTCCAGCTCGCTTGTGATAAATGAAACAAGCTTTGCTCTAACTGTTCTTCAATAACATTAAAATGATCATCCGTTTCTCGGTGACTCAACTTCTCTCCTACACAAAAAATAACGTTCATATCATGAGTCAAAGCAGTATTCACTTTCTCGGCCAATACGGAATTTTCTTCTTTAAAAATAGAACGACGTTCACTATGTCCCAATATTACGGTCTTAATCCCTACACTTTTTAGCATGGCTGCGGAAACTTCACCTGTAAAAGCTCCGTTATCACTCTGGTGCATATTTTGGGCTACTATCGTCACCGGATGATCTTTAACCGATTGAAACGCATGGTTTAAATTTGTAAATGAAGGCGCGATCATAAGTGAAACATCCTCAGGAATTACCTGTTTTTTCAATTGAACCATAAACATTTCTGTCTCGGCCATATCGTTGTTCATTTTCCAGTTTCCTGCTACTATCTGTTGTCTCATGAAGTTAGGTTTTTTCGTTAGTTGTTAGTTGTTAGTTGTTAGTTGTTAGTTGTTAGTTGTTAGTTGTTAGTTGAAAAATAATATTCGTATGTTATGTTTCCAATTAATACCCTTTGTTTATTAAAAATAAATACTGAACACTGGGCATTGAAAATATCAGCCTTTCAATAAAAGTTCAGGATAAATCATCGACTAATTTTCGGATCCAACCAACCGTAGATAATATCTACCAAAATATTGATTACAATAAACACAATTGCAATGATTAATACTGCTCCCATAATTACAGGAAGGTCGAGTGTATTTAATGCATCCACAATTTCTTTTCCTAGACCGTTCCACCCAAAAATATATTCTACAAAAACGGCTCCTGCCAACATAGAAGCGAACCATCCGGAAATCGCTGTTACCACTGGATTTAATGAATTTTTTAAAGCGTGCTTTCTAATAATCGTTGTAAAAGACAACCCTTTCGCCTTGGCGGTACGAATGTAATCTTGGTTCAGTACTTCTAATAAAGAGTTTCGCATTAATTGCGACACCACCGCCAACGGACGGATACCCAATACTACGGCTGGTAATATCAAATTTTTCCATTGTATGTATGTACCTTCACCAAAATCGTCCACTGCATATAAACTCCCAGTCATATTTAGGTTGGTGTATTTATGTAACACAAAACCAAACAGCCACGCAAAGAGAATAGCACTGAAAAAGGACGGCACGCTCATTCCCAACGTGCTTACCAACTGTATCGACTTATCGATCCAGCCATCTTTAAAAAATACTGAGACAATCCCCAACAAGATCCCTAAAACCATGGCAATAATGATAGCCGAAACAGCCAAAACCACAGTGTTAGGCAAAGTTTCAGCAATTACTTTGCTTACCTTTTTTCCATTTTTCTGAAAGGACTCCCGAAGATACGGAGTTTTTAGCACAACGGTCGTATTCCCTATTGTAAACAAACTTGCTGCATTGTATTTTCCTTTAGAAAGAAATGTATAGTTATCTTCCTTGATGCTGTGAAATGAAAGTGGGGACAAATCGTTTAAATAGTATAAATATTGCAAGGAAACCGGTTTATCAAACCCGTACTTTTTTTTCACTACGGCTATCTGTTCGGCATTTTCATTTTGTCCCAGCATCATTCTTGCTGGATCACCAGGTAAGATAGTAAACAGAAAAAAGATAACCGTCACTACACCAAAAAGTGTTAGTAAAGCATATCCAAGTTTTTGTAGTATATATGCTGTCAACCGTTTATTGTTTTACATCATCCATAGTTAGTACTTCGTATTCAAAATCGTCACCAAACAATAGCTTTGCGTATTCTTCGATGGTTTGGTCAAAACCTGCTTCGGTTCGACGTTTATTTACAGTTTCAGGCTTTTCAATAGGCCAAATAAAACTACCGCGTTCATCGTTATACGTCCTTCCCTGCGTACCGTACACCTGTGGTTTATCTTGGTGCATTAAATAGCGATCTTCCATCATCGCTACCAAACGAAATGGAAGCTCTCCTTTTTTACCGGCTTCTTTTATAAGGGGTAGATATTCGGGTATTTTATCAGGGTTGTGTTGCAATACATACCAAGCAGCTGTATTGGTTGGCTCGCCAACATCCGACGTACCAGGATATCCCATGTTTTTAAACACTTTTTCAACAAAAAGCATGTTGCTGCTGTCTATTACCGTCTGCATGGTCCACAAATCGCCATTGTACTCTTCTGGGGTAAGTCCCATTTCCTCTCCCATTTCAGCTCTTTCTTCCGCAGTTTTTGCTTGCATTAGCTTTCGGTATCGTTGGTCAAGCACTGCAATGCTGTCCAGCCTTTGTTTCAAGTTGAAATCTAAATTCGGTTTTGCGGTTTCCAGTTCTTGTAATTGCAATTCATCAACATCATTCCAATGTACTTTTTGTTTAACGGTACCGTTTTGAAGGTGAAGTACTCCTGGGTTACTACGAACAATGGTTTTTAAAGTAGTTTCATCACAGAAATAGAAATTAAAATTAAGTTTATAGCGTTCAGCCAAGGTTACTGTTCGCTCTCTAGAAGAAGCCGACATCCCAATTACCCGATATCCTTTTTTCAACGCTTTATTGGTTACATCGCGTATAGGAAGAAACCCATCTTTTTCAGAATTGGAAAGATTGTAAGCTACTACCACAATAAGGTTTTCTTCATTTAAAAATTCGTCTACATAATTTTCATCATCTCGTTCAATAGTAAAATCATGAATAGGTGGCACATAACCCGCTTGTATTTCGGTAGTTTCTACTCCCAAAAACTCGCCTTCTTGTTTGGGATAGTCTCCTTTTGTGGTCACTATTTTTTCTGTTCCATCTACGTTAAACTTCCATTCATAGTCGTAAATGGGTTTAGGAGCTCCTTCAGGAATGGTCATTCCCTCTTCTATATTTGCTCCAATTTTATACGGTCTAAAATCTATTATGGGTAAATGTAGCAACACGTGATAACTTACTCCCAAGCAGCCTATAAAACTCACAAATATTACCAAGCTTCGAATGTTTCTTGTAAAGAGTGGTTTTATATATTTGCTTCCGAAGAACAAAATCAGGATAAGAACCAGCAGTACAATGTCTTTTGTAAACGATTCCCAAGGAGTTAGTTTTATAGCATCACCAAAGCAACCACAATCGGTCACTTTGTTATAATATGCTGAGTAAAAAGTGAGGAATGTAAAGAAAACAATCATTAACAACAGACTCCAAACAGTAAAACGACGCAAGTAACCTAACAATAACATAAAGCCGAGCATGACTTCAAAAATGACTACAAAAATCGCAATAAGCAATGCGTAAGGGATAAGAAACTCTAAGTTTAATACTTCTGCGGCAAAATAATCTTGAAGCTTAAATGAAAAACCAATAGGATCGTTTAATTTAATAAGTCCACTAATGATAAAAAGTATTCCTACTAATACTCTGGAAATTCCTACTAGTATTTTCATGGGGTGTCGTTTAGTTGTTAGTTTTTGCTTCTAAATGAATCATTGCGAATATCGAATAGTTAATCATATCCTGATAGTTAGCGTCAATCCCTTCAGAAACCAATGTTTTTCCTTGGTTGTTTTCAATTTGCTTTACACGCAATAATTTTTGAAGAATTAGATCGGTTAGCGAAGATACTCGCATATCGCGCCACGCTTCGCCATAATCATGGTTTTTATTAATCATTAATTCTCGTGTAATTGCCACTTGCTCATCGTATAATGTTACAGCATCCTCTAGTGAAAGATCGGGTTGTTCCACCACGCCTTTTTGCAATTGTATTAATGCCATAATGGAATAATTGATAATGCCGATAAACTCGCTCACTTCATCTTCATCCACTTTTTGCTCGGCATTTTGCTGCAACCCTCTAATCCGTTGGGCTTTTATAAAAATTTGATCGGTTAATGAAGTTAACCGTAAAATGCGCCAAGCACTCCCGTAATCTTTCATTTTACTGGTAAACAACTCTTTACAAGTAGCGATTACCGCATTGTATTGTTTTAGGGTTTTAGCCATCGGGTTTTTAAGATTTTCCGTAAATTTCGCTTAAATAATTCAAAATAGAAAATTGAACACAATCAATTGTAACGGTTCGCTTATCAACTTGTCCATCCCTAAGGTCATGGGTATTATAAATGTAACGCCAGATTCGTTTTACGACGGCGGTAAAACCACACAGCACGATAGTATTTTACAACAAGCTGAAAAGATGCTTACGGAAGGTGCTACATTTTTAGACATTGGCGGATATAGTTCTAGGCCGAATGCCACTGATATTTCAGAAGCCGAAGAAATAGCCCGCGTAGTTCCGGCAATTGAAAGTATCTTGAAAGAATTTCCAAAGGCATTTATTTCAATCGATACCTTTAGAAGCCGTGTTGCCAAAAAAGCAGTAGAAGCTGGTGCCTGCATGGTAAACGATATTAGCGGAGGAACCATAGATACCACTATGTTTACTATTGTTGCAGAAATGCACGTTCCGTATATTTTAATGCATATGCGCGGTACGCCTCAAAATATGACACAACAAACAGCGTATAATAATGTTACCTTAGAAGTCATTCAGTTTTTTTCTGAACAATTAGCCATAGCCAGAAAAGCAGGCGTTACCGATGTGATTATCGATCCTGGATTTGGCTTTGCAAAAACAAAAGAACAAAGTTTTGAATTATTACAGAAAATGGAACTGCTACAACAACTGGACACTCCTATTTTAGCTGGAGTTTCTCGAAAATCAATGATCTCTAAAACACTAGCCATTTCAGCAAAAGAAGCCCTTAATGGTACAACGGTTTTAAACACACTTGCGTTGCAAAAAGGAACCTCCATTTTACGAGTGCACGATGTAAAAGAAGCCATGGAATGTATTAAGTTGACCCAAATGCTCACTCCCTATCTATAAATTTTATATTTTTAACCCTAGACACAAAAAAGCGCACACCCTTTGGATTTTTTAGACCTTCGCATCATAGACATTATTGATATTTTATTAGTAGCTTTTTTGCTATACTACCTGTATAGGCTTATAAAAGGGACGGTTGCTATTAATATTTTTATCGGGATTGTTATTATTATCGCCATTTCTGAACTGACCAAACTCCTACAAATGGAGCTTTTAAGCAAGATACTAGGCGGCTTTTTAGGTGTTGGTATGTTTGCCTTAATTGTAGTTTTTCAGCAAGAAATACGAAAGTTTTTGTTGATGGTAGGTTCTACCAACATCAATGCTCGGAAACGATTTTTTAAACAATTTAGATTACTCTCTAAAGAAGCCGGTATTACCACAAACATTCCTGCTATTATGGATGCTTGCCAATCGATGAGCCGCAAAAACATGGGAGCTCTTATTGTAATACAGCGCAACAATAGTCTAGATTTTGTAAAAAATAGCGGGGATGAAATGAATATTGAAATAAACAAACCCATTATAGAAAGTATTTTCTTTAAAAACAGTCCGTTGCACGATGGTGCCATGATTATTGAAAATAACACCATAACTGCCACACGGGTTATTTTACCGGTTTCAAACGATAGGAGTATTCCACTTCGTTTTGGATTACGCCATAGAGCCGCGGTAGGGGTTTCTGAAAAAACAGATGCTGTTTGTATTGTAGTTTCTGAAGAAAATGGGCAGATTTCTTACTTAAAAGATGGCGAGTTCGTTCTATTTAACGAAATAGATGATCTTGCCAAACAACTTGAAAATGATTTAAGCTAAAGACTTTAATTACATTGCCTCTTCTGCCATAAATTGGACTTCGTATAAGTTTCGGTAATATCCGTCTTCTTTTTTAAGCAACTCTTTGTGTGTTCCAGTTTCCACAATTTTTCCGGCATCCATTACTAAAATTTTGTCTGCTTTTTTAATCGTGGCCAAACGGTGGGCGATAACAATAGAAGTTCTTCCTTTTGTAATTTTTTCGGTAGCATTTTGAATCAGTTCTTCGGAATAGGTATCTACGGAAGAAGTTGCTTCGTCTAAAATTAAAATTCCCGGTTTGCTCACATATGCACGTAAAAAGGCAATCAATTGTCGTTGCCCTGAAGAAAGCATCGAACCGCGTTCTTTCACATTGTAATGATACCCTTCGGGAAGGGTTTTAATAAACTTATGCACGCCAATTTCCTTGGCAGCTGCTACAACTTCAGCTTCTGTTATTGAAGGATCATTTAAAGTAATGTTGTTTAAAATAGTGTCTGCAAACAAAAATACATCTTGTAGCACAACCGCTATCTGTTTCCGAAGTGATTCTAACGTATATTCTTTAGCATTTACGCGGTCTATTAAAATTTCCCCTTCTTGAATTTCATAAAAACGGTTCAGTAAATTAATAATTGTAGATTTTCCAGCTCCGGTAGCACCAACAATAGCAACGGTTTCACCTGGATATACGTTAAAACTGATTCCTTTAATTACTTCTTCCTCTTCGGTATAACCAAAATGAACATTTTTAAACTCTATAGACCCGTTTGCCTGTGGCATTTCGACCGTTCCAGAATCGTCTATGTGCGATTTGGTATCTAGAATACCAAATACTCGATTCGCTGCCACCATCCCCATTTGCAAGGTGTTAAACTTATCGGCAATTTGCCGAAGTGGACGGAACAACATTTGTGCCAATTGAATAAAAGCCGTTATAACCCCTAACGTAATCACACCGCCACCGGCCGCATTAAGACCGCCGTACCAAACAATTAAACCAATAGCTATGGAAGATGCCATTTCAGCAATGGGAAAAAAGATGGAGTTGTACCAAACGGTTTTAATCCAAGCTTTTTTATGTTTTTCATTTATTGCCTTAAAGCGCTTATATTCGGTATCTTCTCTAGTAAATATTTGAACGATTTTCATTCCTGTAATTCGTTCTTGAACAAAGGAATTTAAATCGGCTACTTGATTTCGTACATCCTCAAATGCTATCTTCATAGCACGTTGAAACACGCGGGTAGCATATAAAATCAACGGTAGAATTGCGAAAACAATTAACGCCAGTTTCCAACTTTTATACAGCATAAAACCACCAATGACAAACATTTTAAGCAAGTCGCTTAATATCATAAACAAGCCTTGGCTAAAAATACTCGAGATAGTTTCAATATCGTTTACAGCTCGGGTGGTCAATCGCCCAACCGCACTTTTGTCGAAATATTTCATTCGGAAACTCATCATTAAATTGAAGAGTTTTACGCGCATATCACGCACTACACTTTGTCCCAGCCAGTTGGCATAGAAGATAAATGCAAACTGAAACAGCACTTCCAACACCAATACTACAACCATCATTATAATGTAGTATTGCAAGCCACTGCCGTCTTTAGGCACGATAGAATTATCGATTGCCAGTTGTATTAATTCTGGGCGCACTATTGCTAACCCAGACATAATTATTGCAGTAAAGGCCACAAAATAAAATATCATGCGGTATGCATTGGTAAATTTCAATAACCGCTTAAAAAGCTTAAAGTCAAATGCTTTTCCTGAGTTTGCCATTAGTTTTGTATCGTTTCAGGATATTGTACTTTGGTTAAATACAATCCATGTGCTGGTGCCGAAGCCCCTGCTTTTCTCCTGTCTTTATTTTTAATTATTTCGTGAAATGTTTCAATCGATGTTTTGCTGTACCCAATATCTAAAAGGGTTCCTACAATAGCACGTACCATATTACGCAAAAAACGATCTGCGGAAATGGTAAAAATTAATTGATCTTTATCTTCTTTCCAGTACGCCTTTTTAATACTACAATGATACGTTTTTACATCGGTTTTGCTTCTTGAAAAGCATTGAAAATCCTTATAGTCTAATAAAATTTTTGCCGCTTTATTCATTAACTCAACATCTGGTTTGTTATGAATTTGATGCGCGAAACCTTCAGAAAAAGGATCTTTTTTTAAGGAAATCACGTATTCATATTCTCGTTCTGCAGCATTAAAACGTGCATGGGCATCTTTATGAACTTCTATTATTTTTGAGATCGCTATATCCTTCGGAAGAAAAGAGTTCAGCCTAAATAGTAAATCTGCCCTATTTTCAATTTTATCATAATCAAAATGGGCGAATAACTGCTTAGCATGTACACCCGCATCAGTACGCCCAGCGGCAACAACCTTTATTTCGGTTTTTAACAAAGTTGACAGTTTATGCTCCAACACTTCTTGAACGGTAATAGCATTAGGTTGAATTTGCCAACCATAGTAGTTTGTACCATTATATGCTATTTCGATAAAATATCGCAAAGAATCATTTATTTTTGAAAATACAAAAGTACAAAAAGGAATTACGTTTTTTGAGGTACGAGATACGATTTGTCTTCGATACACTTCGGCAAGCTCAGCACAAAGCAATTTTATGAAATTGACAATCTCTTTTTCATTAGATTCATTACCCCACAAAATCACACAGACACCTTTAAAAATAAAAATTGCAAATTATATTTAAAACTACCACTATTGAAAAAAATCTTGTTGCTTAGCGATACACATAGTCACATTGATACTGATATTTTAAAATATGCAAAACAAGCGGATGAAGTTTGGCATGCTGGCGATATAGGAAATTTATCAGTGACCGATACGTTACAAGAATTAAAACCTCTACGAGCCGTATTTGGGAACATTGATAACGATGAAGCTCGAAGAGAGTTTCCTCTTCATAATCGTTTTACTTGTGAAGGAGTTGATGTTTGGATTACCCATATTGGCGGTTATCCTGGCAGATATGATAAACGTATACGAGAAGAAATTTATAGAAATCCGCCCAAGTTATTTATTTGCGGACATTCGCACATCCTTAAAGTTATGCACGATAAAAAAACTGGTTTACTGCATATGAATCCTGGTGCTATAGGAAAACACGGCTTTCATACGGTACGTACCATGCTTCGGTTTGAAATTGATAAGAGGAACATTCAAAATTTAGAAGTTGTTGAGTTTAAGCGTTGATTTTTGGGGCTGCGGGTCACTTCGACTCCGCTCAGTGACCAGTTTGATAAAGTAAAGCGGTGGTTGAGTGATTTTGAAACAACATAGTTGTTTTCAAAATAGTATCGAAACCACCGGACTACAAAAAACCCCCAAAGGTGGCATCCTTTGGGGGTTCGCACTAAAATATACTAAGATGTAATGGTTTAGCGTAAACGGTCCACTGATTTTACAAGGTCTTCGTCCCTTTTAATGGCCTTATTGGCCAACACTAAAAAAACGATAGAAATGATGGGAAGTAAGACCCCAATACCCTTCTCTGAAACTAATGTTCCTCCGGATATGGTTAGCGACCTGTAAACGAAAACTCCCAGTAATACAAAATTTATAATGATGTTTAAACGATTAAGGACAAACTGTCGTTGCCGTTTTTTATAGCTAAAAATTGAAAGTATCACAAAACCTATTGAACCAAAAATTAAACCGAGAACCAATGGTTCGCTTCGTTCAATCACTATAGTACCCGCTTCATTCTGCACCACCGGAAACCACATATATAAACTGCCCATAATCAAGGCCGAAATAATTAAATAAATGGTTTGTATTCGCTGTAACATATAGTTGTTTTGCTCTTTTAGGCAAAAATAGGATTTCTTTTTAAAAAAATTACCAGCAAAATTTAAAATATTATTGTATTATTGCATTATCTATTCGTAACCACTTCAATAACGGTTACTTAGTCTTCAAAAAAAATATTCAATAATAAAACCTTCTCTAAGGCTCCAATTTATTATAATTAAACACACACAATTTTTACATGTTTGAAATTTCAGATTTAAAAGCAAAGAAGCTCCCTGAACTTCAGGAATTAGCAAAAAAACTAGATGTACCTAAATACCGCAGTTTCAAAAAACTGGATTTAGTCTATCAAATACTAGATTATCAAGCTGCAAACCCTGCAGCGGTAAAAGAAATCGCAAAAGACGATTCTGCTCCAACCCCTAAAAAGGAGGCTACTGATAAGAAAAGTGAAGATAAAACTCCACAAGAAAATAAACCACGTCCTCGACCAAAGCGCACTGACAACAATGACAGTCGTGGTCCGAAAAAAAGCCAGAGTCCAAAAAATGACTCTAAAAGTCCTTCTGATTCTGATAAGCGGAATAAAAATACACAGGACAACAAGAAAAATGACAACAGGAAGAACGACAGGAATGACAACAAGAAGGATAACACAAATTCTTCCGATACTAGAAAAAAACATCCTAAGTCTACTAATAAAGACAATTCGAACAAGAACCATCAAAAAGATAACCGTAATAACGGGAACAAAGACAATCGAAACCGCTATAAAGAGCCTGATTATGAATTTGACGGCATTATAGAAAGTGAAGGTGTTCTAGATATTATGCAAGACGGCTACGGCTTTTTGCGTTCTAGTGATTACAATTATTTATCGTCTCCCGATGATATTTATGTATCGCAATCACAAATACGCTTGTTTGGGTTAAAAACAGGTGATACTGTTTTTGGTGAAGTTCGCCCTCCAAAAGAAGGTGAAAAATATTTTCCACTTATTAAAATATCAAAAATTAATGGTTTAAACCCACATGTAGTACGCGATCGCGTTGCATTTGAACATTTAACGCCATTATTTCCACAAGAGAAATTCAATATTGCAGATAGACAAAGTACTATTTCAACAAGAATTATCGATATGTTCGCTCCTATTGGGAAAGGACAACGTGGTATGATTGTATCGCAACCTAAAACAGGTAAAACGATGTTATTGAAAGACATTGCCAATGCGATTGCTGCCAATCACCCAGAAGTATATCAAATAGTTCTTCTTATAGACGAACGTCCTGAAGAGGTTACAGATATGCAACGGAACGTACAAGGTGAAGTGGTTGCTTCTACTTTTGATAAAGAAGCAACAGAACACGTTCGTGTAGCAAATCTTGTTATTGACAAAGCAAAACGCTTGGTTGAATGTGGTCACGATGTGGTAATTTTATTAGATTCCATAACACGTTTGGCTCGTGCGTACAATACCGTACAACCTGCCAGCGGAAAAATACTAAGTGGTGGTGTAGATGCTAATGCATTGCATAAACCAAAACGTTTCTTTGGTGCGGCTCGTAATATTGAAAATGGTGGTTCGTTAAGTATCATTGCAACTGCGCTTACGGAAACTGGATCTAAAATGGACGAGGTTATTTTTGAAGAATTTAAAGGAACTGGTAATATGGAGCTTCAATTGGATAGAAAAATATCCAACCGAAGAATCTTCCCAGCAATCGACCTTACTTCTTCTAGCACACGTAGAGACGATATTTTACTTGATGAAAGCACCATGCAACGTATGTGGGTATTACGTAAGTACCTTGCTGATATGAACCCTATAGAAGCTATGGAGTTTATAAACGACAAAGTAAAGCGCACTAAAAACAACGAAGAGTTTTTAGTTTCGATGAACGGGTAAAACAACCTAATACTATTATTTAAAAAGAGGGAAATACAAAATTGTATTTCCCTCTTTTTTTAGTTCTTTTAATTTAATAAAAAGGTAAAAAATATAATCCTTCTTCATTAATTCACGTATAAGAATAGCGTGATGTTATAAAAGCATCAGCTCCTTATTAAACATTTAGCTTAGCATTATTAATTGTAATTGAAGGTTGTATTTCTAGCACTAATTCTATACGCACAAAACGTAAAGCTACAATAAGCAATAAGGTCGGAAATAGAAGTTCAGTCAAATTATAAAATTCGATTTCCCTTTTAAAACACAAAACGCCCGCGATTATTTTTATCCTCTTGCTCTCAAATTCAGAGTTATAAATGTTCAAATAAAGGCTTCTTTACCACAAATAAATATGAATTATTCATCCGATAAAGCTTCCCTTTTTAATCTAGTTATTGCTCTCCAGCTAACATTAGTTTAGGTAATCGAATAATTTCTTATAGGAAAATATATTATTCAGTTCAAAGGATTTTAATTTTAAGCTCGTACTTTTCTTCACACATTTAAAACCTGTTTATCAAAGTATAAATAGGCCATGAAAAAAGCCCCGCAAGTAGCGAGGCTTTATAATAATTAGTAAGAAATAAGCAATTACTTCTTAACTATTTTTTGAGTCAACGTACCAGCACTAGTATCTAGTGAAAGAATATAAACTCCTTTTGCAAGATTTGCTACATTAATCTGACCATTTGTCAAAGAAACATTAGATCTTTTACCTAATACATCATAAATAGCTGCACTCTTAACTTCAACAGAAGCTGGAGTTTGAATGTTCAATACATCAGATGCAGGGTTAGGATACACAGAAACTTGAGATAAGGCATTATCACCAACTCCTAAAGTTTCACAGTCACCTGATAAAATAAAGTAAACAGCTGGCTCAAGTGATTGAGTACTACCATCAGCAGCTTGAAACTCATTAGCCCAAGCAGCAGCAGGATCATCACCAGTTCTGAAAGCAGCTAATGTAGTATCATCAGTATCAGTCGTAGTTTGAAGGAAGTTTGATGTAGCAACAGTATTAGGAGTAAAAACACTTACCCAAAAAGTAGTTTCACTACCAGCAGTACCTGCAAGTACAACAGGAGTGTCAAAATCAAATACCAATTCACGTACATCAAAACCTGAAAGTGTTTCGATTACTTCTTGGCTAGTTGGCGCTAGAACATTCTCTGAAACAAGAGCCCCAGGAAATTCACCATCACCTTCATAAAAACGTACTGTTGCGTCAGGAAGTTCAGAATTAGGATCAAGAATTACCCTAACTGTAGCTGATAAAATTGTAAAAGTTTCACTATCGGCAAGAGTAAAGTTATCCCCCACTTCGTTTCCAGCAAGGTTTCCAAATCCATTTTCAACTGCAGGACTTGTCTCTTCCTTAGAACAGGGAGCTTGAGGAGCATTAATTTGAGCTTGCACACTTACACCTTCCCCAATAACAGAAGTCAATTCAACTTGCGCAAATGAAGTTACGCCAATAAAAGCAGCAACTAATAATAAAGTAATTTTTTTCATAATTTAAAGTTTAAAGTTTAATATTCTACCAACAAATATAGCAAACTGTTACTAAAAACAAAGATTTTTTCTAAAAAATTATATGTTAAAAAAAGGATTTAAAAATACTATGATATCCTATCTTTGCTGTAAAAGCCCTATCATAATGAAACAAATTTCATATATTTTTTTAATTATCACAATAGTAGCTTCTTGTTCGTCCGATAAGCATAAAGACAATAAACCTCTTACTACAGTATTTGAAAACTCTAAAGGCACAGAGACTGCCACTTATAAAGAAATCGTTGATTTTTATGAAAACCTAGCGAATAATTACACCGCTATCGCCTTATATGATATGCAAGGCACCGACTCAGGAGAGTCTCTTAACTTAGTTACTTTTAACCCTAATCGCAGTTTCGAATCTGAATTTAAAAACCGAGAAGACAAAGTAGTTTTACTCATTAATAATGGCATCCATCCGGGCGAAAGTGATGGGATCGATGCTTCTATGTTATTATTACGTGATTTAGCCGAAGGGAAAATAAAAACGCCTAAAAATGTAATTATCGCAGTAATTCCTGTTTACAACATTGGCGGAGCTTTAAACCGAAATAGCACCAGCCGTACTAATCAAAATGGCCCAAAGGAATACGGATTTCGCGGTAATGCTCGTAACTACGATTTAAATCGTGACTTTATAAAAGCCGACACCAAAAATGCGAGAGCATTTGCCAATCTATTCCGAACTGTAAAACCTGATGTTTTCATCGATAATCACGTAAGTAATGGCGCAGACTATCAATACACGCTCACTCACTTGTTTACACAGCACAATAAATTGGGAGGAGAATTGGGTACCTATGTTCACAATTCATTAATGCCACAGCTAGAAGATTCACTTCATCAAAAAAAATGGGACATTACGCCGTATGTAAACGTTTTTAACCGAACGCCCGAAGGTGGTTTTTCTCAGTTTAAAGATTCACCTCGTTATTCTACCGGCTACACTACCCTTTTTAACACGGTAGGAATGATGGTAGAAACACATATGCTAAAACCTTATAAAGATCGAGTTGAAGGCACGTACGAGCTTCTAAAAAGCATGATTAATATTGCTGATAAAGATGCCGAACGTATCCATCAATTACGAAAGTCTAATCGCTTAACGTATAAAGCCGGTGTTACGTATCCGGTGCAATGGGAAATAGACAGCAGCCAAACTTCTACACGAGACTTTAAAGGATATGAAGGCGAAATGATTGATAGTAAAATTACCGGTACTAAACGATTAAAATATGACCGAAACAAGCCTTTCACCAAAGAAATAACCTATTACGATTATTTTAAACCGAAAAAATCGGTTACCATTCCGGAGTCGTATATAATTCCAAAAGGATATTGGAATGTGATTGATTTATTGAAACAAAATAAAATTGAACTTCAAAGAGTACAAAAAGATACAATAATCGCTGCGGAAGTGTATAAAATCGAAACTTATGAAACGGTGAAAAACCCGTATGAAGGCCATTATCTACATTACAATACTAAAGTAAGTAGTAAAACAGAAGATATAGAAGTAAAAAAGGGAGATTATATTGCCACAACCGACCAAGAAGGCGTTCGGTATTTAGTTGAAACATTAGAGCCCACCACAACCGATTCATTTTTTAATTGGAATTTTTTCGATACTATCCTGCAGCAAAAAGAAGGTTTCTCCCCCTATGTTTGGGAAGACAAAGCAGAAGCTTTTTTAAATGAAAATCCAGAAATTAAGAAAGCGTTTGAAACTAAAAAAGAAAACGAACCTGCCTTTGCTAAAAACTGGTATGCACAGTTAGATTGGATTCATAAAAAATCACCCAATTATGAAAAATCACACCTTCGTTACCCGATCGTTCGGGTGGGTGGTTAAATATTCTTTAGGAAACAAAAGTTTAATGTTTTCATAGCTTTTAGTCAGTGCTTTTTGGGATTTTTCAAAGTTTTTCCACTTCGCTTTTTTAATCCCTTCTTTTTCTTCGGGCGTTAGTTTACCTTCAAAATTGCTATGCATTTTATACCAATACGTAACTTTTAATTTAAATTTTCCGTTTCGTTTAAAAACGTGGTAGGTTTTCATTAAAAATTCACGAATTTCAAGCCCTTCGACTCCTGTTTCTTCTTGAACTTCACGAATGGCAGCTTCTTCGTGGGTTTCTTTTTTTTCAATTTTACCCTTTGGCAAATCCCACTTTTTATTTCGGTAAATAAAGAGAATTTCGTTTTTGTCGTTAAAAACCATTCCGCCAGCAGCTTCAACTACAGGTAGTTTTTTCCGAAGGAATTTTTCTAATTTCTCTGGATTTTTGTGGTACAGGTTTACATACAACAGTTCCCCCTTGGTTATTTTTTTTATCAGTTTCTTAAACCGCGCCAGTTTAAGAGGGATGGATTTATATTGTTTGCCTATATTTTCTTCAGTAGAAAGAATTATAGGAATATCTTTAACAAAAACTTTATACATTTGCAGTATGATTTTAAACAAAGAAACCGCGCAAAAAACGGCCGAATTATTATTGCAAATTAATGCAATAAAATTACAACCACAAAAACCTTTTACGTGGGCATCGGGTTGGAAATCCCCAATTTATTGTGACAACCGCATTACCTTATCATATCCCGTTATAAGAAACTACCTAAGGGAAAATTTAGCGAAGCAAGTAGAAATTCTTTACGGAAAACCCGATATGATCGCCGGTGTAGCCACAGGAGCTATCGGTATTGGAGCGTTGGTAGCCGATATTTTAGGGCTTCCGTTCTGCTATGTTAGACCCGAAGCAAAAAAACACGGGCGTCAAAATAAAATTGAAGGATTTGTTGAAGCGAATCAAAATGTGGTGATTATTGAAGACCTAATTAGTACCGGAAATAGTAGTTTGCTGGCAGCAAAAGCCTTGGAAGAAGCAAATTTGAATGTAAAAGGAATGCTGGCTATTTTTACCTACGGTTTCGATATTTCGGTAGAAAACTTCAAAAAAACCAATATAGAGCTTCACACGTTGAGCGATTACAACCATTTATTGCAACAAGCTGAAAAGTCGAGCTATATTTCTTCTGAAGAAAAAACATTACTCACTACTTGGCGAAACGATCCTGCCAATTGGAATCCAAAATAAAAACACTGGTAAATAAACCACATTAAAATATATAGATGAACTTAACGAGTAAAAAAGTAACTGTTCAAAAATCGGCTAATGATCTTTGCCTTTTTTTAAGTGATGTTAAAAATTTTGAGCAATTAATGCCAGAGAACATCAGTAAATTTGAGGTAATCAAAGAAAATGCTTTTGTATTTGCACTTAAAGGCATGCCAGAAATAGCGCTGGAAGTAAAAGAAACAACTCCTCCAAGTAAAGTTGTTTTAGGTGCTATTAGCGACAAACTCCCTTTCACTTTAATTGCTAACGTAGAACCGGTAGATGAAACGACTTCGGAAGCTGAACTTTTATTTGAAGGTGAATTCAATAGTATGATGGCTATGATGATAAAAAAGCCTATTTCAAAATTTCTAGAAACACTCACCACTAATTTGGAGAAGCTTTAATACAGCATTTTAATTTCTTTTAATTGAAATTGCTCTATTACTTCTTGTTCATTTTCTATTAAAAGGACGCCCGAATCCATAACCCCTTTAATAACGCCATTAAATCTAATTCCGGAAGGGCGTTCGAAAACTGAAACTACATCTTTTTTAAAAAGAGACGCTTCGTATTCTTTTTTTATGTTCTGAAAATTTACTGAACCGTGATTATTTAATCGCTTCAATAAAACTTTTACAACTTCATTAAAAACTTCAGTTACATTAAAAACAGTGTCAGATGACAAACGCATGGAAGTTGCCTGAGGAAGGTTTGAAAACTCAATTTCATTAACATTAAGCCCAATTCCTGAAATACAAGAGGTTATTACGTTTTTTTGTATGGTGTTTTCAATTAAAATACCACAAAGCTTTTTAGAACGTGACAAGATGTCGTTAGGCCATTTTACAGCAATTTTAGGTATAGACAAATTATTAAGCGCATCTTTAAGGGCAAGTGAAGTTAACATAACCATCAAAAACTGATGTTCCGCGGGCAACCTATCAATCTGTTTAAACACACTAAACGTAAGGCTTTCACCGGGTTTTGATTGCCAAGAAGCCTCCCTTTGTCCTCTTCCTATTTGTTGGTCTTTAGCCCACACCACTACTTCATCTTCAAGCTCAATTTCCTTACTTAGGTTTTTAAGGTAGGTATTGGTAGAGTCAATGGCATTAAGTTTGATTATCTTCACGTATAATAAATTATTACTATATCCTTTATTTAGGGTATCAAGAAACAAAAAAGTAATAACTTTGCGAAAATTAAATTAGATTAATGTCGAAGAAAGAACAAGAAACAGATCAACTTATTACACATATTTTAAAAGGAATTGAAGATGTAAAAGGTCAAGAGATTGAAATACTGGACCTTAGAGAGCTAGAAAACACTGTTTGCGATTATTTTATCATCTGCAGCGGTACCTCAAACACACAGGTTAACGCTATCGTAAACTCCATTCAAAAAACCGTTAGTAAATCTTTACAAGAAAAACCTTGGCATGTAGAAGGTAGTAACAATGCTGAGTGGGTGCTAATGGATTATGTGCACGTGGTTGTACACGTCTTTCAGAAACACATTCGTGACTTTTATGACATTGAAGGATTATGGGGAGACGCCAAATCTGTTAAAATTGAATCAACTTACTAAAGAAATAAAGCCCTATGGCATTAGAAAATAAAAATAAAGGGGATAAGTCCCAAGGTAACAAGCCGGAGAAGAAAAAGCCAAAATTCAGTAATTACTGGATTTATGCAGGTATATTCCTATTATTTATGGGAATTCAATTTTTTGGCGGTGGTAGCTGGGCACAACCTGAAAAAACATCAAAATCACAGTTTGAACAGTTTTTAAGAGATGGCGATGTTGCAAAAGTTAAAATAGTAAATCATAAAGTTGCTAAAGTTTTTTTAACACAAGAAGCCAAGAGCAAAAGTGTTCACTCAAAATCTACAGGATCTGGAATGTTAGATCCCGGTCCTAATGAACCAAATTATCAATTTGAATTTGGGGACGAGCAGAATTTTGAAAACGACATCAATAAAATAAAAAAAGAAAACAGCCTTGACACCCAAGTGGTTTGGGATACCGAAGAGAATATGTGGGGCGATTTATTAATCACCTTACTCCCATTTGTCGTAATTATAGCAATCTGGATTTTTATAATGAAAAGAATGTCTTCAGGTGCCGGCGGTGGCGCAGGAGGTCAGATATTCAACATTGGTAAATCAAAAGCCAAACTCTTTGACGAAAAGACGGATGTAAAAACTAGTTTTAAAGATGTTGCTGGACTTGAAGGTGCCAAAGAAGAAGTTCAAGAAATTGTAGATTTCTTGAAAAACCCCGAAAAATATACCGCTTTAGGTGGTAAAATACCAAAGGGAGCCTTATTAGTTGGTCCTCCTGGTACTGGTAAAACCTTATTGGCAAAAGCCGTTGCTGGTGAAGCAAAAGTTCCTTTCTTTTCTTTATCAGGTTCAGATTTTGTTGAAATGTTTGTAGGTGTGGGAGCTTCAAGAGTTCGTGACCTTTTAAGCAAGCCAAAGAAAAATCACCCGCCATTATATTTATCGATGAAATTGATGCCATAGGGCGTGCCAGAGGAAAAAGTAATTTTGGAGGATCAAACGACGAACGTGAAAATACCCTTAACCAATTATTGACCGAAATGGACGGTTTTGGCACAAACACCAACGTAATTGTGGTAGCTGCAACAAACCGTGCTGATGTATTAGATAAAGCATTAATGCGTGCTGGACGTTTTGACCGTCAAATTTATGTTGACCTTCCAGATGTACGAGAACGTAAGGAAATTTTTGAAGTACACCTTCGTCCTTTAAAAATTGAAGATTCATTGAATACAGATTTCCTTGCCAAACAGACTCCTGGTTTTTCTGGAGCCGATATTGCAAACGTCTGTAACGAAGCTGCGCTAATCGCCGCTCGTAAAGAAAAGAAATCGGTTGGCAAACAAGATTTCTTAGATGCCGTGGATCGTATTGTAGGAGGATTAGAGAAGAAAAATAAAATAATAACTCCTGACGAGAAAAAAGCTATCGCTTTTCACGAAGCTGGTCACGCAACAATAAGCTGGATGCTAGAACACGCAGCGCCTCTTGTAAAGGTTACTATTGTTCCTCGTGGACAATCATTAGGAGCAGCTTGGTATTTGCCAGAAGAACGCTTAATTGTACGTCCCGAACAAATGTTGGACGAAATGTGCGCCGCCCTTGGTGGTAGAGCCGCAGAGAAAGTAATATTTAATCAAATTAGTACAGGTGCACTTAGTGATTTAGAAAAAATTACAAAACAAGCACGTGCTATGGTGACTATTTATGGCCTTAATGAAAAAGTAGGAAACCTTACGTATTATGACTCCAACGGCCAAAATGATTATAACTTCAATAAACCATACAGCGAAAAAACGGCTGAATTGATTGATAAGGAAATATCAAACCTCATTGAGGTTCAATACCAAAGAGCGTTGGATTTATTAGAAAAAAACAAAGACAAGCTAACTGAACTTGCTGAAGAACTACTTGAAAAAGAAGTGATTTTCAAAGAAAGTTTAGAGCGTATTTTTGGTGAACGTCCATTTAAAAAGGACATAGAAAACAAAAAACTCGAAAATCAAGAGAAAAACGACGAAGGCACCCAAGGAAGTGAAGAAGAAAAGGTGGCTACTAACTAAGCCACCTATCCTTTTATTATAAAGTTTACTTTTAAGTATCTCTTCTTCCCTTTAGATTTTATATATTTGAAGTTAAACGTATTATGAACTCCTCAATCTACAATGAATGGGTCTGTTTAAAAGACTTTTAAACCCTAAGAAAAACAAGTCAGATGAAAAAGCTAAACACTCTGACACAAGCAAGTATTACCCAGAAGAAAAACTTCCTATAGATGAGAAGTTTACCTATAATTTTAATAAAAATGGGGGTAAATTTCTGTATTGTGAATCCATGGATGAAGTTTTAGAAACATTTGACAATATTCTACTTGAAAACGATTGGTACGAAAAGAACGTTTTTTGTATTGAGGAACAACTTGCATCTCGGTTTGACGGCTTTAACCTTACATTTACCAAAAAAGGAGATACCAGTTTCTTTTTAACAACTTGCGAATCATTAGTAGCAAAAAATGGTTCCATTCTTCTCTCTTCAAATCAGATTAAAGAAAAAAAACTTAACGAACTTCCCTTTAACTTTGTTGTTTTTGCTACCACAAGCCAATTAGTAGACACCATTAGTGAAGGACTTCGTATCATTAAAACTCGAAACCCGAAACAAATTCCTACCAATATCACTACAATTCAGGACTTTGAAACTGACAAAGAAAAGGACTTTATGAGTTACGGAAGTAGCACAAAAAACCTATATTTGTTGCTATTGGAAGACCTATAATATGAAGGAACTTATCGTGCGAACCCTGTCGGGTGTACTCTACATTTCGATAGTTATTATTTCTATGTTTACCTCGCACGAATGGTTTATGGGCCTTTTCTTTATTCTCTCCATTATCACTTTAAGCGAATTTTTAAAACTAGTACACTTAAAAAGTTACCTTGCGTATGCTCTATTAGCAGGCTTTTTATACTTTTTTAGCTATTCAATTTTTGATTTAAGCGCTGTTAATTTACTGCTTATTCTTTGCTGTTTTGTAAATCTTTTTCTTCTGAAAGATGTACTCTGGGTAAGTAAAATACCCATGTTTCAAAAGAAAAAATACGTTGCTATTATTTTATATTTAATAAGCGGATTTGTTTTTTTAACCCTTATCCCGGTTTTTGACGGAGACTTTACCCCTGAAATAATAGGAGGGGTATTTATCTTAATTTGGTTTAATGATTCTTTCGCTTATATTATTGGTAAGAACTTCGGAAAAACAAAGCTATTAGAACGTATATCACCAAATAAAACCGTAGAAGGATTTATTGGTGGTTTGGCAGGAGCCATTTTAGCAAGTTTTATTATCTTTAAGTGCTTAGAGATTTACAAACCTGAACTAACTATACAATTAACACTAATAGTTTGGGTAATAATGGCAGCTATAGCTTCTTCTTTTGGCACTATTGGCGATTTAATACAATCTAAATTTAAAAGACAAGCCGGTGTAAAAGATAGCGGTATTTTAATGCCCGGTCACGGTGGATTATATGACCGTCTTGATAGTATCATTTTTGCCAGCCCATTTATTTACGCTTTTTTACAAATAGTATACTATGTTTCATAAAGAAGGACATAAAATCATTTTAATAGCACTTGCAATTTGTATTGTGCTAAGCCTTGTAGCTGATTATTTTGTCGAAAATTCCTTTATAAAAGGAGGAATTGTTATTTCACTAATAATTTTATTGGTGCTGATTCTACAATTTTTCAGAAACCCAAAACGGGCTTTTACTACAAATGAAAATCACGTGCTATCCCCTGTTGATGGAAAAGTAGTGGTTATCGAAGAAGTATTTGAAAAAGAATATTACAACGAGAAACGGATACAGGTTTCTGTATTTATGTCACCCGTAAATGTTCACGTAACTCGATATCCCGTTAGTGGCGAAGTGGTTTATAGTAAATACCATCCTGGTAAATTTTTAGTGGCTTGGCATCCAAAATCCTCTGAAGAAAACGAACGAACAACGGTTGTTGTGAAATCAAACAAATTTGGAGACATTCTACACCGTCAAATAGCTGGTGCCATGGCAAAACGTATCGTTAATTATGCCGAAGAAGGACAGAAAGTAAACCAAGCAGAGGACAGTGGATTTATAAAATTTGGCTCCAGAGTAGATGTTTTTTTACCTTTGGACACAAAAATTGACGTTTCCTTGAATCAAAAAGTAAAAGGAGGAATTACTCTATTGGCATCAAAATGAACGACAAAGAATTAGATATTGCCTTTCAAAAAGCCGTCGATAGCATCAACGAACATAAGGATCCGTTTCCTGCAGATGTACTGCTACGACTCTATGCGTATTATAAAAGAGCAACAAGTGATGCCGATTCTGCGCGAAGTAGCAAACCGCTCATTTCAGCTTTTAAAACAAACGCCCTATTCCAAACACAGGGCATGACAACACGCGAAGCCAAATTAAAATACATAGAAGCGGTAAACACTTATTTTCTCTACCGAAAATAAGAAAGCCCCAATTAGTTACAATTGAGGCTCCTATACTAATTTATCTTTATAAAATTATTGTTGCTGTGCTTTGTTGAATTTTATTTCATATTCATCAATAGCTTCTGCAATCTTATCAACATTAGCCGACGCTTTCTCGTGCGCAGCTTCCATCGCTTTTTCCAAATCTTTATCAGGGTTCTGAAAAAGATCGGTTATTACGTGGTTAATTTTATCTATAATGCTTTCTTGGCTGTTTTTAATGTCTTCCAACTTATTCAACATACCCTGCATTTGGTCATACTTAGCTTGATCCATAATTTTAATTTTTACTCAAATTACAGCCAAACAATTGGTTTTAAAAGGAAATTAACGCCTTATTTATAGGAAATTAAGAAAGTTTAACGGGTTTCAACTATTTTAAAGAAGCCAAACTTGCTTTTATCGTCTCTATTTTGGCCAACGCATCTGCTTCCTTATTTTTTTCCATGGCGACTACTCTTTCGGGCGCATTATTCACAAACCGTTCGTTTTTCAGTTTACCTTGCACGCTTTTCAAAAAGCCTTCGGTGTATTTCAATTCCTCGGTTAACTTAGCCATTTCATCTTCCACATCAATTGCTCCTTCAATAGGCACAAAGTATTCGTTACTTTTCACCCTAAAGGTTAATGCGCCATCTATTTTTTCGGAAACGTAATTCAACTCAGAAAGATTTCCCAGTTTCATTATTACCGAATCGAACGTAGCTTCTGCTTTTTCATTATTGATAACAGAAACCGAAATAGCATCTTTAAATGAAATGTTCTTTTCTTTACGAATCGTACGAATACCTGAAATTACTTCCGAAGCAAATTCAAACTCTTTTATCAATTTTTCATCAAAATCAGTGTTGGTTGGCCATTCAGAAATAATCAACGCTTCTTCTTTAGAACGCACCGTAATACTCTGCCAGATTTCTTCAGAAATAAAAGGAACAAAAGGATGTAATACTTTAAGATTGTCTTCTAAAACGGCGATTACCTTTTTAAAGGTTGTAGCCGAAATAGGCTCTCCAAAAGCTGGTTTCACCATCTCCAACAACCACGAACAGAAATCGTCCCAAATTAATTTATAGGTAGCCATGAGCGCATCACTAATCCTGTATTTGCTGTAATGATCTTCAATTTCGGTGATTGTTTTTGCAAACTTGTTTTGATACCAATTAATGGCAATTGCATCGGTTTCAGTTTCAGCTTTTTCTTCTGAAATATCCCAACCGTCAATTAATCGATACGCATTCCAAATTTTATTGACAAACCCACTCCCCTGCTTGCATAAATCTTCTTCGAACATTAAATCGTTCCCAGCAGGTGAACTTAACAACATCCCAACACGAACGCCGTCGGCTCCGTATTTATTCATCAATTCGATAGGATCTGGTGAGTTTCCTAAGGATTTACTCATCTTACGACGTTGTTTATCGCGTACAATCCCTGTTAAATAAACGCTACTGAACGGTTTTTCATCTCGGTATTCATATCCCGCGATAATCATTCGTGCCACCCAGAAAAATAAGATTTCTGGCGCGGTTACTAAATCTTTAGTAGGATAATAATAGTTTATCTCATCATTATCGGGCTCCATGATTCCGTTAAATACACTTATAGGCCATAACCAAGACGAGAACCAAGTATCTAACGCATCGGCATCTTGTATTAAATCGGTTGCCTTTAACCCTGCATTACCTGATTTTTCTTTGGCTAATTGCAATGCTTCTTCAGCACTTTCTGCTACTACAAAATCTTCTTTTCCGCTTCCGTAGTAATACGCAGGGATTTGGTGTCCCCACCACAATTGACGCGAAATGTTCCAATCGCGAACGTTTTCCATCCAATGACGGTAGGTGTTTATAAACTTTTCAGGAACCAACTGAATGTCTTTATCAAGCACCGCGTCTAAAGCCGGTTGTGCTAGTTCTTTCATTTTTAAGAACCATTGATCGCTGAGTTTTGGTTCAATAACAGCTCCTGTACGTTCGCTTGTTCCTATTTTATTGGTGTGTTGTTCTACTTTATCAAGAAAACCGAGTTCTTTTAATTCGGCTACTATTTCTTTTCTAACCACAAAACGATCTTTGCCTTGATAATGAAGGCCGTGTTCGTTTAACGTAGCATCATCATTTAAAATATCGATTATTTCAAGCTTGTGCTTATCTCCTAACATTTTATCATTCTCATCATGCGCAGGCGTCACTTTTAAACAACCGGTACCGAACTCCAAATCAACATATTCGTCTTCAATAATAGGAATTACCCGGTTACAGATAGGTACAATTGCTTTCTTTCCTTTAAGGTGTGTAAAACGCTCATCATTGGGATTAATACAGATTGCTGTATCACCCAAAATAGTTTCAGGACGCGTAGTAGCGATGGTTAACGACTCGTCACTTCCTTCAATTTTATAGTTTAAGTAATATAAATTACCCTGTTTTTCAATGTGAATTACTTCTTCATCAGACAGCGTCGTTTTAGCCTGTGGATCCCAGTTTACCATTCGGTACCCGCGATATACGTGTCCTTTTTTATATAAATCGACAAAAACCTTGATTACGGACGCTGACATGTCGTCATCCATCGTAAACTTTGTACGTTCCCAATCGCAAGAAGCTCCTAGTTTCTTCAATTGGTCTAAAATGATACCTCCGTGTTTGTGGGTCCATTCCCAAGCGTGTTCTAAAAATTGTTCCCGAGTAAGATCATTCTTATCGATTCCCTCGCTTTTCAACTTAGCAACAACTTTGGCTTCTGTAGCAATAGACGCATGATCCGTTCCCGGCACCCAACAAGCGTTATAACCTTTTAAGCGGGCACGTCTAATCAACACATCTTGAATGGTATTGTTGAGCATATGCCCCATATGCAGTACTCCTGTTACGTTTGGGGGTGGTATTACAATGGCATACGGTTCCTTTTCGTTTACTTCAGAATGAAAATATCCATTCTCCATCCAATGGCTATACCATTTATCTTCAATGTTTTGAGCACTATATTTTGCTGCTACTGCCATAATTTGGTCTAATTTTTGAACTATAGCCTACAAAAGTAGCTATATCTGCAAGATTATAAAAGTGAATAAGTTATTTTGCAGATTGTAGCAAAGATATGTACATTAGCATACTCTAAAATTTTAGAAATTATGAAAAAATTAGTTTTAATTGCATTTGTAGCGTTTTTTGGATTTGCCGCCAATGCACAAGCAAAATTTGAATTTAAATCTGAAACCATAGACTACGGCGAAATCGCTAAAGGAAGCGATGGCGTACGTGTTTTTGAATTTACCAATACGGGTGACGAGCCATTAGTGGTAAGTGATGTTAAATCGAGCTGTGGTTGTACCGTACCTAAAAAACCAGATGGCGCTATTGCTCCAGGTGAAACCGGCAGTATTCAAGTAAAGTATGACACAAAACGTGTGGGCCCAATTAGAAAAACCGTAACGGTATATTCTAATGCCGATGAGCCTGTTAAAGCGCTTAAAATTAAAGGAACAGTCTTGTCTGATGACAAAAGTGTTTTAGAAAAAACAAAATAAATAACACTACATATTTAGTAAAACCCTGCACGCACTGCAGGGTTTTTTTATTCATTATAATCTGCTAAATATGCAATTTTTGATTTTAAACTATCCCATAGGCGCACAAGATTTCAGCATTGAAAATAGTGATACGCAATTTTTTATAGCATGCAACGAATGTGTATCTTTGCTACCATTATTTAGTTCACATTTTATACACAAATGGATTTAGAAAAACAGCTAAAAGATATTGAAGCCATGGGCAATGACCACGTAGGGAGTTCTACAGATACTCCTTTACGCCCCGATGCTTTCGAGCTTAGTGATATTGAAAAAATTGAGCGAATTAAGAAAGATGTTCATAATATTATGGATACGCTTGGGCTTGATTTAACAGACGATAGTCTTAAAGGAACACCCAATCGGGTTGCAAAAATGTTTGTTCAAGAAATTTTTGGTGGCTTACATCCTGACAGAAAACCAAAAGCTTCTACGTTTGACAATAAATACAAGTATGGCGAAATGTTGGTGGAGAAAAACATCACCCTCTACTCTACTTGTGAACATCATTTACTTCCCATAGTTGGGAAGGCTCATATAGCATACATTTCAAACGGAACCGTCGTAGGTCTTTCAAAAATGAACCGTATTGTAGATTATTATGCAAAACGGCCTCAAGTACAGGAACGACTTACCATACAAGTTGTAAAAGAACTGCAAAAAGTATTAAACACAGATGACGTTGCTTGTGTAATCGATGCGAAGCATTTATGTGTTAATTCTAGAGGAATACGTGATATTGATAGTAGCACCGTGACTAGTGAATTTGGCGGAAAGTTTAAAAACGCCGATACCCGTCGCGAATTTTTAGAGTATATTAATTTGGACACCGATTTTAAGGGATATTAGATACTGGATAAAAATTAAACTGCTATTTAAAATTTTTATTTTTGACTATTTCTTTCAAAATATATAATTATTAATAACGGGCTCCGGTCTTTCGGCTTCCGTCAACAGAGGATATGAAACGTTACGAAGAACAAGAACTTAGTATTTACAATTCCATTTCTAAAGAGAAAGAGAAATTTACACCTATTAACGAAGGCGCAATCGGCATGTACGTTTGTGGCCCTACTGTTTATAGTAATGTTCATTTGGGGAATTGTCGTACGTTTTTATCATTCGATCTCGTTTTTCGTTATTTAAAACATCTTGGATATAAAGTTCGCTATGTTCGGAATATTACCGATGCCGGACACCTAGAAAACGATGGTGAAAGCGGAGACGATCCTATTTTGAAAAAAGCTAGAATTGAGCAAATAGAACCGATGGAAGTGGTTCAGAAATATACGGTTGATTTCCATACCGTTATGGAAACCTTCAACGCTCATCCCCCAAGCATTGAACCTACTGCAACAGGCCATATTATAGAGCAAATTGAAATTGTAGAAAACATCATTAAACAAGGCTACGCCTACGAAAAAAATGGCTCTGTCTATTTTGATGTGATGAAATATAATGAAGATCATAACTACGGCATTTTAAGCGGTCGAAATTTGGAAGATATGGTCTCCAATACCCGCGAACTGGCAGCGCAAAGCGATAAGAAGAATCCACAAGATTTTGCACTTTGGAAAAAAGCCGAACCACAGCATATTATGCGTTGGCCCTCTCCTTGGAGTGACGGTTTTCCGGGTTGGCATTTAGAATGTACCGTAATGAGTACAAAATACTTAGGCAACCAATTTGATATTCACGGTGGCGGAATGGATTTAAAATTCCCACACCACGAATGTGAAATTGCACAAGCCGAAGCGTCTAATGATCAAAACCCAGTGAATTACTGGATGCACGCTAACATGCTTACGCTTAACGGAAAAAAAATGTCTAAATCTACTGGAAACTTCATTCTCCCAAGAGATATGTTTACAGGTGACAATGATATTTTCAACAAGCCCTTCGCGCCAACTGTGGTTAAATTTTTTATGTATCAAGCGCAGTATCGAAGCATTTTAGACTTTTCAAAAGAAGCATTAGAAGCTTCTGAAAAAGGCTTTAACCGTTTAATGGATGCATATCGCTCCATTGGCGGGATAAAAACTTCCGAAAGTAGTAGTATAGACATAACGCGATGGCGCCAGTCTTGTTATGATGCCATGAACGACGACTTTAACAGTCCTATTCTTATCGCACAGTTGTTTGAAGCAGCTAAGTTTATCAATTCGTTGTTAGACAACAACGAAACTATCACCGAAAAAGATTTGCAACTGTTGCAACAGACGCTGCAAAATTTTATTTTTGATGTATTGGGATTAGTTGATATAGCACAAAGCAATAATCAGGATGGTAACAAATTAAATGAAGCCATACAATTGCTTATCGAACTTAGAAATCAAGCGCGTGCCAATAAGGATTTTGCAACCAGTGATCGAATAAGAGACGAATTGCAAAAAGCGGGAATACAGCTTAAAGACGGAAAAGAAGGCACTACTTTTTCACTTAATTAAACACATTTTTTTTACTGATTTTGTGTAAGCCATGTTTCTCAATGTAGAAACTCATGCTTACTACTCTAAAAACACCTTTTTAAAAATAACATTCGTAGTATTTTATACTAATAGGAATGCTTTTTTAAAAGAGCATTCTATATTTTTGATGCTCATAAAGGTTTCTTTGGAATCCTTATCAGGTACACAATACGTAAACAGCATGAAACAAGTACTTAACAGACTTATAAATCACGAACAATTAACCAAAGAAGAAGCACGAAATGTTTTGGTTTCTATTAGTGAAGGGAGTTTTAATCAAAGCCAAATAGCCGCTTTTTTAACAGTATTTATGATGCGTAGCGTCACGCTTGAAGAATTGGAAGGTTTTCGCGACGCGCTGTTAAACTTGTGTCTTGCAGTAGATCTAAAAAATTACAACACCATCGACCTATGCGGAACCGGAGGCGATAGCAAAGATACTTTTAATATTTCCACACTTTCCTCTTTTGTTACG
>Ga0209309_10000961_pt1 | contig 30688 bp, 23 predicted proteins | sample COGITO_mtgs_1204_2_FD_184807 | JGI IMG/M metagenome (GOLD analysis project Ga0209309, IMG submission 184807) | Pelagic marine microbial communities from North Sea - COGITO_mtgs_120412 (SPAdes) (version 2) | ecosystem: Environmental > Aquatic > Marine > Epipelagic ... | reverse complement strand
TGCACTTTTTTTGCCATAGGGAATTTTTTAGCAAATGCGTCCTTCACAGCTTTTGGCACTTTGTCTTTCCCCATATCTGAGCAAGCAAATGCGGTTGTTGCCATAAATACCAATCCCAATCCTAAAATTATTTTTTTCATCATGTTCCGTTTTAAATTTATAATGTAAACATAACAACGGATTCTAAAGATGGTTTTAAGAGAATCTAAAGAGATTTAAGAGTTTTTTTTGTTATTCTTTAATGATTTTCAAAACTGTAGGTAGCACAACAAGTAATAAGGGCAAAGCAAATACTAAACCGCCAATAACGGCAATGGCAAGTGGTTGGTGCAACTGCGCCCCCGCACCTATACCCAAGGCAAGAGGTGTAAGTGCCATAATAGCAGCAAAAGCGGTCATTAATTTGGGACGTAAACGAGCAGCAATGGCGTACTCTAATTTTTTTTCATGACTTAGCGAATCATCCACCTCTTGGTATTGCCTGTAAGTAAATATAGAATTTTCGCCTATAATCCCCACAATCATTATAATACCTGTATAACTACCCACATTGAGGGGTGTTCCCGTGATAAAGAGACTCAATAGGCTTCCTGCAACCCCCAAAACAGAAATGACAATAATAGCAAAGGCAATCTTAATTTTTCTAAAAAGAAAAAGAATCACAATAAAAACCAATAAAATAGCCGATACCAAAATCATCATCAGTTCTTTAAATGCTTGTTGTTGTTCTTGATAAGCACCACCATATTCAATGGTGTAGCCTGCGGGAAGGCTCAGGTTTTTTTGCAATGTTTGCTGTATTTCATTAAGGGTAGACCCTAAATCCCGGTTGTCTAATCGCGCTGTGATAACGCCCATGGACTTTTGGTTTTCCCGGTTGATTTCAGCCACACCTTTTTCTGTAGCAACGCTGGCTACCGTATTTATAGGAACCGAATTATTATTAGGTAGCAGAATAGTTGCATTTTTAATGTTTTCAATCGAGGTTTGATACGCTTCGGGATAGATAAGCCTAATATCTATAATCTGCTCTTTATCAATTACGGTACTTAAAACTGTTCCTTCAATTTGCGTTTGCAATTGTAGTTGGAAATCGGCTACGGTCAATCCTAATTGAGCCAATTTAGCCGCATCTGGCTGGATATTTAAAACGGGGCCCGCCACGATAATCCCGTCATTTACATCTGCTGTGCCTTTTACGTTTTCAATTTGTGAAGCTATTTTTTTTGAAAGTGTTTCCAGCTTGTTCACATCATCGCCAAAAACTTTCACTTCAATAGGCTGTACCGAACTCATTAAGTCGCCTAACATATCACCTATTACCTGCCCAAAGTCTATGGTTAATTGGGGTAGTTTTTCTTCGATTTTACTTCTTATTTCATCAGAAACCTCAGTCGTTGTCTTGTTGCGTTTATTTTTTAGTTTTATCAGGTAATCTCCACGATTAGGCTCTGTGATAAAAAACCCCAATTGGGTGCCCAAACGTGCAGAGTAGGCTTCAACTTCAGGTTGATTATCCAATATTCTGTTCACAATTTGCAGCATTCTATCGGTCTCTTCCAAGGTTGTGCCTGCAGGACTGTTGTAATCCAAAATGATACTACCTTCGTCCATTTCGGGTAAAAACCCTGACGGTAATTTGGAGGGAATAAAAACTATAATAACAACACAAACTGCAAGAAAAAGTAGTCCTATGATGGGGTTTTCAAGAATACCATGGATCCATTTTGTTTTAGACTCATGCTTTTTAAATTTTGAATTTTTTCTAGTAAATAAAATAGCCAGCACTGGCACCACCAACCAAGTAACCAAAAAAGAAGCCGCCAACGCAATGATCATCGTAAAAGCCATCACTTGAAAGTAGGCACCTGCAACTCCCGTCATCAACACAAAGGGAATAAAAATCACCAGCGTACTCAACGACGAGCCTATCATAGCCGGAAATAGATGCTGAATCGCCTCGTGTGCAACCCAACTAATTGATTTTTTGGGATGCTCTTCCTTTATCTTATGGATTTGCTCAATGATAATAACCACGTCATCTATCATAAGGCCAATTGCGGCAGCAACTGCGCCTAATGTCATAATATTGAATGTGTAATTAAAGGCTTCTAAAATAATGAGGGTAAGTGAAAGCGACACTGGAATGGTAAATAGCACGACCAAACTTGCCGAGAAAGACCTCAAAAAAACAATAACCACAAACAAAGCCAAGGCCAATCCTATCCACAGCACATCTTTTATACTGGAAATACTGGTATTTACAAAGTTAGCTTGTTTATAATAAGGTTTTAAAACGACGCCTTTGGGCAAAATATTTGCCAGTTCCTTGACTTTTTGCTCAATGTTATTATTAATCTCCACGAGATTGGCATTGGGCTGTTTGATAACCGCAATAGTAGGCACGTTTTTTCCATTGGCCAGTATTTTAACATATTCTTTGACTTCGGAAACTTTAATGGTCGCCACATCCCGTAACCGAATTAAACGGGTGGGGCTGTTAATAATGACTAGGTTCTGCAAATCTGAAATATCATCCACTGCATTATCGGTAAGAGTCAGGTACATTCGATCATAATCTGTGATGTAACCATTGGATTGTAGTAAATTGGCATTCTTTACCGCATTTTGTATGCTTGAGATGGAAATCCCCAATGATTTTATGGCTGCTGGATTGAGCTCTATTCGGTACTCTTTGTCTTTTCCACCAATAACCACAATATCTGAAACTCCTTTGGTCGCTGCCAAATAGGGTTTAATGGTATATTTGGCAATTTTTTTGAGTTCCACTTGCGACAACCCATCTCCTTCTAAAGAATATCCCATTACTGGAAGAATGGACGGGTTCATCTTTTCTACCGAAAATACCGTGTTGGGAAGAATGTTACTTTTTGATTGGTTGATAAAAGATTCTATTTGTGCCTTTGCGGTATTGATGTCCATATTCCAATCTAAAAAGACCGAAATCTCGCAACTACCTCGCGAGGTAGTACTGCGTATGTATTGCAATCCTTCGGTGCGCCGGATGATGTTTTCCAAAGGAATGGTAACGGTGGTCATCATCTTATCTACGGGTTGTTGTCCCGCATCTGCAATGACTTTAATTTTAGGAAAAGTAATATCTGGAAACAACCCAGTTTTTAAATTTTGATACGAAAAAACACCCCCTGCCAACAATAAAACGGCAATGGCCAAGATGGGATATTTATATCTGGAATGCAGGTTTTTCATCACTTTTGAATTTTTACTACAGTAGAGTCCTGCATTTGGTAGGCTCCTTTGGTTATTACCCAATCATTTAGTTGTACTCGTTCGGATTGAATTTGCACCAATGAATCGTTTTTAAGCAAGGGCTCTACCATTGTTTTTATGGCAAGCGAATCATCGACTACTTTCATAACCCAATATTTCGTCAAGAGTTCATTGGTCTGTAAAGCGGTTTTCGGTATGCTCTTCGCATTGGTGCTTTCTTTTTGTAAGAGTTTAACCTGTATGTTTAGGTTTTCAGGAAGATTTGCTTCTGGCAAATCAACAAGGAACGTTTGGGCTTGCGATTGGACATCTATAGTAGGTAACACTTCGGTAATGGTGGCTGTCATTGTCTTGCCATCTGGGAGTAGCAATTCGCAAGGGGCACCTATCTGCACGTTCTGTTTATATTCAAATGGAACATTTACCTGTACTACGAGTGATTTGGGTTGTACTACAACGGCAATAACATCGCCCTCTGCAACGTAATCGTTTCTGTTTACGTTTAGAACGCTTATGATACCCGTGGCATTACTTTTAATAGTGATGGGCCCTATAAATTTTGCCAACGAACTATCAATTTTAACCGCATCGCGCAAGGCATCTTGTTCTTTAGTGCGTACATAAGCAAAAACCTGTCCGTCACGTATTTTCCCACCTATTTTATGTCGCATTCCTGAAATATAGCCCGTAACATTGGCGCGTATATTTTCTTTTTTCTGGTAAGCGGTGACACCATTGAAGGTAAGATATTCCTTGATGTCCTTTTGCATGACTCGCACGGCAGAAACCTCTATTGCTGCCTTTTTTGCTGGTGCCGTATTCGCTTTCTTTTTGCAACTGGAAACACCTAGCAGGCCAATTAATACAACTATATAATATGTAGCTTTTATGTTCATAGGTTACCAGTTTATAAAGTTATATTGGCTCTGTAAAAGCCACATATTTGTCTGCATCTGTAATTGGGTATAGACATTCTGTTTATAATTTTGGACCACGTTTAGATAATCTACGATTGATACCTGTCCTTGCACGAGTTTGCCCTTATAAATCTCCAAAATGTTCTTTTGTTTCTTAATCTGATTATCAAGTAAGGTTTTGTTTTTCTGTAAGGCTGTAATTTGGCTTTCTATACTACTTAGCTTGTTGTCCAATTGTATTTTTGCATTGCTTTTATAAAATTCAAGATTATCTTCTTTTAATTTACTTTGTTGTGCGTTATATTTTCGTTGCCGACCATCGTAAATAGGTATTGTGAGCCTGAGCCCGGCGCTAAAACCAATTTTATGTTCAATATTCGGGATTTCAACAGCATTAAGCCCGGTGTTGCCATAAGCAGTAAGTTGTGGTTTATAGGAATTGTCAAATACACGCTGGTCTGCCACCACTTGCAGGCTATCATTTGTAAACTTTTTTTGATAAAAATGTGCTACAGAATTCAACTCCGTATTTTTAAATAGAACCGGTTTTGGTAGGCTACCGGTTTTTTGAGCCTTCATTCCACTGAGGGTATAGAGTTGGTTAATGGCGATTTCCAAGTTATTTTGAATTTGCTTGAGCTCTAAATTTTTACTTTCTATATCAAGTTGTAGCACCAAGTAATCGCTTTCCTGAAGGATCCCCCGTTTTACCAAAAGTTCCAATACCTGTAGGCGTTTTTTAAGGTCTTTCAGTATTTCTGTAGTAAAATTTTCCTGTAATTGAAGTTGATAGGCCATTATATAAGCATCGGTAATAGTTTTTACTAGATTGTGCGCAATTTCTTCAGAAGACAATGTAATCGCACTGTTCTTTACTTTATTCTGAAATAAAAGGTTATCTGTTGTAGCTTGATTAAATAGGTTCTTGGTCACATTAAGTTGGGCAGAATACAATCCTCCATTTGTAATACCAACATCGTACCCATACGCATTGGGAGAAGGTGTTGTGGTAATATCAATAGCATTTCCGTTATTATTAAAGTAAGGAGCAAAAAGCACTTCAGAGGTAGCATTAACCCGAAAAGCGTTGTTTTGTGCTCGTATGATATCATTTTGAATATTACCGATTTTTTTCAGGTTATTATTTTCCCGTAGTGCTGGTGCATGTTGTCTTGCATTTTCAAGAAAGGAGTCCAGGCTTGGATTCTTTTGTGAATATAAAAGGTGGCATAAACAAGAAAAAACAATTAAAAGCGTATAGTTTTTAAACATTTTTATTTAATAAATTGATTTAAAGACAGTTAAAAAACCCTCAATGATCCCTTAAGGTTCAAAAAGATTATTGGCTTGTGCCTGATACGGGAAGGATGATCATCCCTCCCATTCAGGACTTTTATTTAGACGATATCGCAGCACATTTAAAGGCTAATTCAAATAAACCATGAAATAGATCTAAAATTCTTAATCTTAAAGTAATGTGCCGCATATCCTTTAATTTTAATTAAGAACTAAAGTAGTGAACGATTCTTTGGAAAATCTAAAGTTTATAAAAAGGTAATCTCCTTTTGTACTTTTAATTGAGAGAGGAATCTAAAAAGATTATTCGTACCAGTTTTACGAAACAAAATCCACCTGAAAGACATGGTTGTTTTTTTCATAACGATAGGACGGAACAAACCCATAATAATCACATATTTTCTTAACAATAGAAAGCCCTAAACCAGTTGAGTCTGGTTTTTTGCTCTCTTTGTAAAAACGATCAAAAATATGATCGGGATTATTTAAAGCTTTGGTTCCAGAATTGGTAACCCGTACTCTGTTTTCTTCAAAAAAGACCGTAATTGGATTATTTGCAATATTGTGCTTTACGGCATTTGACAATAAATTATTGCACAATACAGAAGCGAGCGACCTATCCATAGTTATATTGATTGTGGAACTTCCTTTACTTTTTATTTGAACTGAAGTTAATTCATGAAAGTTCGAAATTGCATGTTCAAATACTTCATTTATGGAAACAGTTTTATTATCGGTAAACTGGTTATTGTTAATTTTTGCAAGTAAAATCAATCGTTTATTAAGTTGCTTTAACCGTTGAATATCGCTCTGTAAAGAAGACAAATGTTCAAATTGATTATCACTAATATGTTGGTCGTTGATAATGGTTTCAATTTTGGCTTGCATAATGGCCAGAGGTGTTTGCATCTCATGCGAAACATCCTCAGTAAATTGTTTAAGGTTACGGTAGTCTGCCTGCACTTTTGTAGTGAGGCTGAGCATTTCCCGGTTGAGGTCGTCAAATTCTACGATGTCACTTTCATTGAGTTGAAGGGGTTTGCCCGACTTTAAAGAAAAATCTTTGAGCTTATCGAGGTTTACAAAAAACGGTTTCCATAATTTTTCGTTACGGGACTTATTGATGTAAAAAAGGAAGATAAAGGCAAGGAAAATAATGGTTACAAAAATGAATACAATGGCAAATAAAATATCTTCGGACTCGATTACCATTGCACGGACGGTAACCCGATAATTTTGACCATCTATGGTTTTGGTTCCTGAGAGTTGCCGAAAAAGTTCTATTTCATCTTGCATGGGGTCGTAAAGTAAGGTGTCTTTAATAATTTCCCTTTCAGACCGTCCCACTTTTTCGACCATCATAATTGGAGGAATACCTTTTAAATCGTTATCCTTAATGAGAAGTTGCTCTACGCGGTCTTTATTTGAATAGAGCTCTTCTTCTATTTCATTCTCCAACAACGAGCCAGTATAAAGGTATAGGGCAACGGCAGAAACCACCAATAGTATAATACTGATCAATAAAAAGGACTTAGACGCCTTTTTTAAGAGTTTTATTTTATGTTTTTGGTTTGTTTTAATCTGCTATAAATTTATAACCGCTGCCATAAGCGGTTTGTATATACTTTGCCCCTTCTTTTGTAAGTTTTTTACGCAAGTTGTTGATGTGCACGTAAATAAAATCAAAATTATCGAGAAGGTCACTATCATCGCCCCAAAGATGTTCCGCAATAATGGCTTTAGAGAGAACACGGCCTTGGTTTGTGATGAAAAACAAAAGCAAATCGTATTCTTTTCTGGTAAGTGTAATAGGCTTATCATCCACATAAGCGCTCCTTGCGAGTGTGTCCAATCGTATTTCCTGAAACGTTATGGTATCCTCCCCACCAAATTGACCACGTCGCAAAACCGCCTTGATACGGGAGTTAAGCTCAGCTAGATGGAAAGGTTTTGTAATATAGTCGTCGGCACCCAGATCGAGACCCTGTAGTTTATCGTCCAGTGAGTTGTTTGCCGAAATGATGATGATACCACATTTTTTATGTTGTTTTTTAAGCTTTTTAAGTAAATCGAGACCACTGCCAGTAATAAGGTTAATGTCAAGTACCACGACATCGTACTCATATAGTTCCAATTTTTCAGATGCTTCATGATAATCTGATGCGGTTTCACATACATTTGCATCGTGACTTAAATAGGTCGCGATGGATTGCTGGAGTTCTTTTTCATCTTCGGCAATTAGATATTTCATATACACAAAGTTATGGAATAAAAGTAGTTTGGGATTCTAAAGAAATTTTAAAGAAGTACTTTCTTTTTAATATCAACAATTCTAACCATTATTGTTTTACAAAAATTTTTGATAAATACATTCATGAATCCGATGCTAAATTGTAGCCCAACTTGCAAGTTTTATAGACAGTTCAGGGGCCAAAAAAACTAGGGTAATCGACAAACACGGAATCACCATACTTCAAAAGCATCTAAGATCATAACTACAATAATTTGCAAAATATTTTTCTTGTGCATCTGTCTATTTTAATGGTCTGTGAAATTTTACATGCCTAATAAATCTAATTGATGACATCGATAGTTTAAATTGTAACCTCACTATCCAAAAAAACAGTTTATGATTCCTTGCTCGTTTACTACATAGAGGTATCTTGTAGCCCTATTTAATTCTAATTACTCTATTTTTGTAATTGCTCAAGTAATAAAGAAACAATAAAATACTAAGTAATATCATTTGTGATATCACACTTTCTAACGTAGGATAAATACCCAACCAATCCATTTTAAAGGAAACTGGAAAACCTGTTACTGAAAGCCAGCCAGCCTCCTGTATGGCGTGAATACCCTTACCTATTAGAATTACCGCCAAAAGGGTGATTACCCAAGAAGAATATCTAAAAAGTTGCCTGACAGGTATTTTCCTTGAATATTTTAGGAAAAGGAATGCGAGCAGACCTATCAATGCAAAAGCCGCCAACACGCCAAACCCGATAGATGACTGATCCCCAGATTGGGTTTCCAAACCAATGGCCTGTAGAAAAAGGATCGATTCAAAAGCCTCACGGAAAACAACCATAAATGAAAAGAATGCAAGACCAATCATTTTCTCACCTTTTAATTGTGTCCCGACCTTTTTTTCTATAAACTCTTTCCATTTTTTGGAATGGGAATGGTCGTGAAGCCAAAAACCGACAAAGGCAAGCACAATAACGGCTATCAAGGAAATCATTCCTTCCATTATTTCCCTGTTCTGACCACTTATGGCAATAATCCAATCTGAAAGGAACCATCCGGCCACCCCCATTAAAATAGCGGTTATCCATCCGCCGTGTATGTAGGGCAGGGCTTTTTTAGCCTTTGGTGTACTCCGTATTAGCGCCAAGATAAGTGCAATGATTAAAAAAGCTTCCAGTCCCTCCCGGAGCATTATCGATGCTGCCAAAAAAAAAGACAGCCAATAGTTGAGCTTTTCATCTTTCATCATTTTTTCGGCGCTGTCTATGGTCGAGAGAGCACTATTTATTTTATTTTCGACCTCACTTGAATTTCTGCCCTGTTCGATTGCCTGCCTTACATTCATCATTTTTTGCTCCAATAGGGAAGTAAATGCAGGGTCATTGGCTTTTAGCCTTACTTCTACGGGTTCAATACCCTCTAAATAGGCAGCCAAGGCTTTTTGACGGGCTTCGTCTTTCTTGCCATTTTTATAGTTTAACAATGCTTGATGAAGGTAATCTCTCGCAACAGTCAAACTGGATTGCGATAGTTTTCCCGTAGGGGAAAAAATCCTTAATGCTTTTAGTTTCTTTTGTCCCTGGATATCTGAGCCGAGTTTGTTCATTAGTTCATTATCGGAAAGGGTGGCAACATTTTTTAGGGAAATGTTACCAAATTCCTGATCGAATATTTTTTTTAGGGATACGGAATCTATTTTTTGCTTTTGAAACCGAAGTGATTTGACATAGAACGCCAGATCCCAGGCCTCTTTATCCGTCAGTTCTGAAAACGCCCGCATCGCTGTTCCTTCCACGCCCAGTTTTACTGTATTATAGGCTTCAAACGGTGATAGGTCTGCCATAAGGGAATCCTTTAAAAAATTTGCGGGGGCTGGTTTTAACCCATTGGCCAAAGGCCCGTTTCCAGCACCTTTTGGCCCGTGGCATTGCATACAGTTCTGTAAATATAGGCTTTGGCCTTTTGCGTTGTCCGGCCAATTTAAGGGGGCAACTTCATAGCTGGTCGCTTGTATGATTGCCCATTTTGCTTGTTCCGCTAAGTCCTTGATTTTTCTACTGGAAGCTTTATCCCGAACAAGGATTTTTAAATCACTTAAGTCAGAAAGAATGGATCGTCCTGATTCAGGTGGTAATTTTATTTTTTGTGATAAGTTGAAAATTTTTGCGCTAAACTCCTGCATCTCGGCATATTCTGCATTATCGATTACTTTTCCATCCCTTACCGCCATTGGATAATCTTTTGAAAGATAATCAAGAAGATGGATTACACTTTGAATATTATTATCCTTTTCTTTTGCAGAAATTTGAAGAGAGGAAAAGAATATAAAAATATATAGAACGTATGGTGGTATGGAATACAAGGATAATTTCATTAGGATATTCTGAAATAATTATTATTTAGACTAAATATAAACAAAGGTATCATATTTTGAGACCAACTAAACTTTATGTAACATTTTTTATTCAAACCCAACTTTCCGAAAACCCTAAAAGGTTTTCTTTTTCACCTCAATAACCTCAAGCCGCTCAGGATAACCAGAACCGTACTTCCCTCGTGTCCAATTACACCTTCAGGTAAATTTATAATACCGCCAATAAAGTTTAAGACTATAAGGGTCATTGCTACACCAATGGCAAAAATCACATTCTGTTTTATAATTCTGTTTGTCCTTTTACCCAAAGAAATAGCAAATGGAATGTTCTCAATATTATCGGCCATTAAAATAACATCGGCAGTTTCTATCGCTATATCTGTGCCTGCGGCTCCCATAGCGATCCCCACAGATGCGGCAGCCAAGGCGGGAGCATCATTAACTCCATCTCCAACCATTGCAACCTTGCCATATTTAGCAGTCATCCTTTTTATATAATCTACTTTATCTTCAGGTAAAAGACCTGAGTAGACTTCTTCGATTCCGGTGGTTTCCCCAATATTTTTAGCTGTTCTCTCATTATCACCGGTTAAAAGCGCTACACGGATATTCATTTTTTTTAATTCCTCGATCACTCTTCTCGCTTCGAGACGTACTTGATCAAAAATTGTAATCATCCCGATAAGGCTTTGACCATTGGAAACAAATATGATTGTTCTTCCCTGTTGTTCGAATTTGAGGACAAAATCTTCCTGTTCTTTGGTAAGAACTATATTGTCCAGCATATCCCTTTTGCCGACTTTATAATTAATTCCATTTAAAGTACCTTGCACCCCCATCCCTTTAACTGACTGTAAGTTTATCGAATGTTCCAGTTCGACATTATTTTTTATGGCATATTGGACTACGGATTTTGCGATGGGATGTTCGGATAAAGCCTCTATGGAAGCCGTTATTTTCAATAATTCCATTTCGGAATAATTTTCAAATGTGATAATACCCTGCACCACGGGTTCCCCATAAGTAAGGGTTCCCGTTTTGTCGAATATCACAGCCTTGATCCCTGCAATATTTTCAAGATGCACACCGCCTTTGAACAAAACCCTTTTTCTTGACGCATTGGATATCGCAGACAATATGGCCGGCATAATAGACGATACCAAAGCACAAGGTGAAGCTACAACCAAAAAAATCATCGCCCTATAGATTGTTTCCTTCCAAGACCAATGTATTATAAGAGGAGGGGCTATCATTAGGATTATTGCCATTATGATAATGATCTTTGCATAAATACCTTCAAACTTTTCAACGAAAAGCTGGTTTGGTGGTTTTTCGTTTTTAGCCTCCTGCACTAAGTGAATTATTTTTGATAGCATTGTTTCTTCTGCCTGCTTGGTCACTTTAATCTCTATGGCCCCGTAGCCATTTACAGTTCCAGAGAAAACTTCATCATCAACCGTTTTATCAACAGGGCCGGGTTCTCCTGTAATGGTAGCCTGATAAATTGCAGAATATCCTTGAGAAATAATGCCGTCAGCTGCTATACGCTCTCCAGGCTTGACAAGAATAGTATCACCCTTCTTTATCTCTTCTGCTTCAATCTGAAGTTGTTTTCCATTTCTTAATAGTACCGCCTTTTCTGGACGAAGATCCAGAATGGAGCGAATATCTTTATTCGTTCGCTTCATTGTATATCCTTCCAAGGTGCCGCTCAACGAAAAAATGAAAATTAGAATAGCCCCATCCATCCAATACCCAATTGCAGCAGCTCCAATTGCAGCAATTACCATTAACAGATCAACATCAATATCTTTTTTTTTGAATAGCGTGTTGAGTCCTTCAACGGCTTTTTGGTACCCGCCCACTATATATGCACAAAGGAATAGGGCGATTTCAATAAAAGTATAATCATTTATTCCTGCTGAATATGCCAAGACAATAAAAAGAAGACAGAATGACGTAGTAATTGCAGCTCCGTGACTTTCCCAGAGACCAAATGAAAATCCGTTAGATGTAGAAATACTTTTAGTGGCCATCGATTTTTATAAAAATTAATCTGTCTCACAAATATATCTTAATGACTCTGAATTTTTTAGGTATAAAAACGACTTTTTTAAGTACCTTAGCGAAATGAATTCCACTCATATTTATACAGATGTAAAAATTTTCACCAAGACAATCACTTCAAATTCATCAAAATCGCATAAGCATAATTATTTTGAACTGATTTATGTACTGGAAGGAAAAGGAGTGCATATGATCAATAAAAATTACTATGATTTTTCAAAAGGAAACCTGTTTTTATTAACACCGGAAGATGTGCATAATTTCGAGGTTACAACTAGAACTACCTTCTGTATAATTGATTTTACCGAAAGTTTTTTTGTCGAAAATTCCAAGAAGAAAAGCGAAAAGGCGGATTTAAGCGAGTTCTTTAAAAAGTTGGAGTATGTTTTTCATAATCACCACAATGCGAGAGGAAGTATTATTGCAGGAAATGATGAAAAAATCTATGAAGTACTGATTAATAAGCTAATTGACGAAGAAGGAATTAACCGACAATACAAGCATATTATAGCTCAAAACATCGTTTTTTTACTACTTCATCTTGTTGCCCGAAATATCCAAGAAAATATTATTATCCATTCTCAGTTAAACAATCCAAAAAACAAGATTTACGAAATCATTACATATATCCAACAGAATATTTATGAAAAAGATTTAATCAAAATGAAGCCCTTGGCTGCTCATTTTAATAAATCGCCAGATCATTTAGGAAGATATTTTAAACGAGAAACCGGCAAAACAATTAAAAACTATATAAACGATTATAAAATCGAGCTTATAAAAACAAGGTTGAAGTACAGCAATTTAAGTATTTCAGAAATTGCGGATGAGCTAAATTTTACAGACGGTAGCCACCTTAACAAAATTTTTAAAAAAGCTTATGGTAAAACAGCTTATCAATTCAAAGAGGACATTGATCAAATAAAAGGGTGAATACCTTAAAAATACAATCAATGCTTGTGAATATTCCCTTTCAGCACAAAAAAGTAGAGCAGAAAGGCGGCAATAACCAAGAGAACAAGGGCAATAATGCCTTTTATTTTATCTTTTTTTGTGATTTTGTTCTTAGCTGGTTTATGAACTTTTTTCTTTCTTCTATTTCTTCTACTTTGAGACATCCTGTTATACTATTTCCAATTCATTTTCTGCAAACGTATCGCGTTGAGGATGGCCAAAAAGGCTACGCCGACATCGGCAAATACGGCCTCCCACATTGTCGCCATTCCAAAAGCACCTAAGACCATAACGGCAATTTTAACACCAAATGCCAAGGCGATATTCTGCCATACAATTTTCCTTGTGGATCGGCCAATCTTAATGGCCCGGGCAATTTTAGAAGGCTGGTCGGTCTGGATGATCACATCTGCGGTCTCAATGGCCACATCACTTCCCAAGCCCCCCATTGCCATACCTACATCGCTGGTCGCAAGTACAGGAGCATCGTTGATGCCATCGCCAATAAAAGCCACCGTAGTGCCGGTCTCTTTTTGGAGCCGCTCCACCTCGTTGAGCTTATCTTCCGGCAACAATCCGCCCATTGCACTATCAACGCCCATTTCCCTACCAACTTCCTTGGTAATGGAATCCTTATCGCCAGAAAGCATTATGATCCTTGATATTCCGGCTTTACGGATTTGTTCGATTGCCTCGTGGGCATCTTCCTTTAGCTCGTCGGCAATGGTTACGTAGCCTGCAAATTGACCATCAATTGAAACCATTACAATAGATTCTACAATGCTTTCAGTTTCCGCGGGGACTTCTATATTGTGTGAGGTCATTAAAGCCTTATTGCCCACTAAAACCGTTTTACCGTTTACGGTGCCTTTCAAGCCTTTTCCTGCCACCTCGGATACTTCGGAAGCTTCAAAATCTGCACCCTCGGCTTTATATTCCAATATCGCCTTGGCAATGGGATGGGTGGACTGTTCTTCAATCGCCATCAGGTATTTCATAAATTCAGATTCTTCCCAGTCAATGGCTTTTATTTCTTTGATTTTGAACACACCTTTGGTCACGGTTCCTGTTTTGTCCATTACCACAGTGTTAACCTTTGTCATTTCATCTAAATAAGAAGCGCCTTTAAATAAAATCCCATTCTTTGAAGCTGCTCCCAAACCACCAAAATAGCCTAACGGAATTGAGATTACCAAAGCACACGGACAGGAAATGACCAAGAAAATCAAGGCTCTATACAACCAATCGCTAAAGACATAATCGTCCACAAAAAAGTAGGGTAGAAATGTCAAGGCAATTGCCAAGAATACCACGATAGGCGTATAGATTTTTGCAAACTTTCTAATAAACAATTCGGTCTTTGATTTCCGTGCGGTGGCGTTTTGCACCATATCAAGAATTCTTGCAATAGAACTATCCTTAAATTCTTTAGTAGTTTTTATTTCAATTACACCGTCCAAGTTTATGCTTCCAGCAAATACTTTTTCGCCTTTTGCAATGGTATCAGGTTTGCTTTCGCCGGTAATGGCAGCAGTATTAAGCGAAGCTTTTTCGGATAACAGTTTACCGTCCAAAGGGATTTTTTCGCCTACACGTACCTGAACCTTTTCACCAACCTCGACCGTTTCGGGGTTGACGGAAACAAAATCGCCATCACGATATACCAAGGCTTCATTGGGACGCACATCTAATAGTGCTTTTATATTGCCCTTCGCTTTTTTGACCGCAGCACTTTGAAAGAGTTCGCCGACAGCGTAAAAAAGCATCACGGCCACGCCCTCGGGATACTCTCCTATGGCAAATGCCCCCAATGTGGCAATGGACATTAAAAGGAATTCGGTAAAGAAATCACCGTTTTTTATACTTTTCCAACCTTCAATAATAACGGGAAACCCAACAGGAATATAGGCTACAACATACCAAAGAATACGAATCCAACCCGTGAAAAATGGGAAGGCATCGAAAAAATCGACGGCAATACCCGCAATCAGCATTACAAAGCTGAAAATAGCAGGTAGGTAGGTTCTAAATTTTGACGCTTTTTCCGGACTACTGTGGTTATGGCCATCATCGTGGCTGTGTTCGCCAGAATGTTTCCGGGTATCGATATCCCTAAGATTTTGTTTTTTCTTCATCGTGATTTTATTATTCCAGACCTTGATAGGGCTTATATTCTTTGTCCCCAAATTCTTTTTCGATTTGCAGGGTGGTATGCGTTATTTCAAATTTATCGTGCAATTGTTCCCGTATATCATATAAAAATTGATCCTCGTGCCCATCGGGAACGACCAGATGGGTAGATAGTGCCGTTTCCGTGGTACTCATTGCCCAGATATGCAGATCGTGTACTTCTTCGACCCCTTCAATATCCATTAAGAATTTTTCCACTTCATCGATATCGATGTTTTTGGGAACGGCATCGATGGCTATTTTTACGGAATCCCTCAAAAGTCCCCAGGCACTATATAAAATGACCAGAACAATGACCAAACTAAGCGCAGGGTCTATCCACGTTAAGCCCGTGTATTTAATGGCTAAACCGCCAAGCAGCACTCCTAAGGTTACCCCGGCATCGGCAGCCATATGTAAAAATGCCCCACGTATGTTCAGATCGCCTTTTGAACCTTTCCAAAATAGGAACGCCGTACCGGTGTTTACCACTAGGCCAATGGCCGCAACGATCATCACGAGATTGCCGGAAATCTCTGCCGGGTTCTGAAATTTTTGGATGGCGTCCCACGCAATCAATCCGGCCGCGCCAATAATGATGACGCCATTGATCATCGAGGCTAGAATGGTCGTTTTTCGTAAGCCATAAGTATATCTTTTTGAAGGCCTTTTTGTGGCTATTTTAATGGCCGCCCACGCCAGTATAAGGCTGAAAACATCGCTCGCGTTGTGGGTCGCATCCGCAACAAGGGCTGACGAATCTACCATAAACCCATAATACAGCTCTATCCCAACATAAATAGTATTTAAGGCTATACCTATTCCAAAAGCCTTTCCGTGGTTCTGTGAACCGTGTGAATGATGGTGTGCTATAATTATTTATTTTTTAATCCATTGTTTTGCTGTCTCCTTATCTTCCAAATCAAAAAATTTGATTTCAGCATTGGTAAAAGGTTTCATAAACTGGGTTATCCAATCCTGCCATTTTTTGTCTCCGACCATCGCTATTTTTTCGTAGTCCTTGGCGTGTGCTGTATCCATTTTTAGGTCTTCCCATAAACCAGGTAAATCCCAACCCGTAAAGTTTTCCATCTCAAAATACCAACGAACCTTCATCCCCTTGTCCAGTATGGCGTGGATAAGGGGATGGATTTTTTCGATGTCTTCTTTTCTCAATTTGCCCGAAGCTTTTGTTGCAACAATATTTTTTTCCTTTAACTCAATTATCTGTAACATTTTATATAGTTTAAATTAATAATTATCCTTCTAAATCGTAAAACCATTCTTCAGCCATTACAACTGCTTTTTTGATGGCCTTTTCTTTTGAAAAGTCTTCCTTTTCGATTAATTCTTTCGCAATTTCAATTGCTTTTTTCCTTACAGTTGGATTAAGGACGTCAAGCTCTGTCTCAAATTCTTCAAATGTCCAGTCCATAAAAACATATTAATGGTTAAACAATTCCTTTTCCTTTTCGGGGTCTATATCTTTTTTTTCTCTTTTATCCAAAAAATAATCTAGCAAGATACCTACTACAATCGCTCCCACAAACGCGGCATATACTTGCCAATCGTATTGTATTACCAAAGAGAGGCTAATGAGTATCGCCAAAATTGGCAGTATCGGAACTTTCCCAACAGATAAAGGAACTTTAAAGGGTCTGTCTTTATCTGGTGCTTTAATGCGTAACACGATAAGGGCAATGTTCACTGCAACAAAAACAAGCAACGCACCCAATGACGACATTCCCGCTACGATTTTAATATCGCCCAACAACAGAAATGCAGCCACCGCCATCATTACCACAATGGTAGTTACCCAAGGCACTTTTTGTGTATTGGTCTTGGTCATAAATTTCGGAAGCTCGCCCACGCTTGCCATTCCAAACAGCAACCTGCTGATGGAAATAATACCACTAAAGGCGGCATTTGCGGTGGCAAAAAGTGCTGCGACCGCCAAGGCAACAGGCAACCAACTGTTAAGATTGGATGCTGCAAGCGACAGTGGCGAATCTACTTTTTCCAGTTTGGACGGGTCGGCAATGTTAAGTACCGTAAAAGCTATAAGCAGATAGATAACGGTGGTAAACACCATTGTCAATAGAAAGGCACGAGGAATGGTCTTGCCAGGGTTTTTCACTTCAGAACCCAATGCAGCCATATGCTCAAAACCTGTATAGACAAAAAACAAGGTTGCGGTAGCCGCCAAAGTACCGGAAAAAGATTCCACTTTAAAAAATGCTGCATTTGGCGGACCTGTTTCTGCAAGCCCGACCGTAATGAGAATGAACAATCCCAAAAGCTGTATGCTTACCATAATAATATTGGCGGTAGATGATTTTTTGATTCCCGTAATGCTTATCAAAGAGAGCAACACCAAGACACCATAACTAATCAATATGGAAGGAATATTAAAAAAAGTATTGAAATATCCTGAAAAGGCCAACAATACGGCTGCTATCGTGGCCGAACTGTGAAAGGCAATCGTCCAACCCGTGAGAAAAGAAGGGATGTCAATTTTTGGAAATGCTTTGCGAACAAAAATAAATTCCGCACCTGCATTGGGATAGGTAGAGGATAACTCTGAATACGACATTGCCGATACACTGGCAGCAATCGCAGCGAAAATAAAACTCAACCAAAGATCGGTGCCCGCTTGTCCCGCTGCTGCGCCAATAACTGTGTAAATTCCTGCTCCTACGATAGTACCTACGCCATAAAAGGTAAGACGAAGTGTACCTAATGATTTTTTTAATTCAGCCATAATGATTTTTAAATATTCCTATAATTCTAATCCATTCAAGTTCTTCCTTTCCATTCCTGTTCTTTTAGGTTTTATACAGATTTTCTGCATAAACTGCAATACCCAACACTACTTTTTAAAGCAATGTAGCAATTTTTTTAACTACTCACATAAGTATAATTGCCTGAATTTCATTGGTGTATAAACGCTACAGCTAATGATTATTATATCATGTTTTTTTAAATTAAAGAAGGTGGAAGAAACCTGAACCTGACCATTGGGCACAAGGGTTCACAGTTCTGGAACTCCCACCTGTTTTTTTACTTGCATTTTTTACAGATTCCTTTCAATACCAGATTCACTTCGCTCACTTCATAATCGTGGGGTAGGATTTCTTCTGATATTTTATTCGGTAAACAGATTGTTTTTCCACAATCGGTGCAATGAAAGTGCATATGCAAATCTGAATCGTATTTACCTTTCAAGTTTTCATCAGTAACCGCATATTTTGTAACTCCTGTTCCATCATTTATTTGATGGATCAATCCTTTTTCCTCAAAAGTCTTTAAGCAACGATAAAAGGTAGTCCTGTTAGCAGTTTTATTGGTTTCGCTCTTTTGAACAAATGCCTTTTTCAAATCGGAAAAGGACACGGCACTTTTCTTCCTTTTCAAGAACTTGTATATCTTCAACCGCATCTCAGTAGGTCGAACTCCTATATTTGATAATATCTTTTCTGTTTTAGTCATTGCAACAGAACTTCAGAGTCAATTTTTTTATCAATTCAAATTTCTTAGATTATTTCTTATAAGCCAAAAGTCGCAACGCATTAAAGACCACAAGCAATGTTGACCCTTCGTGAATTACCACGGCAATACCTATATTGGCAAGCCCCAAAATGGTCGATGGAATAAGCAAGGCAACAATACCCAGGCTGACCCAAAGATTCTGTTTGATAATGGCCTTCGCTTTCCTGCTCAGGCCAATAGCAAAGGGCAAGGTTTCCAGTTTGTCTGCCATCAATGCTATATCTGCGGTCTCCAAAGCAACATCGCTACCTGCCGCCCCCATAGCAATACCAACTGTACTGTTTGCCATAGCAGGTGCATCATTAACACCATCGCCTACCATTGCAACCTTGCTTTCTCTTTCTTTCAATTTTTTTATCGCATCCACCTTTTCCTCTGGCAACAGGCTTCCCCAAGCATCGGTCAAGCCTATTTCTTTTGCAACTGCATCGGCCACTTTCTGATTATCGCCCGTAAGCATAATCATCCGTTTGATACCAATCTCCTTCAAATGCTTCAGTGTTTCCTTGGCCGCTTCGCGTGGGGTATCCATCAAGGCGATGATACCTATATAGTCTTTGTTCCTTCTTATAAGCATTGTTGTATTTCCTCCGCTCTCAAGTCCTTTTACTTTTGTCGATACACCTTCAGATGGTTTTGCTTCATCAAGTTCTTCATACAAGTCTAGGTTTCCAATATAGATTTTATCCTTGCCTAAAGAAGCTTTGATACCTTTTCCTAGGACAGCTTCCAAATCTGATGCATTTGGGATTTCAATGCCTTCCAGACGCTCTTTACCGTCCCTTACTATTGCTTTGGCCAAAGGGTGGTCACTCAAGTTTTCGACGGCAACGGCTATCTTTAACAGTTCATTATCTTCAATATCCCCTAATGATACTACTTGGGTAAGTTTGGGCTTGCCCTCGGTAAGTGTGCCCGTTTTATCAAAGGCTAGAGCCGTCAACTCACCCAAATCTTCAAGCGGTCGTCCACCTTTTACAAGCACACCTCCACGTGCTGCCCGTGCCACACCACTTAATACAGCACTAGGTGTTGAAATGGCTAAGGCGCAGGGACTGGCTGCTACCAATACCGCCATAGCACGGTAAAAGCTGGCACTAAACGGTTCGTCAATGACCATAAAGGCAAAGAGCAGGATACCAACCAGTATCAGTACGGATGGCACAAAATATTTTTCAAACTTATCGGTCAACAGCTGGGTGGGAGATTTCTGGGTCTGTGCCTCGTTGACCAGTTTGACCAATCTAGACAACGTAGAGTCTTTTGCTTCTTTTATAACCTTAATTTCCAGCGTGTTATTACCGTTGATAGTTCCGGCAAAAACACGGTTTTCGTCCTTTATATCATCGTCTGCTGAATAATCCTTGGCTGTATCTTCCACAGGGATTTTGTCCACAGGAACACTTTCCCCAGTAATGGGTGCTTGGTTTACGCTGCTCTTTCCGTTCACTACGACGCCATCTGCGGATATCTTACTGTTGGGCTTAACCACTATGATATCGTCAATGCTCAATTTCTCAATCCCGACCTCCTCTGTCTTGCCATTTTTCTTAAGTAGTGCTGTTTTTGGTGCAAGATCCGCAAGTGCGGCGATGCTCTTTCTTGCCTTATTCATTGCGTAATGTTCCAGAGCGTGCCCAAGGCTAAATAGAAATAGCAAGAGTGCACCTTCTGCCCATTCACCAAGAATCGCAGCACCAATGGCGGCGACTAGCATTAAAAAATCAATTTCAAAACCGCCTTTGGCCACGGTCTGAACAGCTTCCTTAGCGGTAAAGAACCCCCCGAAGAAGTAAGCGCCAATGTACAAACCAAGACTGACCCAATCCGCGATGGATTCCACATAGGAAAGCCCAAAGCCTATCCCGAGAAGTGCCCCACAGATAATGGAAAAAATAAGCTCCGTATTTTTACCGAAAATACCACCGTGGGCGTGCTGTTTGCCTTCTTCATGGCTCTCGCCCTCCTTATGCTTGTGGCCCTCTGTGGAAGTTTGCTCTTTAGTATCTTCCTTCTTTGAATGCGTCTGCTTTTTTTTGGATTCTTCAGCGTAATCATTTTCGTTTGAAGAACTCCGCTGAACCTGAAGATTTTCCTTTTCAATTTTTTTACTTATTTCATCAAAACTAGTTTTCTTTTTATCAAACTCAAGCCTTATCATTCCAGAGGCCGAAACGGATGCCTCCAAAATCCCATTTATCGCTAAAAGACTTTTCTCTATAGACCGCACCTGTCTTGTGTGTTTAATCCCTTTAACCTCAATGAGCAAATGCCCGTATCTTTCGGTAATCTCGGCACCTGTCTGTTCCGCGAGAGATTGAATTCGGTCAATAGAAATGATATCGGGGTCATAATGGAAACAAAGCTGTGGAACACCATCACCATTTGCATCGGAAACGTATACTTTTTCAATACCCCTTTTTGCTTCCAGTTCTTTTATAAGCCTTTTAACACAAGGATCCTTTTCACTGGAAACTTGCGGAAGGATAACAGGGATTTTTAGTTGTAGCTTTTTCATTTTTTAGTGTTTTTTTTTATCCATTCTTTAGCAGTATCCAAATCTTCAGACTTAAAAAATTTTATGTGTGCCTTGGAAAACGGAAGCAGCATCTCTATAAATTGCTCCTGCCATTTGACATTTCCCACTAGAGCGACACACTTTAAATGCGTTTCATTTGGAAGGTTTAATTCAATGCCCTTCCGATAGGTGCTTGCAGTCCAGCCTTTAAAATTTTGCATTTCGATATACCAAGAAACTTGCTGATATGCCTCTATATGTTCTGTTAGGACCGGTCTCAAGATTTCATAATCCCTGGCATCCAGTTTATTCTGTGCCACCATATATACAGTAGCTTCTTTTTTATAGATTATTACCATTTCTTTCTAAATATATACCATAATCATAATTCAAAAATCTGATGTTCAATCCAGATTGCTACTGCATTTTTCGCAGACACCCTTTACCACAAGGTTTATATCCTCCGTGATATAACCTTCGGGCAAATTGATATGTGGAATTTTATGGTCTGTTAAACAGACCGTCTCATTACAGTTGTTGCAATGAAAGTGCAAATGGAGGTCATTGCCAACTTCGCACTCACAGCTATCTTCACAAAGCGCATATTTCATAAACCCTGTCCCATCTTCGATCTGATGTACGATTCCTTTTTCTTCAAACGCTTTAATAGTCCTAAATAGGGTGCTTCTTTCAGTGACCTTAAAATCCTTTTCCAGATCGCCTAGGCTGATGGCAACCTTTAATTCCTCCAAACGTTTATAAGTCATAAGGCGCATCGCCGTAGGCCGTATCCCTTTGCTTTCCAGAAGTTGGACTATTTTTTCCATTTCCATCAAGGTGTTTTTATAGATCGTAGCGTCTAAGGGATTTCCCTGTTTTGATCTGAAAGGCATCTTCAATATCGGATATATAAATGATACCATCGCCCGGTTCCGGCGTTTTGCCATTTTCTATGATAATATCGATAGCCGATTGTGCCTCCTCATTTTGACAGACCAGCTCTACCTTTACTACCGGGCTATCCGTCACGTGAAAATCAAGGGAAGGTTTTGCCCCTCTGCCTTTGAATGCCCCTGTGCCTTCTGCCTGTGATAAGGTCATACTTTTAAAACCGCTGTCGCTCAAGGCTTCAATAACTCTTTGTATCCTGTTCGGCTTTACAAATGCTTTTAATTCTTTCATATTCAACGTATTTAAGTTTTTAATCGATTTTGAACCAGGCCTGTTACATTTTAACTAATCAAGTCGAATTACAAGCCCGGAATCAAAATCTTTTCTATATTAATGTTTAATGTCCGTGTTCCAGTTCTCCTTTCACCATTTCCGAAGAAAGGGTATATGCACCATTTGTTACTATTTTAACATTTTCGGACGTTCCTGTTGGAAGATTTACTTCTACAAAACCCAAATCGTTGACTCCCGTACTTACAGGAATGCGTTTATATTTCATCTTATTTTGGTCTGGATTTTCATCTTCGCTCACAATAAAAATATAAGATTGTTCGCCTTCTTTTACAATGGCTTGCTCAGGAACTGCAAAGCCCGATTTTCCACCTTGTACGATTCTTCCCTCCACATACATTCCAGGCAAGAGATCCTTGTCTTTATTCTCAATATCCGCCAATACTTCAATGGACTTGGGGTCACTCTCAAAAGTCTGACCTACTGAACGCACGGTAGCTTTTAGCAATTCATCTGGCTTGGAAGCGGTTGAAAAATAGATTTGCTGGCCTTCTTTTATCTGTTTGATATCCTTTTCATATACTTTGAAATTAACGTAAATTTTTGAATTATCACTTATTGAAAACATTTGGGTTTGTGGGGCCACATAGTCCCCAAGACTTACCATCACTTTGCCCACATAGCCACTAAGCGGGGTAGTAATGGGAACTGCGGAATAGATTTCGCCTTCTGCTACTTTAGACGAATTTAAACCCAACAAACGTAGTTTTGATTTTAGACCATTTACGCTTGAAGTGGTAGAACGGAACTTAGATTGCGCCATTTGGAATTCTTTCCCTGAGGAAACCCCTTTGTCATATAGGGTTTGCTTTCGCTCAAAATCCTGTTTAAGGAAAACAAGTTCATCGTTTTTTTCCTGATATTCTTGTTGTATTGCGATGATATCAGGATGTTCTATGTAGGCCAATACCTGCCCCTTGCGCACATTGTCGCCAGGTACTACCTTGATAGAACTTACATTACCGCCCACAAAAGGACTTATATTGGCCTTGTCCTGAGGAAAAAGCTCCAAAGTGCCGGTAACCTTGATGTTATTTCCAAGGTTTCGGGTTTCTAGGATTTTGGTTTCCAAACCGATTGTTTCGGCCTGTTGTTTTGAGATTTCTACAACACCTTCTTTCTCTTCGTGGCCCCCTTCTTCTTCGTGCCCCCCTTCATTATGTCCGTCTTGATCTTCTCCCATGGTCTCTGAAGTTGTGCTTTCTTCGTTATGTCCCAATTCAGAATCGGGTTTGTCGTTGCAGCCTACTATTAAAAAGGTTAGTAATACTGCGCTTATTATTGCTAAATTCTTCATTTCTAATTTTCTTTTTAAAATTATAGGTTACCCAATTGATATTGCAGCTCAATGGCCTGTTGGTTAAATTGATTTATAAATTGTAAATGGTTTTGTTTAATTCTTATGGCACTGTTCAGGATCGTGATATAATTCACATAATCAATTTCTCCTTCCTTAGAGGCCAATTCTGCCGTTGATATCTGTTCTTCTGCCAAGAGTAAAGCTCCTTGTTGGTAATAATCAAGGATTTTTTGAGTCTTTTCCAAAGATTTTAAAAGTTGGGAAACTCTACTTTCGGTTATGGCCTTCTGTTCCTGATATTGGTTTTCAGCCACCATTGCGTCAGCTTTTGCGGCCTTTACCCTGTTCTTCTGTGGAAAGAACCAAAGCGGAATGCTTATCCCTGCTTGGTAAGTGTTGAATCCTGATACATCATCTACAATTTGCCTTCCATATGTAAGGCTGAACTTTGGCAGAAACTGTGATTTTTCAACGCCTACGTTTGCCCTGCTCACCTCAGCATTTTGCAAGGAAAATTGCAGTACTGGGTTGTCGGCCACTGATGTCGAATCCAAAACAGACATATAATTTAGTCTTTCATAAGGAGATCCTACTGTTTCAATTTCTTGATCAATCCCCAAATACTGCTTCAGTGCTCTTTTGGCAATTTCGATATCGTCATAAGCTTGCTGTCGCAATACCTGTATTTGTTGATATTCAGAAGATGCTGCAATAAATTCCAATTTTCCGGTTTCCCCCGTATCGTAACGAAGTTCCGCTGCCGTCCTGAAATTTTCGTAAACACTGTCCAACTGCTCAGCGAAACGTAACTGGGCTTTATTGTAATTGATGCGGTCATACGCTTGCATTACATTCCGAATCAACTGCTGCTCATTGAGAGAATAAAATTTTTCTCCCAATTGGACACGTTCTTTATAAAACTTGGATTTTGAAAACCCAGAGAGTAGATCTATGTTTCCTTGTTGTACACCGATTGTGGTCTGTACCCCTGGCAGGTCATTGCCAACTTCTTCCTTTCCTGTAAAGATTTGGGTATTACCCAAGTCGAAACTTGTTCCCTTCATCGCTTCCTCGCGCTCTATAAAAGCTTGGCTCTCCTTGAGAGAGGGATAATTTTTCTTTGCTAGGGAAATGGCTTCCTCCAATGTAATGGTCTGGGCAATCCCACTTTCTTGTGCATTCAATGTATTCGAGGTTAAAAACCCTCCCAGACTTAATAACACAACCAGAACTGTAGCGCTTTTCTTTATATAGCTTGGACCGTTTCCATTGGCTTTTCGCTCGTTTCGTGCTTCCAACCAATAATATAAAACGGGAATTACGACTAACGTTAGCATCGTTGCTGTTAGCAAACCTCCAATAACCACAGTTGCTAAAGGTCTTTGTACCTCTGCACCACCAGAGGTGGATACTGCCATTGGAATAAAGCCCATAATGGCCGCAGTTGCCGTTAAAAGGATAGGGCGCAGCCGCTCGTGGGTCGCTTCATAAATTCTATCTCTTATATTTGTCATTCCTTTTTCTTTAAGTTCATTAAATTTATTGATGAGCACAAGACCGTTCAATACAGCTACCCCGAAGAGTACTATAAATCCTACCCCTGCGGATATACTAAAAGGCATTCCACGTATCCATAGTGCAAACACGCCACCAATTGCGGCCAGTGGAACTGCCATATAGATCATAACCGATTGGGAGAACGAATTGAGGGCAAAGTATAGCAAGATAAAAATAAGGGTCAGTGCAATAGGCACTACAATCATCAAACGATCTGTTGCTCTTTGAAGGTTTTCGAAAGAACCACCATAAGTAACATAGTAACCTGATGGGAGTTGAACTTGTTCATCAAGCTTCATTTGGATCTCCTCGACCATAGATTTTACATCACGTCCCCTCACGTTTACACCTACCGAGATACGGCGATACGTATTATCCCTCGATATCTGCATAGGCCCTGGTTTGTAACTAATATCAGCAACTTCTTTTAAGGGCACTTGATTACCATTTGGTAAATCAATATATAGGTTTTTCAGACTGTTGATATCCTGTCGATATTCTTGGGCCAAGCGAATAACTACATCAAAGCGTTTTTCTCCTTCAAAAATTACACTTGCAGTTTCCCCTGCAAAAGCTGCGCTTACATAATCATTAAGTTTGTCAACAGTAACGCCATACTGTGCCATTTTTGCTCGGTTGTACTGCACGGTCATTTGAGGCAAACCACTGGTAGCTTCCACATTAAGGTCTGCCGCGCCTGGAACTGTCCTTATTACCGCTGCGATTTCCTGTATCTTATCGGCCAGAACGTCCAAGTCTTCCCCATATAATTTTATAGCTACATCTTCCCGAACGCCTGTCAGTAATTCATTAAAACGAAGTTCCACGGGTTGGGTAAACACAAAGTTAACGCCTGGAATAACAGAGATTTTTTCTTTTATCTTTTCGATCAGTTCTTCCTTACTGTCCGCACTCGTCCATTTACTTTTATCCTTTTCTAGAATAACGTAGCTATCCGCAATATCCATCGGCATCGGGTCGGTAGGAATTTCCGCAACTCCGATCCTTGATACCATAGTTTTTACCTCTGGGAATTCATTTATTATATTTTGAAGTTTTTTAGAGGCTTCTATAGATTCCGTAAGACTGCTACCTGGTTTAATAAGTGCTTGCATAGCAATATCGCCTTCGTCAAATTTTGGTATAAATTCACCTCCCATATTACTAAAAATAAACCCTGCTACTACCAATAATGCAACCGCACCTAAAACAATACCTGCTTTAAAGCTCAGGGCAAAAGATAGTAATGGTCTATAAACTTTATTGAGACCCGCTATGATTTTATCACTAAACCTGTCTATTGCATTTTCAAATCTAGCAAACCAGTGTTTTTGATTTTTAATCGGTTTTAAGAAAAGGGAAGAAACCATCGGAACATAGGTAAGACAAAGTATAATTGCACCTAATACTGCAAATCCAAAGGTAAAGGCCATTGGGCGAAACATTTTTCCTTCAACTCCTGTAAGGAAAAGAATTGGCGTAAATACGATAAGGATGATCAATTGACCGAAAAAGGCAGAGTTCATCATCGTGCTTCCCGATTCGTAAGCCATTTCATCCATTTCTGCTTGGTCTATAGGTTTATTGGATTTTTTCATCCGTTGATGAATATGCAAGACCATACCTTCGACGATGATGACCGCACCATCTACGATAATTCCAAAATCAATAGCTCCAAGAGACATCAGATTTGCCCATACACCGAACTGTTTCATCAATATAAATGCAAACAAAAGGGACAAAGGAATTACTGACGCTGTAATTAAACCTCCTCGCAAACTTCCCAATAGAAGAACTAATACAAATATGACTATTAAGGATCCTTCAATAAGGTTTTTTTCAACGGTACTTGTGGTCCTGCCAATAAGTTCACTCCTGCTCAAAAAAGGTTCGATATACAATCCTTCTGGCAGAGACTTCTGAATTTCGTCTATTCTGGTTTGTACATTTTCAATAACATCGCTTGGGCTTTCTCCTTTTAGCATTAATATCTGTCCACCTACAGCCTCTTTACCGTCCTGGGTGAAAGCTCCATAGCGTACAGAATTACCGTAATCTACTTTTTCCGCAACATCCCTTACCAATACTGGGCTTCCGTTTTGTGTAGTCACAACTGTATTTTCGAGATCCTCGATGCTACGTGCAAGACCTTCACCCCGGATAAAATTAGCTTGATGGTTTTTTTCTATATAAGCACCTCCGGTATTCGCATTGTTCATTTTAAGGGCTTCAAAAACCTGTGACATTGTTATGCCAAAACTTTTGAGCTTATTGGGATTGATGGCGACCTCATATTGCTTTACGAAACCACCGGCAGCATTGACTTCCACTACCCCTGGCACCAATGCCATCTGACGTTTTACCAACCAATCCTGGATGGTACGGAGTTCCATCGCATCGTATTGATCCTCGTAGCCCTCCTTAACTTTAATGGAATACTGGTAAATTTCCCCCAAACCTGTAGTTATAGGAGCCATAAAGGGGGTGCCAAAACCCTCTGGTATTTCTTCGCTTACTTCTGTAAGCTTCTCCTGTACCAATTGCCGGGGCAAGTAGGTCCCCGCTTCATCTTCAAAAACGATGGTTACTACAGAAAGCCCAAAACGGGATACGGACCTTAGTTCTACCACATCGGGTAGGTTAGCCATTGCCAATTCGACTGGATATGTCACAAATTGCTCGATATCTTCCGTTCCAAGATTGGGTGCAGTTGTTATGACTTGTACTTGATTGTTTGTAATATCTGGAACAGACCCCAGGTTGATAGTGGCCATCGACCAAATACCTGTACCGATAAGTGCCACTACTAATAGCCCAACAACAAATTTATTGTTGATGGAAAATGAAATGATTTTGTTAATCATAAAAAGAGATTTAATTCAGTTAAACTTTTTCATATTTTTTCTGAAAGTCGGAAAACACATGAATCAGGAACCAACCCTATAAAAAGGTTAGTGTAAGGATATAGCTATCCTCTAAAAAAAACTGAATTATACTTTAGGGGGCTGGAAAAGCGATTCCAGATATCTAGAACTGAAGTTTACTTTATATATGTTAAAGTGTTTTTTATCTTCAAACTTTAATCGATTAGTTAAAGCTGTATTATTGTTCGCAATAAATAATAATAAAGGATGACAACATTGATGATGAGAATGGACTGGCACATTTTCCTTATCAGGTTTATTATGATGCCCCTCATTTGTTGCATCATTATCGATGTAATCTTCAACTACATATTCAAGAAAAGAGTCGCCATAAGTTTTATGGTCTTGAAAATGGGCAATAATATTTGAAATTTCTTTAATTGGCCCACAAAAGTCCATATCTATGCTGATTCCTTGAAAAAGAAATAAAAGCGACATCGATATGGATACCAGTATTTTCATAAGACTTTACAAATATACAAATTAATCGATGCACAGGTTGTGCAAAAACTATTAGGAGAAGATATATCAGAAATTAATCACACTGTCCAGAGCATCATCAGCATCTTTGTGGATGAAATTTGCCTGATAATTAATGGTGGTTTTAAGGTCTGTATGACGATACAGCTTCTGAAGCATTAAAGGATGGATATTATCTGCGGCAATATTACCAAAGGAATGACGAGCTATATGCATCGTTACCTTTTTTTGGATACCAGCTCTTTTTGCAATTTTCTTTAAATGGTCGTTGAACTTTTTATTTGCGACTTTCTTTTTTCTGTAGATATCCTTAGCATCGATCAAATCGGCTTTTTTCATTTCTGGAAACACAAAATCATCATCACTTCTTTTGTCTGAAATATATTGAAGTAAGATTTTTTCCACTTTTTCTGGAATCTTCAAGGATAGTAATTTTGAGTTCTTACCCATTCTATAATGCAACCTGCCGTCATAGATTTGTGACCATCTTGTAAAGAGCACATCGGACACACGCATTCCAGCAAAATAGAAACTAAACAGCCAAACATTCAACGAATGTTGTTCCATATCGGTAAGCTCAGAAACATTATCGAGTGCTTGTATTTCTTTTCCCGTTAGTCCTGTCTTGGTAGTTTCAGGGAACTTTATTTTAAATTTGCCTTTCCCAAACGGGTATAGTTCTTTGCTTACTACTTTATCCTTGATTGCTCGATTGAAAAGCAATCGAATCAAAACCATAACGTTCATAGCAGTAGTTTCAGTAAGTGAACAAGAACCTTTTAGGTAGATTTTAAATTTTTTGAGAAAGCGTTCGTCTATTTCTTGAAAAGTGAGGTTTCGCGCTATGCAATATTTTTCAATATAACTTAGCCAAGCAGAATCTGTAGAATGGCGATTAATTTTATTTTCAGCTTCAAGAGCTTCAAGGTGTTCGTCCGCAAAATCAAAAAAAGTGAGTTTGGAAGTTGGCTTGTAAATTTCCTTTTTAATTTGGCGTGCGGTTGCATCCTTATTGTTGGTCTGTAAAACAATCAAACCTTTTCTTGCTTCTGAAAGTTTTGAAGTCAAAAGGTTGTTTAGACTTTCGGCATTTGGATGTGATTTCTTGACCTTAAGATTTTTTGTGTCCCAATCTTCTAAATCAATATAGTGACCTATGTGTTTGTAAGTGGAACGACGGTCTTTAGTTATCCTAACTGCAAGCGGGTATTGTCCCTTTGCGTTAGGCTTTTTGCGAAGTATTATTTTTGCACTTGTTGACATTGTAGACCTGTTTTGAGTACGAAAGTCAAATCAGGTACAACATTTTGTCAAAAATTCACTTTAAAGATACGTCTTTATTACAAATTTCGGGTACAACATAGGTACAACAAATGTTGATATTAACTGATATTATATGACTTTAAATAAAATGATTAAAAACATAAATCATTGAAAATGAGTTAATTTATGTTTTATTGGTGCAATATATACCAGACTTAGGATCTAGTGCCGCAAGGTGTGAGAGTTCGAGTCTCTCCGCCCGCACTTAATAAGAAAGCTAACTTTAACGAGTTAGCTTTTTTTGTTTTGAACATCACAAAATTTTAATTGAAACAAGAAGTTTATGCTAAGCTTGTCGAAGTAAGTCTCGGAGTTTATCCTGAGCGAGAAACGAGCCGAAGGGTCCGCACAAAAAGCTTCTTTATGAAAATAGAAGAGCTTTTTGTTTAACGCTATCTGCAAATATATTTATCAATCATATATTTTGTTATCGGTTTGAGTGTTTTTCCAGTCTCTGGATGTAACCCTTCAGAATTAAAATACTCTAACTCTTTCTTCGCATTTTTCCCATACCATATA
>Ga0209309_10000960_pt1 | contig 30701 bp, 23 predicted proteins | sample COGITO_mtgs_1204_2_FD_184807 | JGI IMG/M metagenome (GOLD analysis project Ga0209309, IMG submission 184807) | Pelagic marine microbial communities from North Sea - COGITO_mtgs_120412 (SPAdes) (version 2) | ecosystem: Environmental > Aquatic > Marine > Epipelagic ... | reverse complement strand
ATTCTGAATGGCGACTACAGAAAACAATGGCCAAGACTCCAAAGAAGGTTTTCGACTTGTTTGACAAGCTGGTGCCGGCAGCAACTGCAAAAGCACAACGGGAATCAGATGAAATACAGAAAATGGTTCAATCTAAAGGCAAAGATTTCACCTTAGAGCCTTGGGATTGGAACCGCTATGCCGAAATGGTACGCAAAGCAAAATACGATCTCGATGAAAACGAGATAAAACCGTATTTTGAATTGAAAACCGTATTGGAGAAAGGCGTGTTTTATGCCGCTGAAAAGCTCTACGGAATTACCTTTAAAGAACGGAATGATATCCCTACTTATCACGAAGATGTATTGGTGTACGAAGTTTTTGAAGAAAACGGCGATCCGCTAGGCTTGTTCTACGGCGATTATTTTGCAAGGCCTAGTAAAAGAGGTGGCGCCTGGATGTCTAATTTTGTGACGCAATCGAAACTGTATGATACAAAACCGGTGATATATAATGTGTGCAATTTTGCAAAACCAGCCAAAGGAGAACCTGCTTTGTTAACCTACGATAGTGTGGAGACTATGTTCCACGAATTTGGTCACGCCTTGCACGGCTTTTTTGCAGACCAGCAATATCCGTCACTTTCGGGTACAGCTGTTTCCCGGGATTTTGTAGAATTCCCTTCGCAGGTGAATGAAAACTGGGCGTTGTATCCAGATGTTTTGAAAAACTACGCCTTGAATTATAAAACCGGCGAGCCCATTCCGCAAGAATTGATCGATAAAATTAAAAAATCTGGCACGTTTAACCAAGGGTATTCCTTAACGGAAACTTTAGCTGCCGCAGGTCTGGATTTAATGTGGCACACCGTTTCGGCAGACGAAGAAATAAAAGATGCTAATGCTTTTGAAAAAGAGGCGTTGCACAAAATAAAGCTCGATGTAGTACATGCCGTTCCGCCACGGTACCGTTCTACCTATTTTGCCCATATTTTTTCGGGTGGATATGCAGCCGGCTATTATTCATATATCTGGACCGAAATGTTACATCACGATGCGTTTCAATGGTTTGAAGAACACGGTGGTCTCACTCGCGAGAACGGACAACGTTTCCGTGATATGGTGTTATCACGAGGGAATACCTTGGAGCTTCAAAAAATGTACCGCGACTGGCGTGGCAGCGAACCTAAAATTGAGCCGATGTTGAAGGCTCGGGGATTGGATTAAGTGAACTGGATTTCGGGGCTTCGATACTATTCTTAAACCGCTATGCGGTTTAAGAATCACTCAGCCACCTTCGTTTGTGTTTGTCTGTGATTATTGGGTTGAGCCATTGAAGGATTTAAAGTTGCTTGAGACTAAGTTTTATGTAAGAGTTAAAAATCTGAATAGATACAAGCTTTATAATCCTTACACTCCTTATTAATTATTTCCAAAGCATTATTAAGTTTTGATATAAGAGCTGGGTCATCGTTCATATATCGTTTCATTTCAGTAAAACAGATATACCTCAGTTTATTAAAAGGAACTGTTTTATACAGAATAAGCCCACCATTGATGTTTTTGTAAGCGTTGTGGTCTATTATTTTGGAACGAAGGATAAAAAGTTGTGTCATATAGTCTATAGAAGTAAGGGACGTGCCGGGATCGTTAATAGAGGGACTGCTGGCTTTTATGGCTACCTCTACAAAATGTTTGAACCCTATTTCAGGAACGTCCATGGGTTCGTTGAGGTTTACTTCAAGCACACGCCAAATCTTTTTTAAAAGCTTGCTATCTGGTTTTTTAGTTAGGTGTAAAAGTGTTTCGCCCTCCAATACAAAGTTGCCTATTTCGGGAGTTATTTTCGCTATAAAATCATGTTTTTCGGCAAGCTTGGATAAATAATCGAGATCGACATTTTGCAGGTAGCCACATTTTTTTGTTTTTATTTCGTGTACCCAATTACTGCTATCTTCGGTTGTTATAAATGTACCGTTTGGTTTTATACTCTTTTGTAGGTTTTTACGGGTATTTTCAAAAGACTCTTTAAGGATATAATTAATGTGAATGCTTTGTGAGACGGTATGCAGAAAGTATATAAATATGCCCACACAAATCACGGCAAAGAATAAGGCTAAAGCCGCACCAAGTTCAGGAAAAGGCTTGTCAGAATTGTTGGCAACAAACAGGGCCAATACCAAACCATATACAATGGTACCACTGGTAAAGCCTAATATAATTTTATGATCCCGCTGCGATAGTAATAAGGGAATTAAACGAGGCGAAAAGTTACTAATACTTCGGTTTAGTACATTCATCACCATGGTATAACTGAAAACCGTTAAGGTAAAAATACCCGTGATTACAAAGCTTATAATGGTCTGGATATTACTCTTGTCGGTTATGGCAAGAAACTCCAAGGCAGTACCTTTTACCTGTATGGGGTATGCCACAATTAGGGTGGCTAAAACTCCAAAGCCAAAGGCAATTAAAAAAGGTATAAATGCAATGTTGTTAGCTAATCGTTTAAGTTGGTTAAGCATAGAAACAAATATAGGTTTTTTTAGCTTTTGGAACTTTAATACAATTTTAAAACTACTCTGTGTTTTAAAATTCACGCAGCCACCAGTCTAATACTTTTAAAGATTTTAATACCTTTATACCGTATTCAAAATTCAATAAATCCTCTTTCCATAAACGTAATGCTATGATAAAAGTATCTTTTAAAGCCATTGTGGTTTCTTTGTTCTTCTTTTTAATTACTCATAATGGTTTTTCACAGGCACTTACCGCCAAGCAGATTGACAGTCTGGTTCAAAAAACTATGAAAACTTTTGATGTACCGGGGATGGCGGTTGCTGTGTTGAAGGACGGAGAAGTAGTTTCAAAAAAGGGGTATGGACTGCAGTCGCTTAAAACGAAAAAGCCCGTAGATACCGAAACGATGTTCGGCGTGGCCTCGAATACTAAAGCATTTACCACAGCAGCATTGGCGCAATTGATAGACCAAGGAAAATTGGAATGGGATACCAAGGTAACCGATATTATTCCGGAGTTTAAATTATATGATTCATACGTAACCAATGAATTTACCGTACGTGATTTAATAACCCACCGTAGCGGTTTGGGGCTTGGCGCCGGAGATTTGATGATTTTCCCTGCTAACAATACCACCTCCAAAGCCGAAATGATCCACAACCTACGCTATTTAAAGCCGGTGTCGTCTTTCCGGTCTAAGTTTGATTATGACAATTTATTATATATCGTGGCAGGCGAAGTAATTGCTCAGGTATCAGAGCAACCGTATGATGTTTATATACAAGAGCATTTTCTCAATCCGTTGAAGATGGATCGTACCACGCTGGATGGAGATAAAATTTTAAACGACAATAACCGTATAGATGGTCACGCTCCGGTAAATGGAAAACTAGAAATAACTGGCGCTACTTTCACAAAAATTTCAGATCCGGCGGGCGGTATGTACGCGTCTATCGACGATATGGCAACTTGGGCGCAAGTGCGATTGGACCATGGCAAATACGGACCTAAAAAACAAGATAGCCTATTTAGCGAAAAAGCGAATACTGAAATGTGGACACCACAAACCCTTATCCGAACCGGAAAAGGGGCGTACAATACCCATTTTTATGCGTATGGTTTGGGATGGTTTTTAAAAGATGTAAACGGTTATTTTCAAGCAAGTCATACTGGTGGACTGTTGGGGATTGTGAGTCAAGTGACGCTAATCCCTGAACTTGATTTAGGAATTATCGTGTTGACCAACCAACAATCGGGTGCTGCGTTTACCGCCATCACCAATTCTATTAAAGATGGGTATTTTGGCATTACCGATAAAAACCGTGTAAAACAATACAATGATTACCGACTTAAAGGCGAAAAACGCGCCGACAGCATTACTGATTCCGTAGAAAAAAATATCACTGCTTCGCTTAAAAATAAAGCTTCAAAACCAAACTCGGAAGATTATATTGGTACGTATAAGGATTCTTGGTTTGGAAAAGTAACGGTCAATCAAAAAGGTAGCGGACTTTATTTTACTTCTGAAAAATCAAAAGACCTAACGGGAAGCATGCAGTTTTATAAAGGAACCACTTATGTAGTACGCTGGGACGATTCTTCGTTAAAAGCTGATGCTTTTGTCATTTTTTCATTAGATACTGAGGGACGAGCAGATGGCTTTACGATGAAGCCGATTTCACCTTTGACGGATTTTAGTTACGACTTTCAGGATTTGGAGTTTAAGCGAGAGGAGTAAGGATTTTTGTTGTTGGGGTCGAATATTTTTGGTCCTTGGCCGTGGTCGGGCTTCGAGTGCCTCAGCCCTCGGTGTAGGCTTACAAAGTGAGGCCTGAGCTCTCGAATGCTTACAAAGTGAGGCCTGAGGCTCTCGAAGGCCGGTTTCCCTGCCTTATTAACAAAAATTCCCTAACTTCACATGGTGTAAAATGCAAAACCAATGCGAGGCTTTACCTATATTTTAGAATGTGCTGACGGAAGTTATTATACGGGCAGTACAAATAGTATAGAACGAAGGTTAAGGGAGCACCAAACAGGAAAAGGCGCGAACCATACCAAAAAGCGTTTGCCCGTAAAGTTGGTTTACATAGAAGAATACAACCGAATAGACGAAGCTTTTTACCGTGAAAAACAAATATAAGGCTGGAGCCGGAAAAAGAAAGAAGCCTTGATCGCTCAAATGCCAGAAAAACTTCCGGAATTGTCTATGGCGTACCGAGATTTGATGGGGTGATGGTCGGGGTTCGAGTGCTTCAATTCATGAGATTGGTTGGGGCTCGAATGTTTTTGGTCCTCGGTCTTGGTCGGGCTTCGAGAGCCTCAGCCCTCGGTGTAGGCTTACAAAGTAAGGCCTGAGGCTCTCGAAGCCCGGTTCTTTTATCCTAAAAGAGAATAATATCATCATCCCTTTTGAACCTTTATTAACATTGCCTGTTAAAGGGTATTAAAGTTTTAGAAAAAAGCGATAAACGGAACTAACTTTAAAAAGAAAAAATTATTTAAAAAGATTGTTATGGGAAAAGATAAAAAAACACCGATGCTTGATAAGGACAAGAAAAATGAGCAAGATATAGAAGACCAAGATTACGCGGGTGAACCCAATAGCAAACCCGAAAAACCTGAAAAACCCACCAAGGAAGACCCTGAAAAGGTTCCTGAGTCTAACGACCCTGCTGGTTATAGTGAAGATGGCGATAAAAAAGAAACTCCTTCTGGACAAAGAAAGGAACAAAAGAAATAACCTTTGTAGTTACCTCCTTTTTTAATCTTTTGAAGATATCAAAAATTGCTATCATTTAATATTTTTGAACCCCTTGCAATATTTTGTCTTGCAATTGTTTGTCACCACTAGTATGTAAAATAGAAACATCGCCGGTAGACTCTAAAATAGCAGCATGGACTTCGTTTAAATTAAACACATTGGCTTCCCGTAATTTAGCGATGAGGTCGTCTTCGCCCATATTGGTAGCTTTTAGATTTTTATAGTTTATTTGCCCATCTTTCATGAGTAGGACGGGTGTGTTCGTAGCTAATTTTTTAAAGCGATCCGACTTCCGAACCAGTAAAGCAAATACCGACTGAAAGGCAATGATGCCTCCCAATGCAATAGCACCTTTTACAAGTGACTGATCGCTATTTAATACAATAGAAGCAAGGATAGATCCAATAGCAATGGTAGAAGCAAAATCGAAACTTGACATTTTAGCAAATGTCCGCAAGCCAGAAATACGGGTAATGACGATAATGCATGTGAAAATAAGTAGTATCGAGATAATGACTTTCCCCAATACGTTGGGGGTTACAGTGATCCAATTTTCCATAATAGCTAGTTTAAGTTAAAGGTATCTTTAAATTATATAAAAACTATCCACACACAAAGATCTATTTAAAAAAAACTATAACAATTTGTTTGATTTCGTAAAACCAATTCAGGAAATGGAAAGCTTAAATAATAATACTTGACTTTCCGCTAGGAGGAGGGAGCGGTTAAAGTCTCGTGTACTTTTTCAAAAATATCGGGGTGATCGGCTAAAACAATTAAATTGTCTTGTGCTTCAATTTTAGTAGCGCCATTAGGGGTTATATAACTGCCGTTTCGATTAATCATTGCTATAATCGCATTTTTTGGAAACCCTAATTCAACTATTTTTTTATCAACAGCATAACAATTGGGGGTTATTGTAAATTCTTGCATTTCAGCTTTCGGGTTTTCAGACAGCAACAAATCGGTAGCCGATAATTTTTTGGCGGTTTCGGGCAAGCCCACATTCAGCCATTTTGCAACTATAGAAAGAGTAGTACCTTGAATTAATACCGAAGTAACCGAAATGAAGAACACAATATTAAAAATCATATTGGCTTTATCGATTCCTGCCAAAAGCGGATAGGTGGCAAATACAATAGGAACACCACCCCGCAAGCCTACCCACGAGATGTAAAACCGCCTACGTAACTTCATTTTGAAAAATATCAAACTTAGAAAAACACCTACTGGTCGCGCTACGATAATTAAGAATAAAGAAATAAGCAGACCAACTCCCATAATTGGAATTACCTGTTTTGGAAAAACTAGTAAACCCAAGGTAAGAAATAAAACAATTTGCATTAACCAAGCTAACCCATCGTACATTTTTAAAATGGTTTTTTTGTGTATTATATCTTGATTTCCCAAATACACGGCACAGATATAAATAGCTAAAAAGCCATTACCGCCTACAAAGTCAGTAGCTGAAAAGGTGATAAACATAAGAGCAATCACCAATACTGGGTAGAGGCCTTCAAAATCCAGTTTAATTTTATTGATGATAACCTTACTGATTTTTCCAAATACAAAACCGCCGATACCTCCTAAAACCATTTGCAATAAAAACATAGGGATAACAGATAGTATGCTTTGGTCTTGGTTAATTACCAAGGTTAAAAAGGCAATGGTTAACACATACGCCATAGGGTCGTTACTACCGCTTTCGAGTTCCAGGGTAGGACGTAAGTTGGTTTTTAACGCTAGACTTTTAGATCGTAAAATAGAGAAAACCGCTGCCGCATCGGTGGAGGATACAATGGAGCCTAACAGCATGCTTTCATAAATAGTAAAGTCGGTTATCAACCACACAAAGGTTCCTAATGAAAGTGCTGTAAGCAAAACGCCAAGGGTAGATAAGGCGATTCCTTCCCGTAAAATAGGTTTTACTGCTTTCCAGTTGGTGTCTAACCCACCGGAAAATAAGATAAAGTTAAGGGAGACAATACCAATAAACTGCGCTATTTGTGGGTCGTCAAAACGAATGCCACCAATGCCTTCAGAGCCAGCTATAATGCCAATTGCCAAGAAAAGCAAAAGCGTAGGAACTCCAAACTTATATGATGTTTTACCCACAATAATACTGATAAACAGCAATAAGGAACCTACTAATACAATGTTTTCAATGGTTAAGTTCATGGATTGGCGTTTCAGAAACAGTTCGTGCAAAGATATTATTTCTTGGAAAACGGTGGATGTGTTAATAAGGTTGTTTTACTGATATTATGGGAAGCAAGGAGTTGGTAGTGTACAAAATGATTTAACTTGACACATAACTATGATATGGTTTTTCATTAATGAATATTAGCGGGGATATTTCTACAGAAACAAAACATACCCCAATTTAACGTTAAAAAAATAAAACAAAATCAATCTTTAATAAACTCAAGCCCCATCTTTCAATGTTAAAAGAGAATAAATTTCAACAGATATTTAAGAAGAAGGCTATCAAAATATGTAAATTCAAAAAATATTAAGAATCTTCTCTATCCAGCATCCTCCTTCTGCCGAGAAAACTTATCATGCGGTCGATCCCTTTTATTAAACCGGATCTCAACTTGTTGATTGCCCCATTGGCGAGCCGCATCTTCGTCTAGTCCCATATAGATATCAATTTTCTTATTCCAGCGCTTGTGCATTTTGTCTTTTACAATATAGGTGCCTTTTAAGCCATCAATCTCGATTTCTTCGTTGTGGTCTAACCCCATTTTTATAAGATCGCGGGAGACGGCAATGGCACGTTCGCCAGGTTCTAAAATATCGCCCCAAGCGGCTAGGCCAATGTTTCCTTTTTTGGTTTGGTGCTCCACCGAGTTATAAGCCGTAGCGGTTACGGTCATGGTAGTCATTTTTTTCTTCTTTTCTTTGGTTTCGGCACAACCTAACAGTAATATGGCTATGGAAAGTATAAATAGAGGGATTATGTAATTGTATTTTTTAAGTTTCATTTTAAATAATATACGAAAAATTGATGTGAATACCTGAAATATAAGGGGATGATGTGGTATACAGCCCGGTGTATTCGATACTATTTTATGGGATTGACTTTTAGTAATTCAAATATCTTTTTTAGACCATAAAATCACTCAGACACCTAAATTAGGTGATTGAGTGAACTGTTAAGACCGGTAGGGATTACGAATTTGTATCGAAAGTACCACAGCGAGATTCAACTTAGAAAGCTTGTAATTTGTTTCAATAACAAAGCTCCCCAAAAAACGCTTCCACCGCCTCTTTAAAAATCGCCACTGGAATGCGATGTGCTAATTCCTGCCTTAGGTGAATTCGATACTCAGTGTTGGTTCCCAATGTTTTGGATAGAAATTGTAAGGTGCCAGAAGGATTAATTACTTCATCTTTGGCACCTAAGATAATATGTTTTAGACGCAGCGATTGGTTGGCGTGTTTGGATACTTCTTGTTCCACCGAGCGGTAAGCGAGGGCTGGATTAAATAATAAGGCCGGACGGTTGAGGGTATCGGAAATATAATACCCAGCAAATCCGCCCATACTGCTACCGATTACCACATTGATTTCTGGATCGTGGGTTGCATAGATTTTACATAGCTGTTCGATGGTGTTTGGATTGTTCCGGTAGTCGATGGTAGGGGCAAAAACAGTCCCAAAGCCTTCCAAAACGGATCGTTTTTCATCATTTAGGCTACTATCAAGGCCGTGGAGGTAAAGAATGTTCATAGGGATTTTTAGTTCAGTTTAAATAAATACAATATTCAAAATAGACAAAGTTGGTGTATCATCCAAAAAAAAGATATAAGCTAAAAGAAAAACTGCCTTGAAAAGAAGGCCGTGAAATAAAGAAATAGCACATTTTATAATGGAAAGAGCACATTTACAATATGATAGGGAAGATTTAAAGTTTTTCCTTGTAGTAGTATTGCATTATTCTTAAATTTGCGGCTTAAAAATTAATATTTATTGATTAATTATTGATAAAAGTTTAAATTGTTTATGAAAAACTTAAATGTTTTAGTTGTTGTACTACTCATTTTAATGCCCTATGGTAATCTATTTGGGCAAAGTGATACCAAGATGAATATGGAGGTGCAAATAGAACATGAAAATCCTTCCAAAGAAATTAATAATGGAATAGCAACCGTTGAGGTAAAAGGAGGGAAGGCTCCCTATAAATACGCTTGGAGCAATCAAGAAACTTCATTGGAATCCAACAAGTCGACACAGCTTATTGAAGGAATGGAGTATTCGGTCGAAGTTACAGATGCGTCTGGAAAGAGCGTTTTAAAAACCTTTACCATCCCATCGCAATCTATTACCGAAGTATTTAATAGTAAAGTACAGCCAGCAGTAGATTTTTTAGAAGAAATATTATTTTGGGATCCTTTTGCCAGTTTAGGCATTTACGATCCGGTGGTTTATACGGAGTACAAACAAATCCCTATTCCTAATTGGGAAGCGACGACCAATAAAACCTACCAATTAAAAGAATGGTTCGTGGCCGAAGGGAAACATGTAGAAGAAGGTGATCGCATCGCAATGCTAGAAACCGATAGAGGAACTACTATTCCTGTGTTTGCTAAAGCTTCCGGAAATTTACAGCATTTAGTAGCCGAAGGGAACGTAATATTTAACCCAGATAACACCACCGATGTGATAGAACAAGGGGCGCATATGCTGGCATTGGTACAATATGATGAACCACAACCGCTCCAATATCCCAATGGCGATATAAGAACCAATACCATACCGTTTATTGTTATTTGGTTAATTCTGGGAAGTATCTTCTTTACCTTCCGCCTTGGTTTTGTAAATATTAGAGGGTTTAAACACTCCATCGATTTAGCAAGAGGAAAGTATGATGATCCTGATGCTCCAGGAACCATTACTCACTTTCAGGCGATGGCCACTGCCGTTTCTGCTACTGTGGGGCTAGGAAATATTGCCGGAGTAGCCGTCGCCATATCATTGGGAGGTGCCGGAGCTACCTTTTGGATGTTTATGGCTGGCTTTTTTGCCATGTCATTAAAATTTGCTGAATGTACGCTAGGGGTAAAGTATCGGATTATTGAGGATGGTCGAATTTTTGGAGGTCCCATGAATTATTTACGATACGGGCTTGAAAAAAGAAACCTAAAAGGTTTAGGTAAGTTTTTAGCGGCATTATTTGCCGTATTAGGTATTGTTGCTTCTTTTGGAGGTGGAAATATGTTGCAGTCCAATCAAGCGTTTAAAATTGTTTCGGAACAACTTCCCTTTTTAGAAGGCTACGGGTTCTGGTTTGGAGTAGGTTTTGCTGTACTAGTGGGGATTGTAATTATTGGCGGTATTAATAGTATTGCACGGGTAACCGGAAAAGTAGTACCCTTTATGGCAATCGTCTATATAGTGGGATGTTTGGTTGTAATTGGAACGCATATTGAAAACATTGGAGGGGCTTTTTCAGCAATCTTTAATGGTGCTTTTTCAGCCGATGCTCTAAAAGGAGGCTTTATCGGTGTGCTTATTATTGGCTTACAACGCGCCGCCTTTTCTAGTGAAGCGGGCGTGGGATCGGCTGCTATTGCGCATAGTGCTTCAAAAACCAATAACCCCGTAGCCGATGGATTTACCTCTATCGTAGAACCTTTTATCGATACGATGGTGGTATGTACCATGACCGCTTTGGTATTAATTTTTACAGGAATGCACGAGGTGGATGGCCTTGGAGGTGTAGAGTTAACGTCAGATGCCTTCGGAAGTGTCATTTCTTGGTTTCCTGCAGTACTTGCTTTTGCTGTGTTTTTGTTTGCCTTTTCCACCATGGTATCTTGGTCGTATTACGGCATGCGTTCGTGGACGTATTTATTTGGACGTAGCAAACAATCTGAGTTTATTTACAAAGTGATGTTTTTACTGTTTGTGGTATTAGGGGCTTCCGCAAGTTTAGGAGCTGTATTGAGCTTTTCCGATATGATGATCTTAGCCATGTCGTTCCCCAATATAATAGGACTCTATATTATGTCGCCTGAAATACGAACCGATATGGTTGCCTATTGGGAAAAACTTAAAAAAGGAGAGTTGTATCTGAACGCTAAATTTAGGAAAACGTAAAATATCTAGGAGATACATACCAGTATTTTTGTAGTCCTATTTAGATAGTTCATGAAAAATACATAAATAAAAATCCCTCCTTCTTTGCTATAAATATTAAAGCTTCGGAGGGTTTTAAAGTATAGACAGAGGGACCAAAACGAAGCTGCTACATGTACTGTGAACAAAAGATTATGAGAGGTTTAATTTTGGTACGCCCCGAATAGCTAATTTTTTTTGCGATTGCTATCAGTAATCTTTAACCTCTCAATAATTTCAGTTTAGGTATTCCTATTAAATCGAATATAAAGCGTTCGAGTATAGGATGAATATTTACTTATGAATTAAAAGTTATATTAAAAAACTAGCTTTCCCTTCTTAAAACCTCTAAAGGTGAACTACGCAATACGGTTTGTATGTTACTTAAACCAATTGCTAAAACCAGTATCGTAATTCCTGGTAAAAACACCACGAATGGAATCAAGGAGGGTACAAAGGGTTCCTGGAATACAAATAGAGCCAAGCACAAGCTGCTTATTAAGGCCAATATAATACCGACCAAACTACCCAGTAGGCCTAAAAAGATATATTCTAATGCTGATATTTTTAATATCTGTTTGTTTTTGGCACCCAACGTACGTAGTAATACACTTTCTTTGATTCGTTGGTATTTGCTGGTTCTTACAGAGCCAATTAATACAATGATTCCCGTAAGAATACTAAAGAAAGCCATAAAATTGATGACCCAAGACACCTGCTCTAATATATCTTCTACCAAAGTATATACCTGTCGCAAATCGATAATGGTTACGTTCGGAAATTTTGCGACCAAATCCCGTTGCAAGGTTGCGGAACCTTGCTCGTCTGCCACCTGGGTTGTAAACACATAAAACTGGGGTGCGTCTTCTAGCACGCCTTTCGGAAACACCACGGAAAAATTAAGCTGCATTTGTGCCCAATCTACCTGACGGATACTACCAACGATAGTTTCCATTAACACACCTTGCACGTTAAAAACAACAGGGTCGCCAACACTTAGTTTGGCATCTGCAGCGAGATTATCTGAAATGGAAATAAACACAGGATCGTTTGCCTTTTTTTGTGGAGACCATGTGCCTTCCAGCAATTCTTCAGATGGTGTAAGTGCATCGCGATACGTGGTTCTAAATTCATGGTTTAAAATCCAACCGCGCACTTGGCGTGTGCTGTCTTGGCGGAGTTCATTTACCGACGTCCCGTTGATACTGTGCATCCGCATCGTTACCAAAGGAATGCTGCTGATTACTGGCAATCCCTTATTGACAATACTTTTGGTTACTGAATCGCGCTGTTCAGGTTGAATGTCTAAGATGATGATATTGGCATTTTCAGAGCTCTGATCAATTTCTGTTTTTGCTAACAGAATATCTTTGGTGAAATACAAGGTGCTAATTAAAAACGTCCCCAAACCTATGGCCACAACCAATACAACAGTTTGATTGTTTGGTCTAAATAGGTTAAGCAAGCTTTGACGTGCCGTAAAGCTCCAATGCTTCGGGAAAAAACGTTTCACTAGCTTTATAAAAAATAAAGCTACACCTGCTAAAACCGCAAACGTAATAATAGTTGCGCCTACAAATACCAATGCATACAGTGCATCTTTAATAAGCCACAATGAAAATAAAAATAGGAATATCAAAATAGCTCCAAACACCAAAAACCGTATTTTACGGGGCTCTTGAGACGATTTTTCATCTACACGCAATACGTCTAAAGGTGATACATACCACGTTTTTAGTAAGGGAAGAAGGGCAAATAAAACGGACATAAATAACCCAAGCAACACGCCAATAAAGATAGGTTGCGCCGTAATGGTAATTTCAAGAGTAAAAGGCAAAAATTCTTTAAGTAGATACGGAAATAATTCTTGGACACCGATTCCTATCAGCGACCCGATACCACCTCCGATTATTCCGATCCCAGCAATTTGAATCAAGAAAATTAAAAAACTTTGGCGCCTGGATGCGCCCATACATTTTAAAATCGCAATGGCTCTTAATTTTTCTTTGATGTAGATATGCACCGAACTGGCGATGCCGATACATCCTAAAAGCAATGCAATAAAAGCCGCCAAGTTTAAAAATTTCCCAACATTATTATACCGTCTGCCCAGACGTTCGGTTGTGCTGGTATGTGTATCTAGATCGGCATTTTCTAGGTCCAATGCAGGTTCGAGTTTGTCTTGAAGTCGTTTTAAGTTTACCGTATCTTGTACCTTATAAAAATATTGATATTCTTTTCGGCTTCCAAACTGCAACAAATTTGTAGCGGCTATAAATCGATATGGAATGATGACAGGTGGCGCCACAGAAGTCGAAATTGCGGAACTTCCCGGAATCGATTGTAAGGCACCCGCAATGGGAATCGTTAGTTCGCCTATTTTTATAGAATCGCCTGGCTTCACATTAAACTGAAGCATAAGCGTGGCATCCACTAAGGCACCACCTGATTCTTGATAGGTCGTTGCTACGGTAGACGGTTGGGTGTCTATGGTTCCGTAAAAGGGAAAACTACCTTCCATACCGCGCACTTTTACCAATTTGGTTCCGCCATTCTTCGGAAAAGCCACCATAGATACAAAATTAACTTCATGCCCATCAGGCTGTAACGAATCGATGATTGCTTGTGCGCCTTCCGTTGGTATTTGGTTGGAATCAATAATAAAATCGGCGCCCATCAGGGTTTTAGATTGGCGCTGAATATTATCCTTTAAATTTGTGCTGAATAATTGTATGGAAACGACCGCCGCTATACCCAAAATAATCGATGCCATAAATAGTAGCAAGCGTACTTTGCTGGCTTTGGCATCGCGCCACGCCATTTTAAAAAGCCAAAATGTCTGTAGATTTTTGTTAGATTTCAACTTATTCAAAATACAGTGGTAGGTTGATTGGTTACTATTTTTCCGCCTTTTAGCGTCAATATTTGCTGCGTACGGTTGGCTAATTCTATATCGTGGGTAATGATTACCAAGGTTGTTCCGTTTTCTTTATTCAGATCTAATAATAACTTGATTACCTTTTCACCAGTTTCGGCATCTAGGTTTCCTGTAGGCTCATCTGCAAATAAAATGGAAGGTGCGTTCGCAAAAGCTCTTGCTAATGCCACACGTTGCTGTTCGCCACCAGATAATTGTGAGGGATAGTGGTGAACTCGGTCTGCCAAGCCTACTTTTTCTAATAAGTTCCTACTTTTTTGTGTCGCGTCTTTTGCACCTTGTAATTCTAAAGGTACACTCACATTTTCAAGTGCGGTTAGTGTTGGCAACAATTGAAAATTCTGAAAAATAAACCCTACTTCTTCATTTCGTAATTGCGCACGTTGGTCTTCATTTATGCTTTTTAAATCCTGTCCACATAGTTCTACAGTACCTGCATTTGGTGCATCTAAACCAGCAGATAAACCCAGTAAGGTAGTCTTACCACTTCCTGAAGGTCCTACAATTGAAAAGGTTTGGCCTTTTTCAACATCGAAAGTAATGTCGTGCAAAACCGTTAATTGCTTGTTACCGCTAGCATATGTCTTTTCCAAACCGGTAATCTTTAATATCTTTGGCATGATCTTAATTTAAATAACAACGAATGTTCAACGCACATAATAAACATTTTCACTTTAATGTACCACCTTCATTTGGATGGAAACTCATAAAGTTTAGTTATTTTTTTATAGCATTGGTGCTTTTGTCTTGTGGCGATGCAAAAACTGAAAAAGCGACCGAAAATCAACAATCTACAAAACAGACTGAAGATACTTCAGCAACCGAGACTGCAACAAACAATATTTTATTTTTTGGAGATAGTATTACCGCTGGTTATGGACTGGACGGTAGTGATGACGCCTATCCGGCAGTAGTGCAAGAAAAGATTGATTCCTTAGGCTTAGATTATACAGTGATTAATTCGGGTGTTAGTGGTGAGACCACCGCTGGAGGTAGCAGCCGAATTGATTGGGTAATAAAACAAGATGTAGCCATTTTTGTATTGGAACTTGGTGCCAATGATGGCTTACGTGGCGTGGCTTTATCTGAAACACGCTCCAATCTACAAGCAATAATCAACGTGGTGAGCGAGAAAAGTCCAGAAACCACAATTATTCTCGCCGGTATGGAATTACCACCAAATATGGGGCAGGAATATACACAAGGATTTAAACAACTGTACGCAGACTTAGCTGAAAAAAATGATATCGCTTTTATACCTTTTATTCTGAAAGATGTAGGTGGCATTGCGGCATTGAACCAAGCCGATGGTATTCATCCAACTATTGAAGGGCATAAAATAGTGGCGAATACCGTGTGGGAGACATTAAAACCGTTGCTTAAAAGGTGAGACTAGATGATATATGGTGCTAACTAAATTCCTTTAAATCTTCTGTGATTGAAATTAGTCTTCTTTTTATTCCTTTTAAATAGTATGATATCAAAAATGCTTTTCAAGCGATTTTTATATAACTAGATGTCACTTAGTATTCTCTTGAAGTTATATAAACCAATAGACTGTTTAAGATGAAGAAATCGCATGAAATAAGAAGAATAAAAAAGCCTTGGCCAACCAAAAAGGCTATGGAGCAAGTGTATGAAATGAAGCTTTGGGGTGATAACCAATCTGATTTTTATTCAGGCTTAGGCTCCCATAGTGCTGAACTAGTACTTCCTTATATAGAAGTTGTAACATCATTTTTAACTTCATTCGAAAATCTTCTTACGGTATGCGATTTAGGTTGTGGAGATTTTAATATTGGAAAACAGTTGGTACAGCACTCTAAAAAGTATGTCGCGGTCGATATTGTCCCTGATCTTATAGCACATAATAAAGAAAAGTTTAAAGACGCTACTTTAGAATTTCATTGTTTGGACATTGCAAAAGATGACTTGCCTTCTGGGGATTGTGCTATATTGAGGCAAGTATTACAACATCTGTCTAATGCTGAAGTACAAAGTATAGTAAAAAAGTTAATCGATTATAAATATGTTATTATAACAGAACATATACCCGAAGGAGATTTTGTACCCAATAAAGATATTATTTCAGGACAAGGAATTAGATTGAAGCAACAAAGTGGTTTAAACGTTTTAGCTGTACCTTTTAATTTTAAGGTAAAAGAAGAAAAACAAGTATTGTCAGTTAATCTGGATGATAGTAAAGGGGTTATAGTAACAACGCTTTACAAGGTATTTTAAAGAACATCAATTTTTAACCCCGTTCCAGCAAATTCCAATGCATTGCATTTCGGAAAAGTAACAGCGAAGGTTTTTGTGTTGACTTTTTTTGTGTTGATTTTATGTTAACTTGGTAGTCAAAAAGTGGAGCTGGGGAGATTACTGAAAACGTAATCTCCAATAACATCTGTACTACAATTACAACTATCTGTCTAAAACTAAAAAACCCAATCAAGCAAAAAAGCTTGTTGGGTTTCTTTCATTTTTATCCACAACGCAGTTGTGAATGATTGTGGAGCCGGGGAGATTCGAACTCCCGTCCAAACGCGCAATTATACTGCCTTCTACATGCTTAGTTTTCATTTAGATTTTCGTGGGATTGCCGGTCGAAAACTACCAACGCACCCCTTATCTTCGTTTAAGTTTCGCAAGTGCATCAAAGCCCTGCACAAGCTAGGTTTACTTTTACGAAGCCACTAAGTCAAACGCCGCAAACCAAGGCCTTTGAGTGACTTCCTGCATGCCCGTCTTACGGGCCGAGGCATATCCTACTATAATTCAGATTATGCTGCTAGGGCGTAGTTATTCTCGCCGTTTAAAAAAAGTTGAAACATGATATTTACGAGCTGTGTCCCGGCGCTCGGCATGCTTACAATACAATTAGACCCGCTGTCAAAACCAGTCGGCCCCATTTATAATTCTGAATTCGTAATTCAGAATTAATGTGTATCGAGTGATTCGTGAAAACAAATCGTATCGAGATATCAAAGATCAATAGTTGTATGCGGGTTCTCCCAAAAAAGGGAGACCGGGCTTTCGGCTATATCTTTTTTACTTTATTTACAATACCTCCTAAAAAAAGCATTTAACTGTCGTAAAAAAGGATGCCGCCTCAATCCCTACCCGAAAACGGAACGCAAAGATACATGAAAAACCATATCTTTGATGCTGTCTGTTCAAAAATGAAAAGACATTATAAATTATACAAAAAACATTCCAAATGGCAATAACCTTTGCACTTATAAAAGAACGTAAAAACCCACCCGACCGCCGTGTTGTTTTTTCACCTACAATGTGTCAAGAAGCCATAAAAGAGTATCCGGACGCTCGTTTTATAGCTGAAACATCTGATATTCGGATTTTTAAGGACGAAGCTTATAAAAAAGTAGGTGTAGAAGTAAAGGACGATGTTTCAGGAGCAGATGTGCTTTTGGGGGTAAAAGAAGTGCCAGCAGAAGCATTACTACCCAATAAAAAATACTTCTTTTTTAGCCATACCATAAAAAAGCAACCGTATAACCGAGAGTTGTTGCAAGCCATTCTTCAGAAAAAAATAGAATTATACGATCACGAAACCATTACCAAAGCCAACGGAAGTCGTTTAATAGGTTTTGGACGGTATGCAGGATTAGTTGGAGCGTATAACGGCTTTAGAGCTTTAGGGCTGCGTGATAAGCTTTTTATGCTAGAAAAAGTAGATGTATTGCCCGATCTGGATGCCGTAAAGGAAGAATTGGATAAAATAAAAATACCAACTATTAAAATTGTCCTATCCGGAAATGGAAAAGTGGCGCACGGAGCTAAAGAGATTTTAGATTATCTAAAAATAAAAAAAGTAAACGTTACCGATTTCCTTACTAAAGATTTTGATGAACCGGTGTTTTGTATGATTGACGTACTAGATTACAATAAACGAACCGACGGTTTACCAGGTAAAAAACATGAGTTTTATAATGAACCTTCTGGGTATGAAAGTGACTTTATGCGGTTTGCCACAGTGAGCGACTTTTTTATTGCAGGCCATTTTCATGGAGAAGGGGCGCCTTATCTATTCACGCGAGAAGATGCCCGCCATCCGAATTTTAATATCAACTTGGTGGCCGATGTTTCGTGCGATATCGATGGACCGGTAGCCAGTACCATACGACCTTCTACTATTGAAGATCCGTTTTATGGGTATGACCCAATTACAGAGAAAGAAACCTTTTACGATATTCCAGGTTCTATAACCGTAATGGCTGTGGATAACCTGCCTTGTGAACTCCCTAAAAATGCTAGCGAAGGCTTTGGTGAAATGTTTTTGGAAAGCGTAATGTCTGCTTTCTTTAATGGTGATAAAGATGGTATTTTGACACGAGCCAAAATGACAACCAGTGACGGTAAATTAGCTGAAAATTTTAGATATTTACAAGATTATGTAGATGGGAAGGATTAAAAAAAACTGAAATTTCAACTTTTTCAAATTCAATTAACTAATCTAAGGGGCTTATAAAAAAATTTTTGTCCTTAATAAGATAAAACAGGAAAAACCCCCTCTTAATTAGGTGTTTTTACCTATTGTATAGAATGATACTTTGTGCCATCTTTGTGATAGCTAAATTAATTGGGGAGTTAATAATAGCGATTACAAGGGCTGCCAATTTTATGTTGACAGCCCTTTTTTATTCAGAAACTTATAATTTATTTTAGCCAGATTATAGTTTAAAAGAAAAACCTGCTTAAAGAAGGCAGGTTTTTTTTATAGAATTGGGTTTAGATAATTATTATAGTCCATTAATTGTTTTCCGTATCGCAACCAAATCGGTTAGTAATTTTTCAAGTTTTGAAAGATCAAGCATATTGGCGCCATCACTCTTTGCATTTGCAGGGTCAAAGTGCGTTTCAATAAAAAGACCATCTACACCGGTAGCAATCCCTGCCCGGGCGATAGTGCTAATCATGTCTGGGCGGCCACCTGTTACCCCTACACTTTGGTTGGGTTGTTGGAGGCTATGCGTTACATCCAAAACAGTAGAACCATATTGCTTCATAGTGGGAATGCCTCTAAAATCGACCACCATATCTTGATAGCCAAACATCGTTCCGCGATCGGTAATCATCACTTTATTATTACCACTATCGGTTACTTTTTTAGCTGCGTGCTGCATGCTCTCCGGACTCATAAATTGTCCTTTTTTTAAATTAACTACTTTGCCTGTTTTCGCTGCTGCTACCACTAAGTCGGTTTGGCGTACTAAAAAAGCTGGTATTTGTAATACGTCTACAAATTCTGCGGCCAGAGCGGCATCACTGCTTTCGTGAATATCGGTGACGGTAGGAATATCGAATGTTTCTGAAACTTTTCGGAGTATTTTTAACGCTTTTTCATCTCCAATACCGGTAAAACTATCTATTCGGCTACGGTTTGCTTTTTTAAAACTGCCTTTAAAAATATAAGGGATTTCAAGGGTGTCGGTTATCTTAACCACCTTTTCAGCAATCCGCATCGCCATGTCTTCCCCTTCAATGGCACAAGGCCCAGCCAATAGGAAAAAATTGTTAGAATCGGTATGCTTTAGTTTTGGAATTAAATCAAGTTTCATAGCTGTTGTTTCTTTTGCAAAGATAACGAATTCGGTTTTCAGGAAAACACTTCAGTTTTTAGTATTTCAGAAAAATAAAAAAAGCGAGATGTATCTGCTAAAAATATAACAAGAAGTATAGCGTATTATCTCATTAATAAACAGTACTTTTGCGCCCGCGAACACCAAAGCCATAGACAACAAACAAAAATGATGGCTATTTACTGAATGTGAAGGTGTTTCAGTTTAAAAACAGCAACATTATGAATATTAAAAACATCGCCATTATTGCGCACGTTGACCACGGTAAAACTACCTTGGTAGATAAGATTATGCACCACTGTAGCTTGTTTCGTGACAACGAACAAACTGGGGAGCTAATTTTGGATAATAATGATTTGGAGCGTGAGCGTGGTATTACCATTACTTCTAAAAACGTTTCGGTAAAGTATAAAGACACAAAAATTAATATTATCGATACCCCTGGTCACGCCGATTTTGGTGGAGAAGTAGAGCGGGTATTGAATATGGCTGATGGTGTGTTGTTATTGGTAGATGCCTTTGAAGGCCCGATGCCACAAACTCGTTTTGTGCTTCAAAAAGCGATTTCACTTGGGTTGAAACCTTGTGTAGTTGTAAATAAAGTTGATAAAGAAAACTGTACACCAGACGAAGTACACGAAGCTGTTTTTGATTTAATGTTCGAATTAGGTGCTGAAGAATGGCAGTTAGATTTTCCAACCGTATATGGTTCGGCTAAAAATAACTGGATGAGCGACGATTGGCAAGAGCCAACCGACAATATTGAGCCAGCTTTAGATATGGTGCTAGAACATGTTCCATCACCTAAAATTGAAGAAGGGACAACGCAGTTATTAATCACCTCTTTAGATTACTCTTCATTTACCGGTAGAATCGCAATTGGGCGTTTACAACGTGGTATTTTGAAAGAAAATATGCAAGTAGCACTTATAAAGCGTGATGGCACCAAAGTAAAATCTAGAATTAAAGAATTACATACTTTTGAAGGGTTAGGACGTATAAGAGTGGAAGAAGTGCAAGCAGGTGATATCTGTGCGTTAGTAGGTCTTGAAGGTTTTGAAATTGGTGATACCGTTGCTGACCTTGAAAATCCTGAAGCGTTGAAAACTATCGCGATTGATGAACCAACCATGAGTATGTTGTTCACGATTAACGATTCTCCTTTCTTCGGAAAAGATGGAAAATTTGTTACATCTCGTCACGTAAGAGAACGTTTAGAACGTGAGCTAGAGAAAAACTTAGCGTTGCGGGTAAATCCAACGGATAGCGCCGATAAATTTATGGTCTTTGGCCGTGGGGTATTACACCTTTCAGTTTTAATTGAAACCATGCGTCGTGAAGGATACGAACTTCAAATTGGGCAACCACAAGTAATCATCAAAGAAATTGATGGTAAAAAATGTGAGCCAGTTGAAGAATTGACGATTGACCTTCCTGAAACCGTTAGCGGTAAAGCCATTGAAATGGTAAGCTTGCGTAAAGGTGAAATGTTAAGCATGGAAGCCAAAGGAGAACGGATGGTTTGTAAATTCAATATTCCGTCAAGAGGGATCATTGGTTTGCGTAACCAATTGTTAACTGCAACAGCAGGTGAAGCTATTATGACACACCGCTTCTTAGAATACCAACCGTTAAAAGGAGGTATTCCTGAACGACAAAACGGTAGTTTGGTTTCTATGGAAAAAGGAAAAGCAATCCCTTATTCTATTGATAAACTACAAGATCGTGGTCGCTTTTTCGTAGATCCGGGAGAAGAGATTTACGAAGGTCAGGTAATTGGTGAAAATTCACGTCAGGATGATATGACTGTGAATATCACAAAAACCAAAAAGCTAAGTAACGTACGTTCTTCAGGAGCTGATGATAAAGCCAAAATTGTACCGGCTATCAAGTTTTCATTAGAAGAAGCGTTAGAATATATTCAGAAAGATGAATATGTCGAGGTTACTCCTCATCACCTTCGTCTTAGAAAGGTATATTTAAAAGAAGTAGATAGAAAACGAAATAAAATAATGTAATTTATTTCTGAAATTTTATAGAAGAAACCACTGTCAATTGATGGTGGTTTTTTTATGTATAAAAATCGCTATATGGAAATTGATTCATTTGTTGAAAGATACTTTTTGCTTATTACATTCAACAGTATAAATATGATAAAGAATAACACCCAATCATTATAAAATGTAAACCGTTTTAAGGTATGCATACCAATGGCTACTATAGCCATATTACTTAGCGTAATACACGTTACAAAAGCAATTGCTTTATATACGTTTGTCTTTTGGGTATTGAGTTTGCTAAGTCCGAAGAGAAACAAAATGATATACAGCAACACATACTTAGAATTTTCAAACCCGTATATAAAGTTCTTAATGTAAACAGCTGACCACGCTTTAAAATTATCTAATATTAAGGGCAATGCCATTGCTGTGGTGGTTTTATCAATTTTGATTAATGCATCATCTTCAGAAAGGTCTGGTTCATATAACTCTTTGCCAATAGGATAAATAGTTGAATTTGCAATTCTGGCAAAATTGGATATGTAATGTGAAATGATATCTTCACCATTAGAAACGGCAGCTTCTTTGTTGTATTTGTTTTTCTCAATTTCAGAAAAAATAGTGTTGAAATAAATTTTTTCTTCTTCCGAAGTATAAATAGAAGCATCATCTTTATCGGCTACATACATAGCTGGCGCCAATAAATGGATGCCGGTCCAAGGTGTGTTTGTAAAATGGCCGTGCATTATTTTATGGTAGGTGCTATCGGTTAACGAAACAAGAAAGGGTAGTAAAACTAAAGTTATTAGGTATGGAATATGCCTTTTGAATGTCTTTGATTTAAAACCAATCCATAGTAATATGGCAATGCCAATAGGAACAAAATAAAGAAATTGTTTTCTGGTAAGTAATAATATGAATAGGAAAACAAGTCCGTATACTAGGTGTTTGGTGCGTTCTTTAAAAAAGAAAATTATAAAGTGAATTGTTGTCAATAAATACAACGGGTAGGCAATGGCTTCAGTTAATACGTTATTTGCAATACGGTGGTTATACACGTACGGAATTATTAAAATAGCTGTTAAGATTAAGTACCATAGGGTTTGTAAGCTAATATGTTTTCGAAGTTGAAGAATAAAAAACCAAATCGCGTATAAACCTATACCTAATTGCAATACTTTTAATGCGGGTTGAAAGTAGTTTCCAAAAATAGCCTTAACAAAGCCCACAAATAACGGATATACAGGTGTACGGTTAAAATACATCTCTATATAGCCATATGAGTCCGGATGGAGCGTTATAGGATTTGATAAAACAACAATGGAAGTTATTATAAATAGGACGCCTATATAAATCTGAAATTTTTTAGAAAGGAAAGAAAAATGCGCCATATAGTATATACATTGTAAAACCGTTGCTAAAAGTAAAAATAATTTTAGATTTACATGGCGTAACCAATATTAGTTTCTTGAATAGACCTAAAAATAATAATAAGCCTGAATTTAAGGTGCAACAATATACTGCTTCGCATAAAGCGGAATGGAATGATTTTATCAGCTCGGCGAAAAATGCCACTTTTTTATTTAACCGAAACTTCATGGAGTACCACAGTGATCGGTTTGATGATTTTTCACTGATGATTTATAAAGACGATAAACTTTACGCTGTTTTACCGGCTAATAAAAAAGGGAATACGGTTATTTCGCATCAAGGATTAACCTACGGAAGTTTTGTGCTTCAAGAGAAGGCAAAACTGTTGTATGCTTTTGAAGCTTTTAAAGCAGCGCTCGAATTTTTATATGCTGAAGGCGTTAAAACACTTGATATTCGTGTTATCCCCACATTTTATAACACGCTTCCAGCCGATGAGTTGGCGTATTTTCTTTTTAAAGCAGAAGCAAAACTTGTAAAACGTGATGTGTTGATGGTGATAGACTATGCCAATAAACTGCGCTTTCAGAAAAATAGGAGGGAAGGTATCAACAAAGCAGTCCGTAATGGACTAACGGTGCAAATTGACGATAATTACGAAGGATTTTGGAATGAAATTTTAATTCTGAATCTTCAGAAAAAGCACGGAGTAAAACCTGTTCATAGTTTGGAAGAAATTGAATTATTGGTTTCTCGTTTTCCAAAGAATATCAAACAAGTAAATGTATACAAAGATGGAAAAATAGTCGCTGGGACGACGGTTTTCTTGACAAAAACAACCATTCATCCGCAATATGTTTCCGGGAATGTAAATAAAAACAGTTATGGAAGTTTAGACTTAGCGTACGATTTTATTATTAACCATTTCCGAAGTGATAAGAGATACTTCGATTTTAATATTTCAAGTGAAGAAAATGGTACGCTGTTAAATCAAGGTCTTATTTTTTGGAAAGAAAGCTGTGGAGCACGTACGTTTACGGCAGATAATTACGTTGTAGCAACTGCTGCTTATAAAACTTTAGACTTATCATTGCTATGATTCCATTTTTAGATTTACATAAAATAAACGTACGCTTTGAAGCTGAATTTCAGTTACGGTTTAAAACATTTTTAGATTCTGGGTATTATATTCTGGGAAACAACGTCAATTCTTTTGAAAATAGCTTTGCTGAATACTGTGGAACGAAACATTGTATAGGCGTTGCCAATGGCCTAGAAGCATTGCGATTGATATTAGAAGGCTATAAAACAATAGGAAGGCTACAAGAAGGAGATGAGGTTTTAGTAGCTTCAAATACTTATATCGCTACCATTTTAGCCATTAAGCAAGCTGGAATGACCCCGGTTTTGGTAGAAGCAACCATCGAGACTTATAATTTTGATATTCAAGCATTAGAAAAAGCAATTTCTGAAACCACAAAAGCCATTATACCAGTTCATTTATACGGTCAATTGGCGCCGATGGAATCAATTTCAGTATTAGCAGAAAAATATAAACTGTTGGTTATAGAAGATGCCGCTCAAGCGCACGGAGCAAAAAATAAAAAAGGGAAACGAGCTGGAAATTTAGGTGACGCCGCCGGATTCAGTTTTTATCCTACCAAAAATCTGGGAGCTTTAGGCGATGGGGGGGCGATTACTACCAATGATGATGCGTTGGCTTCCGTTCTTAGAAAATTACGTAATTACGGTACTTCCTCAAAATATGTAAATGAATTGACAGGCTTTAATTCTCGGTTAGATGAAGTACAAGCCGTTTTTTTGAATATCAAACTATCGAAATTAGATTTAGATAATAGCAGAAGACGTGAAATAGCAAAACGTTATAGTTCTGAAATTAAAAATAAAAAAATTACCCTTCCAAAATGGAATGGAGACGAGCGTCATGTTTTTCATTTATTTGTAGTTCGAGTTAAGGACCGTACTGATTTTATGGAATATCTAAAACAACACAAAGTAGGAACACTTATTCATTATCCCATTGCGCCACATCGACAAGAAGCATTGTCAGAATTTAGTAGTTTATCATTTCCCGTTACCGAAAAAATTCATAATGAAGTAGTGAGCATCCCTATGAGTCCAGTATTGATGGAAGAGGAAGTTGATCACGTTATTTCAGTTTTGAATAGTTGGGAAAAATAGACGGTAGTCGTTAGAGGGTAGAGGGTAGAGGGTAGAGGGTAGTGCTAATGTGATGGGTATTTTAATTTGGAATGATTTTTAATTAATTTTTTGATATGGAGCCAGCTAAATTTAATTTTGAAGATTTAAAAGTGTATCAAAAATCGTTGAATTTTGTAGATATGGTTTATGAGATTACTGATGATTTTCCGAAAGAAGAAGTCTATCGGCTTTCTTCTCAATATATTCGAGCGGCTATTTCTATTTCATTAAATATTGCTGAAGGTTCTGGAGATACGGATAAACAATTTAACCGTTATTTGCAGATTTCAGGGAATTCGGTAAAAGAATGTGTGGTTTGCTCCACAATTGCAACAAGGAGAAAATATATTACGGAAGCTCAAGATAAAAAAACGCGTGAAAAACTTGTGGAACTCTCAAAAATGACGAGTAGTTTGCAGAAATATCTCAAAAACAAAAAATAGACCATTTACTAACCATTAAGAACTATGCGCTACCCACTAACGACTACCCACTAAAAAAACGACCACTACTTGAAACTTCCAAAATTTATACGTGAGAACTTGCTTTTAAAGATGACCTCTTTAAATGCTGGAGTGATAGGGGTTAGGTTAATAGTCTCTTTATTTATTCAAAGGCTATTGGCTGAAATGGTTGGAGAAACTGGAATTGCAAAAATAGGGCAACTTCGGAATCTATTACAAATGCTTACCTCGTTAGCTTCTGTCGGAATTTTCACGGGGGTTGTAAAATATATTTCAGAATATAAGGATGATAAGGAACAACTTCAAAAGCTGTTTTCTACAGCATTTGTTTTTACACTATTGGGTAGTGGTATTTTAGTTCCTTTGCTTTTTCTTACAGCAGATATTGTAAGTGAAAAACTATTTACCAGTAATGAATACGCCTATATTATTAAGCTGGTGGCCATAATAGTTCCTTCTATTGCTCTTTTTAAAATTTTTAATGGGGTTGTTAATGGCTTGTCATTATACAAAAAATTTGCAAAAATAGATTTGATAGGTTATTTGTTCAGCGCTGGCATACTAGTCTATTTTTTAATTGAATATAATATTGAGGGAGCTTTAATTGCCATAGCTATTACGCCGTTAATACAGTTAGTGATTTTATTGTTTCTTTTCTTTTCTACGCTGAAAGAATACATCCAGTTTAAAAAACTTCAGTTTAAACTGCCCATGGCTAAAAGTCTTCTTGCGTTTTCTATTATGTCTTTTTTTTCAACCGTATTATTAAACTATGTAGAGATAAATATACGGACCATGATAATCAATAAAATTAGTGAAACAGATGCAGGAATATGGACAGCAATGACGAATGTTTCTAAAAATTATATGGTGTTTTCTGGAGCGATATTTAGTTTATATGTACTCCCAAAATTTTCTGGTATCTATAATGAAAAAGACTTTAAAATTGAATTGTTTTCAATTTACAAAACACTGCTGCCTCTTTTTGGATTGGGAATGATTTTGGTTTACTTATTACGAGACTTTCTTATTCAAGTGGTATATCCAGACTTTACCGCAATGGCGCCTTTATTTAAATGGCAATTACTTGGAGATTTTATAAAATTAGCCTCTATGATTCTTGCACACCAGTTTTTAGCAAAGAAACTGGTGATCAATTTTGTATTTACAGAAGTAATGTCATTAGCCTTATTTTTTGGTTTGGCACATTATTTTACTACTATTTATGGGGTTGAAGGGGTAGTTATAGCACATTTTGTACGGTATATAGCCTACTTTTTAGTTGTGCTTTTTCTAGTATTTCGGTATTTTAGAAAGCAAAAAAAGAAAACCAAACTTTAAAATATTTTTATTGTGTGCTTTTTATAAAATTTCCCTTCAGAAAAAAGACGCGCTATTATTTTTGGCTTATAGGAAAAAGATATGTCACTTTATTTAATTAACACATTTTTAACAAGTTAAAAAATAATAATTACCTTTAGACAAAAGAACTATAATAAAACAAATTAGTAAACCTCCCCGCTAAATACTTTTTATTATGAAAAATTGTAATTTACACTACGTTACACTACTGACACTTTTTATTTTTAATTTTAACTCATTTGCACAAGACGCGCCTTGGTGTGCAACAGATCTTATTTCTGTAGAAACAGATTCACAGAACCGCGTACCGGGAGATACCGCTTTGTATGCTCCTAAATTATATAATATGACTTTTTGGGTGGTCTATAGATCTGATGGCAGTAGCGACTATGCAGTAATTGAAAAAGACTGCCTTGAGGTCATTGCCAATATGAACCGGGAATTTAACCGATTTAATATTTTTTTTAAATACCGAGGGGTTAATTATCTGTACGATGATGATGCTTATTATGTAGAAAGGACTTGTGATGAAGACGGCGATGGTGAAATAGAAGGATTGGGAGTCATAAGTTCCCTTGCCAGCCAACAAGGAAATTTTGACCCAAATAGCTTAAACACCTATGTTTTTTATGATGGTTGTGGGTTTTCAGGGTTTTACGCTGGAGGTCGCAATGCATATGTTAGATCAGAGCGATTTAACGATTACCACACGGTGCATGAACTGGGGCATATGTTTGGGTTGGCGCATACATGGAACGGTGTGGAAGAATATGATCCAGAAGACCCCTATCAAACCTGTGAACATGTAACACGCGATGAAAACGACCCCGAATACAATGCTGATGTGGCAGGGGATGACGTAACCGATACCGCTGCCATGCCACGGTTTAGTAAAGTTCCGGGAAATATTAATTATGTAGACCCCAATACGTGTACATATGAAGGAGATGGAAAAGATTGTCAGAATAATGACTTTCAGATACCTCCAAACTCTAAAGGGACTCTTAATTTTATGAACGATGGCAGCGAGTGCCCCACCACCTCTTATAGTAGTGCCAATGATGATGAAGGCTTTACAGAGCAGCAAGGCTTTAAAATGAGGCTGAAAATAGACAATTTTCCTAATAGGTTCGGCCCGGCAGAAGAGGCCACTTTTGAGGCTTTGTACGAACCATATAAAGGCGAATATTATTCAGTTGGACCTTCAGTTAGTATTAAACCACATTTTCAACCGGGATTCACCTATCATTTTGTGGAATGTGATGGTAACTATTCACAACCCGCTCCCTTTAACCAAGACTTTTATATTAATACACGCAATATACTATTGAAAATAGATAAGTATATAGAGCCTCGGTTTTATAACACCATAGTCCACCCCAACCATTCGGCAATAATCATAAAAGAGGTGGATGAAGCGTTTCAGTTTTCAAAGGCACAAAAATGTTATGATAACAACAATAGAAGCCCTACCGGCGGTAGTGTTATGAAATTTAACGACAATGTTTTTAATACAAACATAACCGTGACCCCTAAGGATTCCACCCAGATAAACAACCCCGATTTAATACCGGCATTGCCCAGTGGGCTGTACAAAATTGACAAAACATATGAGGATGGCAGCAATGATGAAACGGTTATATTTAAAGAAAATAAGTAATATGAAACAGCTATATGTTATACCTACAGTATTAATGCTGTTGGTCTCCTTGAGTTGTATGGCACAATTTGGCGAACGGCAAGATATAGATATAAATGTTGATGGCGCCCGTACACTAGAAGCCGGTGATCTGGACGGTGATGGTGATATGGATATAGTAGTCTCTTATTTTGATGTATTAGCCTGGTACGAAAACGAGGATGGGCTGGGCACTTTTAGCGAGATGAAGACCATCAACAGTGGTTATGGGCAGGCTTTTGCTATAGATATAGCCGATCTGGATGGCGATGGCGATCTGGATGTGCTCTATACCTCTTTTGATGACAGCTTGGTACTCTGGTATGAAAACCTGGACGGTCAGGGTGATTTTTCTGGGGACCATGTTATTTCTACAGAAATAATGGGCGCCGATATCATAACGGCTGCAGACTTAGATGGGGATGGCGACTTGGATGTATTGACAACTGGAAACGTTAACCGGGATGTTTATTGGCTGGAAAACCTGGACGGTTCCGGCACCTTTGGTTCGCTCCAGTTTATTACCGACCAGAGCAATGCCCGTTCTGTAAAAGCCACGGATTTTGATGGGGATGGTGATCAAGACATTGTTGTGTCTAACGTGGCACCTATTAACATCGCTTGGTTTGAAAACCTGGATGGTCAGGGCAGTTTTGGTCCGGCCATCACGATTTCAGATGTGGATACAAACGTTTCAAATGTACATCCGGCAGATATAGACAACGATGGTGATGTGGATATTCTAGGGGCAAAGAATGCAGAGGGCAAGATAGAGCTCTATAAAAATGACGGTGTGGGTGGTTTTAGCCCAGCGATGACCATTACAGACCAAATGGAGGGAATCCGGTCCATACGCACCGCCGATATAGACCAAGATGGCGACCTAGATGTATTGGGCGCTGCCAATACGATAAACAAGTTTACCTGGTATGAAAACTTGGATGGCCAGGGCAGTTTTGGTCCAGAACATATTATTGAACAAGGCTTTATTCACCATAGAGACCTTGTAGCTGCAGATTTTACCGGGGATAGCTATCCGGATGTAGCAGGTATTATTTTAGTGGACAAAATTTTTGGCTGGTACGAAAACCTGTTCCCGCTGAGTGTAGAAGATATTGAAGAAAGTACGATTACAATCACCCCAAACCCGGCTTATACGAAACTGGAAATAGAAAGCTCTTATCCAATTGATGAACTACAATTGTACACGGTACAGGGGCAACTTTTGTTTTCACAAAAAGGAAATACCACGCAGCTTGATATTTCAGGGTATGCTAGTGGTATATTGTTTCTAAGGCTAGATATTAATGGTAAGGAAGTGGTTAAGAAGGTTGTAAAAATATGAGTACTGTTTTAATAGATTAAAAATAGTTGATCTTTGTTAAACAAATTTAAATTCTTAAAACCATTCCTCTTTGTAGGAATGGTTCTATTTTGCGCTTCCCCAAACTTTTAAGTACTTTTTAGCAATTTCAATATAATGATGCTCCTTTTCAATAAACGCTCGGGCGTTTTTAGCAATTTCAGCAATGGTTGAAGGGTTTACAATCAATTGTTCCAATTTATTATAAATAGCTTCTACATCGGGTAATGCATTAATGGCCACCGTTTTTTCTAAATTGTAATATTCGGTAAACTCCTTTTCAGCACCGGTAAACACTACTTTTCCTTTGGCCATAG
>Ga0209309_10000958_pt1 | contig 30706 bp, 29 predicted proteins | sample COGITO_mtgs_1204_2_FD_184807 | JGI IMG/M metagenome (GOLD analysis project Ga0209309, IMG submission 184807) | Pelagic marine microbial communities from North Sea - COGITO_mtgs_120412 (SPAdes) (version 2) | ecosystem: Environmental > Aquatic > Marine > Epipelagic ... | reverse complement strand
TCCTCTCATTTCGCGCGCACGCGTGCGCGAACCTTTGTTGGTGGTACTGCTGTTGCGCTTGTTGCATCATCATCATCATCGACTGCTTTTTTTATGATGATGGATTTTTTTTTTCTGACTCGGCAAACAAAAAGCTTGGCTCGCAAAAACGGAAACCCTAAATGAAAAACAAAAGGAACGGGTTCCGTTGAAATTTTCGAAAAATCAAATCTCGCAAAAAACAACGCGACACAAGAAGAGAAAGAGTCACATAAGAGAGTCAACATCATCAATCTCGTCGTCGTCATCCTAAAGGAGTTTGAAATTGCGTTTGAAGGATCATCAAAATCGAGTGCATTATTTCATTGTGTGTTCGTGCGTGTGTTTTGAGAGCTGCTTTGTTGAGAAGAGTTTTTCCATTTCCATTTAGAATAAAAGAGGGAGATGGAGGCAACCAACGACATCACTACGAAGACGACGAACGAAGACTCCTCGCTCGCTTCTTCGGCACCGAAGAAGAAAGAGGAAGAAGATGAAGAGAAAGAGTGGGACGTCTGGCGCGCGGCCGCGTACGGGAACCAAGAAAAGCTCGAATTTTTCGTGAACAACGCCCCGTCTTCTTCGATCATAATAGATGCGAAAGATGCGAACGGATTTCGGCCTTTACAGTGGGCAGCGTTGAACAATCGCGTCGCGATCGCGAAGTATTTGTTGGATTTAGGCGCGGACGTGAACGCCGGGGACGACGAACGGCAAACAGCGTTACACTGGGCAGCAGTGAGAGGCGCGTTACCAGTCGCGGAATTACTCTTGCAGCGAAAAGCAAAGCTGCACAATCAAGATATTCGCGGGTACACGGCGGCGCACGTCGCCGCGCAGTACGGCCACGCTTCGATGTTGTACCATTTTCTGTTGCGATGGAATTTAGACGTGAATTGCATGGACGAAGATAGGCGATGTCCATTGCATTGGGGCGCGTATAAAGGGTTTAAAGACGTCGTCAAGTTACTCTTGGCGTTTGACGCGGACGTGATGCGCCCGGATAGGGAAGGGTGCACGGCATTGCACTGGGCGGCGATACGAGGGAAAGCGGAAGCCGCGCACGTTTTAGCCTTGTGTGGCGGCGAAGAGTTGTTGAAAGCGCGAGATACGGATGGAAACACCCCATCGCAACTCGCCATGGAGAAAGGTCACAAGAGTTTATCGAACATGTTGACCAATCAGTTGGTGACTCTCAAAGAAGGCCAGACGTGGTGGTCGCAAAAAGGCATGGCGATATTCTGTTTAGCCGTCGTGTGCGGGTTGACGTTGATGTTTGTGAATTTTGTCGTCGTCGGACCGCTAGGGACGCCCCGCGTGGACGTCGCGTTAGCAGCATGGTCGTGGATGGTGGTTATTAGCTCAATCACCGGTTTGATTTTCTTTTGGCGAGTGGCGAATACCGATCCCGGATTCGTATCCACGCGAGCGCAGTTAGCCGCGAAGAGTTTGAAAAACGCGTCGTCGTCGGTTGAAAATCTAATCAACCACAGCGACGATATCGACGACATTGAAAAAGGATCAGGATTAGGAGGAGGAGGAGGTAGTAGTAGTAGTGAAATTACCTCTTCCTCCGCCGCCTCCTCGTTAAAGTGGCTCGATCACCCCGAGCTTTGGGCGGGCAACTGGGAACGTCTTTGCGTCACGTGTAAAATAGTCAAACCGGCTGGAACTAAACACTGCCAAATCGCCAAACGGTGCGTCAGGAGATTCGACCACTACTGTCCGTGGATGGGCAACACGGTTGGCGCGAAAAATCACCGCGACTTTGTCATCTTTCTGCTCCTGGAAACGTTCGCCATGATCGTCTCCTTGCTCGTCGCCGTCATTCGAGTCTGGGAAGAAAATCCGTCCGAAAAGCAACGCTCGAAAACCGGCGTCTTATTCTTCGTCGCCTGCGACGTCGCCGTCTTAATCCCAGTCCTGCTGTTAGTCTCCTCGCAACTCGCGCAAGTCGCCCGAAACATCACCACCAACGAGTTGATGAACTTGCACCGGTACACGTATTTGCGAGCGACGGACGGGACGTTTAAAAACCCGTTCGATAAAGGCGTGTTTAAAAATTTAGTCTCCTTTTTCTGCGTCGACGCGAATAGACGAACCAGAGAGTTCGAAGAGAAAGCGAATACCAACGTTGGTGGGTTTACACCCAAAAACGCAACAACAAAAGATTGAATCGAAGTTTGAAGAACAAAATTCAATTCGAAAAACGAAAACGAAAGATTTTACTACTTTGCTATAGTACGAGAACGTAATACTACTACTGCTACGAGACCTTTGCATCATTGCTCACAAATAGACTTTTGATTCCAGTTCCATCTTATCCGAATCTTGTTAAGCAGATTCATCGCATTCGTACGGTCTCTCGTTCGCGTGAATACGCATGTGGCTTTGCAAAGCATCAGCTCGACTAAATCTCTTCTCGCACACATCACACTCATACGGTTTCTCGTTCGTGTGAATGCGCATGTGGACTTTCAAAGCACTAGAATGACGAAAAGCTTTATCGCACACATCACACTCGTACGGTCTCTCGTTCGTGTGAATACGCATGTGTTCGTTCAAAGTACAAGATCGACGAAAACGCTTCTTGCACACATCGCATTCATACGGTTTCTCCTTCGTGTGAATACGCATGTGCCTTTTCAAAGTACTAGATTCACGAAAGCACTTCTCGCACACATCACATTTATACGGTCTCTCGTTCGTGTGAATACGCATGTGGATTTTCAAAGCACTAGAATCATAAAAACTCTTCTCGCACACATCGCACTCGTGTTGCCCTCTCTTTCTCTTCACTCCTTTCGCAGCGGGAATAATAAAAGCCTTTGGCACGTGATGATGATTTTGCTCCATCGCGACATTTTCATCGTCTTCACAGGGAGAACCGCAACGGAGCATCCGCAACAACCGAAGCTCTTCGTCTCCCTCTTTTTCTTCTCCTCTTCCCCTCTCCTCTTTCTCATCACCTTTCAAAACCGTCTTTACGTTTCTCGCTCGTTTAGGATGTGGATTCTTTCTTCGTCCTCCCATTATTATTGTTGCTTGTATCCTCGCATCGTTGTTGTTGCTTGTTGTTGTTCGTGTCTTGTTTTTGGAGCATCACGAACCCCAAAAAAGCGAGTGCGGAAAAGCAGAACATTTTCTCTTTGAGCCGTCCTTTCGTTTTTTTCAAATTTCACACCCTAAACAACCGAAAAAACCAAATCTTTTCCGTTGCAACACGTCGTCAAATTTGCTTCGTTACTGCGCAATAATACATTCTCGCGCGTTTGTGGCGTCAAACGACGGTCGTTGCCTCCGTTTTACACCACTCATTCTCGCAGAGAAAGAGAGAAGAAGCTCTTCGTTTTTTAACCACCGCTTTTTCTTACATATATATATATATATAAACAGAGGAAAAACAAGAAAGTCAAAGAGATCATCAGTAAATCGACACGACGTTTCGGGAGATTGATTTCGTAACGACTTTTTGAATAGATCACACATCTTTCGTTGAACAACGGCAAAGAAGATGAATCCGTTCACGACGACGAACTGCGGAAGGGCTGCTTTAGTGAGACGGAACGACAAGAACAACATCTCCTCCTCCTCTGCTTCGACGACGAAAAAGAAGAATCATCATCGAAGCTTTTTTTACCGCGCATCATCATCGAGTCGTGTCGTTCAAAATCGAGTCATCGCGCCCCCGAGGAAGAGAATTCAGAAAGACTCCGACAGTCAAGTGTTTTGCCCCTCGAAAGTCTCGCGAATTCAAAAGAAGAAAAAAAGACGAAGGAAAGACGGACCTGGCGGACCAGAGGATTCACCATCGATGATGCACATTGGGGATTACGGGATGCCAGAAGACGAGGAGGAGGCGTTTGAGGACGATACCGGGGATGGCGACGACGGGAACGACGATATTTCAAACAACGGAGGAGGTGGCGACGACGGGAACGACGACGACGAAGATGAAGACGACGACGATGAGTTCGACGAGAAATGGGAGAGCATTATCAAACGGTTGGAAGATAACTATCAAAACTTGGAGGCTGTAAAAACAGTGAGTGATCCGTATGCCGGGTTGAACGGCGTTTCGGGAGAGTTGAGCGTTCTTTGGTCGGCGGGATGCGTCGTCACGTACGCGAGCGCCATCGCGCACTCCCTCGATACCATGATTTCGCCGTTTTTGAAAGGTGAGAGAGACGGCTTTGTGGATATCGCTTGATAAGAAGAAGATGTCGATGAGATATGTTGAGATCATCATGTATACTAGTAGAGTACTGTTACTATTATTAATAATATTATTGTTTGGATGATCTTCGCAAAAAGGCGTGTTTGTATTTGAAAAACGAATGTTTTTCCGTGTAAAATAACACGCGCGAAGAGAAAGAGAAGTAAGAAAGTAAGAAGAAGAAGAATCGAAGTGTGTAATATATTACCTCGTAATACTACATTTGTATGTTGTACAAGCTTTAACAATCTATGCGTGCGCTTTTTCCTTCTATCATATACAGCTATTTGTCTACCAGTGACTTCAATTATTTTTTGTTTCTTTCTTTCAGTTTCGCTCGCATGCGATCCTTCGAAGAAATTTTCCCGCCGCGTACTAATTCTCCTTGTTGCATCTCTTCCTTCTCTTCTAGCTCGATCTTACCGAATCGAGCGTCCAACTCCGAGCCTTTCGATTTCTGAATGGTCTCTTTCGATTCCAAGAAGAACATCAAATCTCGGTTCATGCCTTCCAGCTCTCTCACTTTTTCTTCCAGAGACGCAATCTTTTCCTTCTCTTTCGTCGAGGACGTCATCTTCGTCTCGCGCGTTTCACCGGCGTCTCTCAATAATTGCTCGTTGAGTTGTTTTAAAAACACGTTTTCCTCTTCCAAGCGCTTGACTTCCTTCTCGGCGTGGTCGGCTCTTCGATTGAGCACGCGAAGTTTCGTCGCCTGTTCGGCGATGGTTTCAACTTTCGTCATCATCTCCGATTGATCCGAAGCGGCGTCCATCAAAAGACGTTCGTAATGTTGTCTTTGCTGGTCCAATTGCGAGGCTAACAGTTGGTCGTACTCGTTCGCGACGGCGTCTAGTTTGGACGCGACCAACGCTTCCGTGAGTTCAGGATCGTCTTCCTCGTGCAAAACGTCAGGGTCGGAATAGCCGTTCGTCGCGTACCCTCCTTCGCCTCCGCCTGGGCCTTCGACGCGTCTCCCCGCGCGACCTCTCCTTCCTTTCTCGTCCGGCGTTAGCTCGACCAAACCATGCTTCCCTTCGATCAATCGATGCACAAACTGGTCTCTGGAGTAATCCCACACTCGTCCGCTACCGATTTCGAGCGAATAGCAGTGCCCGGTTTCCGTCCAATGCGCAACCGCGTGTCGATTCTCGTACCTCCCACACCCGACGACGCCACAAATCAAACACGTCCACAACGACGCGTTCGCACAATCACAACTTTCACACTTCGCCTCTCGTTTCGCCGTCGCGTCCAACGCAAAACGACACACCGGACAGACGCTCCCGGACACGCCGGACATGCACTCCGAATGAAAGTGATGCCCGCAACTCGTCGTCAATATCCCGGAAATATCCCCGTCCAACCGATCCAGACAGACTGGACACGTCGCCGGAAGTTCAGTGATGCTCTTCTCTTTATCATCATCATCATCATCATCATCTTTCTTCCCGAATTTCACGCTCTTCACGAACACGCACCGGCAAATCTCCTCGTCGTTCAAGCTGCTAAACGGTTGCCCGTGAAAATTGTTCGTAAACATCCTCGCGTTTTCGCAGTCGTCGAAGAGCAATATCGCCGCGAAATAATAATACGAAGCGCTTTTATTATTCGTATTCTTCGCTTTGTCGCTTTCCTCGCGCTTTCGCTCTCGAGGAACAACCACTCTCACTTCTTTCAATTTCATTCTCACCGGGGCGATGAAATCCAAGAAATCAGCCACCGAGAACGAGGACGGAATGAACGGCACGAGGACCAGTTTCGACTCCGACGACGACGAATTACGAGAGCGAGCGTTTTGCATTCCTTCTTGGTCGTCTTCTTCTTCTTCTTGGTCTTCTTCCTCTCGGAATAACCGCAAACTCCCTTCCGAGCGCTTCACTTTGTTCCCGGTGGTGAACGGGAACTTGTCCTCCTCCTCCTCGTCGTCGTCATCATCGCTCGTATTACTATTCTCCTCTAAATCCACCCGAACGAAGAACAGAGAGGAGGAGGACGAAGGTTGACGACTTTTGCTTCTGTCTCTTCCTCCGTCCCTTTCCTCTTCTTCCGGTGAAGACATTATTCTTTGCGCGCATACACACAACGAGCGTTACAAAGTGACGACTTTTTTCCCCACGACGAAATCATCTCCTCACAATACGCGCGCACACGCATCGTAACAACGGTAACAATAAACGCGCCGCGCGTCTTTTAATGGTACGACCGCGAGCATCGCTCTCTCTCTCTCTTTCTCTCTCTCTCTTTCTCTCTCTCTTTCTCTCGTTCGTCTCCGACTTTAAGAGAAGAAGAGTTGCAAAACATCAGAGGAAAAGCATCTCATTCCGCCGCCGTTTCTTTCTCTCTCTGACGCGCTCTTAACTCTCTTTCGATGACGATATGAACAACAATAAAACAGACGACGACGACGATCAACGCCCGCGTGAACGAACACTCCCACTTTTTCGACGCGCTCGTCGAACACATCCCGCAAAAGTTCTACCTCGCGACCGAGAAATCCTTCGGGGACGACGACGATGACGAGGAGGTGCTGATGGCCTCTTTAGGCAGGTTCGGGGCGAAAAAAGCCTCACAAAAATCCACCGCGGAGAAGAAAAGAATGGTGAAAATGAAAACGATGGAAAAGAAACGACAGAAACTCGATCCGAATTTAGTTCTGACGAACGCGGAGACTCTGCAGAAGAAAATGGAAAAGAAGAGGAAGAAAGGTTTGGAGGATACAGAGGAGGAGGGAGAGGACGAGGCGCGGAGGGCGAACGCGGCGAAGGCGGAGGAATCCGGGAGCGGCGACGAAGAGGAAGAGGAAGAGGAGGAGGAAGGAGCGAACGGAGAGAAGAAGAAGGAATCAAACGGTGGTAGTATGTTCAAAGATATGGTTATAGACGCCTCGACGCCGACGAAGGAGGAAAAAAGCGAACGGTTAGAAGCGTTGAGAAAACGTCTGGAGAAGAAAATTCAGGATTCGAGGGAGAAGCGGAAAGCGAGCGAACACGAGAAGAAGGTGAAAGACGCGAAAGATTGGAGAGAGCAACGGGAGAAGATGAAATTGGAGAAGAAGGAAAGGGAGAAGAGGATGAAGAAGATCGTGGACGCGAAGAAGAGAGAGACGATGAGGAATAATAGCAACGAAAAGAAGAAGGGCGATGAAACCGCCGCCAACAGAGGAGAAGACGGATACCCGAAGATGAACTTGGCGTTTGGTAACGTGGACGTGGACGAGGTTCCATCATCTAGATTAAACGGCAAGAAGAAAAAAGAAACGAAGAGAGATCTGCTCTCGAAAGCACTTCAGCGAGAAAAAGATTTAGCCGACGCTGGCGGCGACCAAACCAAAGAAGGCAAACGCGTCGCCGAGAAGCACGCCTGGGAGGCTTCGTTGAAACGCGCGAGAGGAGAGAAAGTCTTGGACGACCCGAAACTTCTGCGCAAATCCGTCAAAAGAGAAGAAAAGAAGAAACAAAAGAACAAAGAGAAATGGAACGAGCGGACGAAAACGGTTCAGGACCAACAAAACGCGAAGAAGAAAAAGCGCAAGGAGAACATCAAGGCGAAAGCGGACGAGAAAATCGAAAAGAACATCGATAGGAGAGAGAAGAAGAGGAACCGGCCCGGGTTTGAAGGCCGGTCCAAAGGCATGATTAATTAATAAAGCTATAGCAGTAATACTACGATAATTTGTTTTACAATGCACTTCCCGAGAAAGATGATGATAGCAGTACACGCCGCGCGTTCGCAATAGAAATCATCATCTCGAAGCGGTTGCTGATACAGACGACGCATGCGAATCTCCCAAGAAAAATTTCTGCCAATTTCCGTTCGAACTCCTTAACGCGCGAAAGACGTACACCGATGTCGTGAAGTTCCCCAAGCACATCACAAACACAGTCCACACTAAGGCCGTCATCGCGCTCTCTTCTCGCAGGAATATCCACAGAGAGAAAAGGGTAAAACCGACGTACAGGTCAACGAGAGAAACCACCCCCCAGGGGTGGTTTAACAACCAATCGAGTTCCTCGCTTCCGTTTCCATTCACCGCGGCATACAGGATCACACTCGTCATGAACACCGCACCTAACGCGGAGACGCATTGGCCTATTTGTAAAGCGTGTTTTGTGGTTATCGCCGTCGTTCGCGCGGTAGTAGTATTGGAGGCTCTCGGTAACATGTGTTCAGAAGCGTTATCCATTGTTTTTATGATGAAAGTTTCGAGCGTTTTTACTTTAGTATCTCGAATTTGACTGTTCGAGAGGCTCGACGCGGCTGATCAAACTTTCAAACTTACTCTCGAATCGAGCGGCATCTTTCAACGCGTCAATAAATGCAGCCGTTCTCTCGTCGAATTCAGAGGATATGAATTCGATTCGATGCAAAAAGTCCTCCATTTGGTCTTCGCGATCGTCGTAGTCGCCGGCGGCGCGAAGTTTCGCTTCTTCTTCTTCGTCGTTTCTTTCAAAGTCTTCGCACGCGTCGCAGAGTTTCGAGCACGATTGAAGGATAGATTCGTAGAGGTTCAAAAGCGTCGGTCGAAGAAGCATGGACTCTCGAGCGGTGGTTTCCAGAAACTTGGCATGCGCTTTGATGACGTCGTCCGCGGAGGTGGACGAAGAAAATATCTCGCTCTCCATCGTGGCCCAGTTCGGCTCGATGACTTCCGACGTCGCGTAGTGCAAGACATTTTGAATCAAACTGATTGCTCTTTGTGCGGTCCAGTGCGCGGCGTTGGCGTGAACGAAGACGTCCCTCGTGAGAAAGTGCTCCTCTGTGGGATTCTCGTACTCCATTCGAGAAGACGATTGCTGCTGCTGCCGCCGGTGCATTTTCTTGTGAAGCCGACGAAGCGTCGCCCACGTTTCGCACACTTTCTTTTCCATCACTTTCGCGCGGAACAAGTGCTTGAACAACGCTTGATACTTGGCAATGGTACTCTTTGAAAGCACAACGTTCGCTGGAAAGGATGTTTTGTAGTCGAGCGTAAACGTCTCCAAACCTCGCGCGTCATTACTCGTACTACCATTCTTTTCGAGGGCGCACTTGATGTCTTCGTGATACTTGAACGCATACATCGAGGAGTTTTTCATGCTCACCTCTAAAGCATCTCTCAACTTTTGCTCGTCGCAAAACTTGGCCGGTTTCTCGAGTTCTTCGAAGGCCTTGAAGGGCGAGTCGAAGAACTGTGAGAGATAATCGCCTTGCGCCAATAAGAAGGTCGCTTTGACCAATTGCAACTTGTTGCGAATGTCTCCAGAAAGGAGCAACGCGTCGAAGAAATGTTTATTGGAGACGTCGTGTTTGGCACGAACGACGTCGGAGATGTTCGAGAACGACAATTTCTTCCGCTCTTTTTCTTTTTCTTCTTTGTCGACGACGACGATACTCTTTATCCCCTCTTCCTCTCCGTTTGCCGTGACTTGGCTACTCAACGTCTCTCTACTAATAACGGTAATCTCTCGAAGCGCGTTGACATACTTCCCGGCATTTAACGCCAACACTTTCGTCGCATCGTCCAAAAACCATGGCGTCGGTTCTCTCGGAACATATTTCTCTGTCCAGTAAGCGTTATTATTATCGAAACGTTCGGAAAGCGAGTCTGGCTTTAAGCGTTTGTCTTCCACGACAAAAAATTCCTCGTACGTGTCGTTCTCGCAATCGCCTTCGGACATCCATTTTTCTAATCGTTTTAAATAAGATTTTGCGGTCGCGTTTTCCAGGCGAGTGAGTAATCTCTCCGCTTCCGAATCGCCCCCGAACCGGATTTTCAACCGTCTCAAAGTATTCAAAAGCTTTCCGCCCATTTCGTTTTCGCAGGCGAACGAGACCGAGGCTAACAAGCGAAGCGCTTCCGCGGCTGGTCGAGCGTAAAAATACGCCGACTGTAAACTCAGATCACGTTTGTTTCTTTTCCTCTCCAGTTGCGCGATCATACGTTCCCAGTCGCCAAGTAAATCTCGCACTTCTGTCGCCAACGCTTTGCTCGTTTTGCCGGACGTTTTTGTTTGGCCGTAGAGCGTTTTTTCGACGAAGCGCGAACAGGCAAACGCATCTTCGCACATCGGGAGCATTCGGCCTAAGAGTTCGCGCAAACTCGGTTCGCAACCGCTCTCGCACTCGAATTTGACTATTCTATTTGCATCTTCGTTGTTATTATTGATGTTGATGTCGTCGTTGCTACCGCCGTTCCTTTTCTTCGTTGTCGTGGCTTTCATTGAGGCGGCGCGTCTCGCGGTGACGTATCGACCGTCCAAACCGAGCGCAGCGTGTAAAAAATCGTCCAAGAGGAGCAACTCTTGCTCCGCGGTCGACCGAGACGCTAACGGGATAGCGTCCACGTCGCGTTCGTACTCTATGCCTAAGAAATTGCTCGTTAAATATGGACGGTTGGATGAAGATCCATCCTCGTTCCAACTAGGAAATGTTGGTTTTCTCGTTGTCGCGGCGGATGTCGATGTTGCAGTAGTTTTCACGACTCGTTGTTGCTCACGTTGTCGCGCTCGTCCGTTCTCTTCGTCTATTTCTTCTTCTTCTTCTTTCTCCTCCTCTCCATAAGGTCTGTCATTCTCTCCGATGATATGCGCCGCCGCGCCGTCTTTATCAAAAGTCATCTCGCGCAACGCTTTCAAAACGGTCGAAGCCGGTTGTTCCTCCGCCAGTTTTCTCGGCGACGACTTCTTCGTCGCTCTCACCGGCGACCGCTCCGAAACTTTCCTACTATAAGCGTCCCTACTTTTCACCGCTTCTTTCAACTCCTCGTCCGCCGCAATCTTCGCGACGACCGCGTTCCACCGGTCCAACTCCGGCACCGCGTTCGAGCGCTTCAGCGCCTCGTACAAACTTTCAAACTTTTCCTCGTTCCCTCTTTTCCTCGCTTCGTCGAGTAAACGACGTCGCGAGCTTTCCGAGACGCCTCTGGTGACGGAAAATTCAGAGACCATGTTCGCGAGAACCGCCGCGGACGTTTCCGCGTATCGATTATTTTTTCTTCTTCCTTCTTTTGCCTCTGTGTCTTCCTCCTCTTCTTGCTCCTCCTCATCGAAAATACCAAACTGCGAGCATATCTCGTCCACGTGCGGTTGAATCAAAAATTTCGCCCCTAAAACTCCGTTTCCTTCTCCTCTTCCGAAGTTGGTCGTGGTCTTGGTACCGTGACCTCCTTCGTCGATGTTCTCCATGTTGTTCTTTTATTAGTAAACGAATCTCTCTGTAGCTTTGGTCAACTGTCCGTCGTCGTCCAAAGAGAGATTTCCACAGAATTTCTCTCTCTCTCACTCACTCTCTTTGAAATACCCCGAATGCGACGACACAAAAACAAATTTCCTGAAAGAGCCTCAAACGCCTTCTTCTTTTCGCGGCGGCGCTTTCTCTCTGACGCTCTTTACTCGAACCGCAAACGCGCGCTGTGTTTTGTGTCGCGAAAGATGATTTTTTTGAATTTCTGGGCGAAGAATTGTTTAGGGTGTGTTAGGGTTTAATTAAGGAACCCTTCTCTCTCTCCATGAAATTCTTCTCAGCAGGCCTAAAAGACGACATAAATTTAGATAGACAAGAAGAAAGATGGTACGTTATTCATGAAATGTCTTCTCCTCGTACTTTTTTATCATCTCGTTTTATCGCGCGTCATCGTTTCCGTCTTTGCAGGAGGCGCGGATGATGCATCGTCGCGTCTGGGAGTTTTATTCGCGCGAACAGACACAGGGAGAGATTTTACGCCTAAAAAATGTGCGCGTAAAAACATCTCTCTCTGCGAGTGGTGTGACGGTGTGGTGTCGCGAAGGACGTGTCGCACTTTTCGTACCTTCGATATGTTCTGGAAAGATTTTCGGACGCGACGAATGAAACGAGCGGGCGCGTGTTGGACGCGCGAGAGAGATTCCGCGCGTTTCGCAGACGGAAGAAATTTTTGCCTCAAGAAGGGTCTGTCGGGAAAGAGTGCTTCGCTCTCGCATTCCTCGCGTTCTCTCGTCCGTTCTCTCTCTGCCTCTCACACGCGTGCGTTCCGGGCTCTTTTCGCAGCAGAGAAGAACTATGACGAAACGCGTTTGTGTTCATCCTTTTACCATCAGCGCTGACAACACCTTTTCCTTTTCTCTTAACAGGGTATCGATCTCGAAGCTGGCGGCCGCAACAAAAAGACGAAGCGCACTTCGCAAAAGTCCGAAAACGTCTACTTGGCGTTGTTGGTGAAACTCTACCGTTTCCTCGCGAGAAGAACGGACTCTAAATTCAACCAAACGGTGTTGAAGAGATTATTCATGTCGAAAACGAACCGACCGCCGTTGTCGCTGTCCAAACTCGCGAAGTTTATGAAGGGCAAAGAAGGGAAGGTGGCGTGCGTCGTCGGAACCATCACGGACGACGTGAGAATGTTTGAAGTGCCGAAATTGACGGTGTGCGCGTTGAGATTTACCGCGACGGCTCGCGCGAGAATCGTCAAGGCTGGTGGCGAGTGCTTGACGTTCGATCAGTTGGCGTTGAAGGCGCCGACTGGCGAAGGCGTCGTGCTTTTGAGAGGTCCGAAGAACTCCAGAGAAGCCGTCAAGCACTTTGGCGCGCCGGGTGTGCCGCACTCGCACGCCAAGCCGTACGTGCAGCACAAGGGGAGAAAGTTTGAAAAGGCGCGAGGTAGAAGAGCGTCCAGAGGCTACAAGGCTTAATTTACGACGAGGACGGGATTGTCGTTTTTACGCTGTATTCGTAGTCATAGATTTGTTTAATACTATTATCGACATTCGTACTAGTTGTCTAAAAAATCCATCTCTTGTTTTCTCCTCAGTTTTAAAGACAGTGTGACTCAACATCATGTCTAAAAAGAAGCGCAAGTCCACTGAAAACAAAGGAGGAGGAGGAGGAGGAGGCGACCAAAATCGTCAACATCGCGCCTCACCGAATGATTTCCTCTCGCCCGGTCCAGTTTCGATGTCCCCGCACGACATCGACGACGGGTACATGATGGGGGAGAAAAAGAAAAAAGCGCAGAGGATGAAACATTCGAACGATGCGATATCGCACAAGGACTCGGACGATCGAGTCTTCTTCGACGCGTCGAAAACGTCGACGTACTTCGAAGACGTCGAGAACAGTTTCAAAGTGGACGTTATCGACGAACCGTCCTCGGCGTACGCTCCGAAACACTCAAAAAATCTTACTTGGTCCGATGTCATTCGCGACGGCTTTAAAACAGTTACACCGGAGGACTGCGCGCACTGGCTGTTCTTTCCGTATTCGACGGACGTGTTCCAGTCACGAATATTCGAACGGAAATGTTTCGTTCGAAAGCAAAGCGTAACGAGCAAAAGTGGGTACGAGGATTTACTCACCTCGGAGGACATCGAGAGATGGTTGAAGGAGAAAAAATTGACGTACGGGACGAACGTCGACGTGACGAGTTATAAAGACGGCGTGAGAAGAACGCACAACGCGAACGATGGGTTTAGTAACGTGAGCAAAAACGCGGATTACGAAACGGTCGCGAAACGGTTCGAGGAAGACGGGTGCTCGGTCAGAGTGTTGCATCCGCAGAGGTGGTCGGATAAGTTGTGGGCGTTGTTGTCGAATTTGGAAAATTTTTGGCAGTCGCCCACGGGGTGCAACGCGTATTGGACGCCGGCGAATAGTCAAGGGTTTGCCCCACATTGGGATGATATCGATGCGTTTGTGTTGCAAATAGAAGGGAGGAAGAGATGGCGGTTGTATCCAACGAGAGATGTGAGCGAGAAGTTTCCGAGGTTTAGTAGCGAGGAGTTTTCGGAAGAAGAGAGGAAACGGTTGGAGGAGATGAAGTACGTGGAAGTCATTTTAGAACCCGGGGATGTCATGTATATGCCGAGAGGAACGATTCACGAGGCGTTTTGCATCACCAGTGAAGATGAAAATGATGGAAAAAAAGACGAATCGAGTTTGCATTTGACGATTTCGGTGAATCAGCGGAATACGTTTGCGGATATTTTAGAACACGTCTTCTCGGACGCGTTGGCGGATGCGGTAAATACGAACGTCGAGTTACGAAGATGTCCACCGAGAGATTTCTTGAGACATTTATCTCGATTAGATGAAACGGACGCTAACTTTCTAAACTCGAAAAAACTTTTAGAGCGATGCTGTAACGTCGTCGTAGAGAACATGATGAAGAACAACGTCTTTGCCGGGTCGGTGGAAAAGCTCCTCGGGAACCTCATGCGTGAACGCGTCAGGCCGCCGAAAGCACACACACGATTAACCAAAGCGTCGTTGGGAGCGAAACCGTCGATGAGCTCCAAAATAGGTTTAGTACAAAAAAACTGCGCGTCTTTAGAAGACTGCGACGACGGCGTCGTTCGCTTGCGCACGTACATCAACAACGATAGAAAATTACACATGGAAGGCGCTTCGGCGAATATTCTAGACGCCGACGCCTACAGAGAAGCGTCGAGTTGCTTAAAAATCGACCCTGAAATCGAAGGCGACGATTTAGACGCGCTAGCGACGGTCTTGTACGCAAACTACGAGGATGGAGTAGAAGTGAAAGACTTGCCGTTTGATACGGACGAAGAGAAAATGGCCTTCGCGAGACGTTTAATAGACACTAACGCCTTCTGTGTCCTCTAATTTAAAATGCGTTTATTCAACTCTGCTGCTGCTGCAAATACTATTACAATATATAATAAGCAATGTGCGCGTCTTTCTCTCTCTCTCTTTCTAAAGTATTTCTACAAGTTTTATCGACTTAGTATGCATCTCTTCATCTTCTCACTAACGTCTTCTAAATGTTCGCCTTCTTCTTGCACTGGTCGTCGTACCACATCACGAACGCTACCCATCCCCAATACAACGCACTAAGCGCCGCGAAAACGCCCCACGAGACTTGCTTGTGCCCATAATTGAACATGGTCAGCAGCACTCCCCAACTCCCAACCGCACTTCCCCCGAACGATCCTAAGCTCCAACACCAATCGCGAATGTGCCACGCGCGCGCAAACATCAAAGCGTTTCCGGCGCCGCCTAAAACCACCGCGACTAACGACAACGACGCGATGTTCGACGGGTCCGTCGTAGACGTCGATATTTGTGCGATCGGTAACAACGAAAACAACAAGGTCGCTGTCCATCCCATCAACGTTTGCCATTTTACTTTCATAAACTGTTCGAGCGCGAAGAAGTTTACGTTTTTCTTCTCGCTCCATCCGAAGTAATCGTTCGCACATCGTAACGAAATTATCGCGAAAGCACCGAGCGCTAACATTTGTGAAACTTCCGTGGACGTTTTGAACAGCGCGTGGCTCAAAATATACGGAACAAACGTGTACCCAACCACCCCTAACGCGCGTTCATACAACGCGCACGCGTTTTCTCTCGCCGTCGGGTCCGAGAACATTTTCTTTTTGAAGTACGCGGAAAATACCCCAAACAAAGCAACCGAAACGCACGCGGCGTACGTCGCCAGGTTCACGTCCCCGCAATTCCCGGTAAAGAATAACTGCGACAACAAAAACACGGTATTCACCACCCCGATAGCTTGAATGTTCCTCCCGGCGGGTTCGTCGATGGCGCTGAAATACGACAACAACAACAAGTTCCCGAGACAGCCGCACGCGTACCCTTCGTAGGAAATCCCAGCCAATAAGTGCGAATTCCCTTGCACGATGTTTTGCTGATTCAAAAGAATCTGCGGTAACGTCACCGCCAGCAGCGGCACCGTCGCCAACTCTGCGAACGACTGCGTTTTTTGCGACCATTTTTCCAAGAGAATTTTTCCTCTCTTCGCGTTTACGTTTAAGCTCTGCGTGGTCTCCCCTACGTTTTCAGACGACGAGGAGGAGGAGGAGGAAGAGGTGGTCACTTTTGCATAAACCGTCGTCGTCGTTTTTACGCGTCGTCGTCGTTCCAATATTCTTCCATTACAAATCAGAATCTGTTCTCGTCGGCGTTTTCCTTCTGGAAGAGGATGATGTTGGTGTTTTCGGTACCGTCGTCGTTCCCCAAAATCGCGCGCAACGGCGGCGACGCACCCGCGGTATTGGTGTTTCGCAAAGGGAGAAGAAAGAGAGAGAGAAAGAGACATCATTTCTCTCTTTCTCTAACTCTCTCTCTCTCTAAAAGTGCGCTAAACGCGCACACGATGCACGAGAGAGATAACACAAATGAGGTCCCTCACGAGATATTTCGAGGATATAAATTTGGCCGCCAAAAAGAGAGAATTTTGCCTTCTCTGAAAAAATTTGTTTTTCTTTGTCTCCTCTTTTCTTGTGTTTTGTGACCAAAAAGAAAGAGGTTCGATGAGGAGACATTCAAAAGGCGAGATCTCTTTTTTCTCTTTTCTTTTTGCCCCACATAATAAACACACGCGTTCGAGTGCTCTTTTGTGCTCTGCTAATCAAATCGAGCGCAAAAATGGCATCCTCCGCGTTCGCATCGACATCAGCGGCAGCCTTTCCGGCTTTGAATACTGCGGCGACGAGGAGTACGGGACGAAAAGCATCATCGTCATCGATGCGTGTCTCGAAGATGAGAGCGATTCAGTCGTCGTCGACCTCCTCTGCGACTGAAGAAGAAACGGTGGAGGCGCGAACGACGACACCAACGGAGACGACCCCCACGTCCTCCTCGCTCTCGAAAGATCTCCTCCCTAAAGAAATAGGATCGTGTTCCAAAGACGAGTTAGACGCGTGGCTGGCAGATATCATGAAACTCCCAGAACAGAAGATGAAGTTGGAATACTTCAAGGAGGAAGGGCGAGGGTTAGTCGCGACCGAGTCGATCAAACGAGGCGAGAAAGTTCTGGAGATTCCCCAAGAGGCGATAATCACAGTCGAAGTCGCTCTGAAGGAGTCTTTGTTACGAGAGAAGAAAAAACTCGCCGAGTTGCAAGAGTGGTCGATATTGGCGACGTTTTTAGCGGAGACGGCGCAGAATTTGAGCACAGAGGATAATTCGTCCAACAAGTATAGGTTCGCGACGTACGTGAAAGCGTTGCCGAGGAGCACCGGGTCGGTTTTAGAGTGGCCGGAATCGGACGTGAGGACGCTGTTGGCGGGGTCGCCGAGTTTGTTCTCGGCGTTGGAGCGAAGAGCGAGCGTGGCGGCGGCGATTGCGGAAATTCGAGTCAACTTCCCGGAGTTAAACGAGAAAACGTTACAGTGGGCGTTTGATATTTTGTTCAGTCGGTTGATTCGGTTGGAAAGTTTAGGAGGTAACTTAGCGTTGGTGCCGTGGGCGGATATGTTGAATCACCAACCCGGTTGCGAGGCGTTTATCGATTTAGATCGAGGATCGAGGAAAGTGTGTTTGACGACGGATAGAAGTTACGAACCTGGGGAACAAGTCTGGGCAAGTTACGGCCAAAGACCGTCTTCAGAGTTGTTGATTTCCTACGGGTTTGCGCCAGCGGTAGGCGATAATCCAGACGACGAGTACGCGTTGAATTTACAAATCGACGAGGAGGATCCGTTTGCGAGCGCAAAAGTGAACGCGTTGGCGAGCCAAAATATTCAAGCTTTTGAAACGTTTCCTTTGCGGTTGAACGGGTATCCTAGACAATTGTTACAGTACGCATCTTTTGCTATGTGCACGCCGGACGACCCGTCGAAAGTGGACGAGTTGTGTCGCGCGGCGTTTGTGGATATCCAAGCGCCAAAATCGTTGCGAAACGGTGTCGATTTGGCCAGAGGGTTATTAGCGTCTAAAAACGTCTTAAAATCGAAAGGTAAACGAGGCGCGGTTTTAGGTGGTGTCCAAGGCGAGATTGCCGTTCGAGAGATGCTGGCGGATGTGACCAGAGACGCGTTAGATAGATACGCGAACACGGTGGATAAAGATAAAGGTTTAGCGTTGGGAAGGATGCCGGAGATGCCGGAGGCGAGCATGTGGATCGGAGATGCGAGCACGGCGATCAAGAGTTCCATGCGATCGGTATGCGCGGCGAGAGTTAGAGTTTCAGAGAGGAGAATTTTAGCCAAAACGGATTCGGAGGTGAGATTACAGCTCCGAAGATTAAAGAGCGAGCAAATGAACAGCAAATAGATGAAATCATAGAGAGCGAATACGAAAATACATACCACTCAAAAACAAGCAACACAAACGATGAAAACGCGCGCTAAGTCTACGATTCTCCACACTCTTATGAAAATTAATGTGCTAGTTACTTATATTATTATTATTATCAAACTCTACTAATAAACTGTCGCTTACGCCTGTTGCGCCGGGAACTCGAAGGAGACGTCCTTACCAGTCAACTTCTTATACACCCCAGCAAACGTTTCCAACTTGTACTCCGTCTCCGTCTTCTTGGACGGGTCCAAATACACCTTCAACAACTTAGAACCATCCAATCGGTATCTTTGTCTCTTCCCCACAATCTCCGTCGGGTACACCAAATCCTCGAGCAAACTGGCGTGCACGGCGGTCAGCGTTCGAGAACGCGGTCTCGCTCGCGCAAAGTTCGCTTTCGGCACAGGGCGAATTCTTCTGTTACCGACAAAAACAACGTCTTTGTTCGAGAACTTCTTTTCCAACTCTCTCACCAATCTTTGCTGGATCTTGTGGAACGCCTTCAAGTATCTGTACGGGACGTGGATGACGACGGCGGTGCGGTTCGCAATCGCAACTTCTGCCGCGCCGCAAATGAAGAGGTTTTCGAGGTCCGCTTTTAACTCTTGGTTCGTGTTCTCTAAATCTTGAATGGCCTGTTTAACCATCGACGAGAGAGAATAACAGAGATGAGAAAGCATATAAAGGTAAGTATACAGAAACCAAACAAACTCTTGATGAGCGACGAGAGGAGGACATCATCCGGCGAAACGCCCCCACCCCGTAGGGCCAGAAATACCATCCTTTCGCGCGCTCACGAACACCCTCGCGACCGAGAAAACTCCACAGAAAACACCTCCCGACAGGAAACAAGTATCGCGCGGTATGAATTCACTCGAATTGCTCGAGTTCATCCACTCTCGTGCGCTCATCTCGCGCGTGAGAAAAACGTTTCAGAGCCCCATTTTTACTCCCCGCAGAAAAGCCCCGCCATTTTTTTGCGCGAAGGAGGAGGAAGGGGGTGAAGATTTCCGCGCAAATATACGCGTCGCGCGCGAAATTCTCGCGAACGATTCTATATTCAAATAACATAAAACGTACCTTGGCGACCGTGTTTTCAAAATCGGTCGGCTTGACGCCGGCCTCTTTCACAATCTTAGAGCGAGACATTTGTTCTGTGCAATGTTGTGAAGACGAGACGTTTGTAAAATTATTTGGGACTTTGCTTTGGAATGGGGAGTCAATAAGGGAGTTGTTTTTGTGCCATTCTGTTGGTTGACGAATAATATCGCAACGTTATGGTATTGATTACACAGGAGAACACAGGAGAACACAAGACGAACTCTCCTTCTTTCTCTCTATTTAGTATCGTGGTTAAACGTTGACCAAAGGCCTGTACTTCAAAGGTTTCGGCGCTTCCCCGCCCATTCGCTCGATGCGATGCGCTTCGTACTCGTCGTAGCTGCCTTGGTAAAACGTGACTTGCGAGTCGCCTTCGAAGGCGACGATGTGCGTGGCGATTTTGTTCAGGAACCATCGGTCGTGGGAGATGACAAAGGCGCAACCGTTCCAGGAGAGCAAGGCTTCCTCTAAAGCGCGCAAAGTGGCGACGTCCAAGTCGTTCGTCGGTTCGTCCAGTAAGAGGCAGTTGCCGCCGGAGGTTAACACTCGAGCGAGTTGGAGGCGGTTGCGTTCGCCGCCGGAGAGGTCGCCGACTTTCTTCTGTTGGTCAGAGGATTTAAAGTTGTACCAGGAGCAATACGCTCGAGAGTTGACGGCTTTACCGCCTAAGTTGACCTCGTCGGCGCCGCCGGTGAGCTCCTCGAAGACGGATTTCGATGGGTCCAAAGAGTCGCGAGATTGGTCCACGTACATCAGTTTCACCGTTTCGCCAACCGCGCACGACCCAGCGTCAGGTTTATCTTCGCCAACAATCATTCGGAAGAGAGTGGTTTTGCCAGCACCGTTTCCTCCGACGATACCGACGATCGATCCAGGTGGAATAGTTGCCGTGAAGTTGTCGATGAGTAATCCTCTCGTGTCGAAACCTTTCGTCAAGCCTTCGCACGTCAAAACGACGTCGCCTAAACGGGGCGCGGTTGGAATGGTGATAGAATCCATACCTTCGCGTTTGGTGTATTCCGCCGAAGCCGCGCATAACTCGTCGTACGCTCTCAAACGCGCTTTTCCTTTTTTCTGTTGTCCTTTTGCGTTTTTACGCACCCACTCCAACTCTTGTTTCAACGCTTTATCCATGCTCGAGGCTTTTTTATCCTCCATGTCTAACCTGTTCGCTTTCGACTCTAACCAAGTCGTGTAATTGCCTTCGAATGGAATACCTTCGCCACGATCCAACTCTAGAATCCAACCGGCGACGTTGTCGAGAAAGTATCGGTCGTGGGTAATCGCAACCACGGTGCCGCGAAACTGCGCCAAAAACTGTTCCAACCACGCGACGGATTGCGCGTCCAAGTGGTTCGTCGGTTCGTCCAACAACAAAATATCTGGATCAGCGAGCAACAAGCGACAAAGAGCCACGCGTCTTCGTTCACCACCGGATAAGTTTTTCACCAGCGCCTCTCTCGGTGGCACTCTCAACGCATCCATCGCGCGATCGACGGTTCGATCGATTTCCCACGCGTTACTCGCGTCCAATTTATCTTGCAGTTGGGTCATTCGTTTCATCAACTTATCGATGTCCGCGTCTGGGTTCGCCATGTCCACGGAAATTTGCTCAAACTCCGTAATTTCCGCCTTGATCGCCGCCACCCCGGCGTCCACGTTCTCTCCGACCGTCTCCCCGGCGTCCAACTCGGGCTCTTGCTCCAAGTAGCCGATTTTTATGCCGTCGTCCAAATAAATGTCGCCGTCGAACGCGGTGTCTTGCCCGGCTAAAATCCGCATCAACGTCGACTTCCCGGCGCCGTTCGCGCCTAATATCCCGATTTTCGCCCCTAAATACATCCCCAAATTGATGTTTTTGATCAACTCTTTCCCTTGCGGGGTGACTTTTCTCACTTTATTCAAGGAAAGTATTATTTTCCTCGTTTCGGTTTGGTAGGCGGAGCCTTCGGAGACGCCTTTGGAGCCTCCCGATTTCATCGATTGGTTCTGTTTCTTTGCAGCTGCGCCTCCTCCTCCTCCTCCTCCTCCTCCTGGAGCAGCGGCATCTCCGCCACCACCGGTAGTATTTGACGGCGACGGTGGCGCAGGCGCGGCGGCTTTCCCTTTCCTCGCGCTTTTTTTCCCCATCGCCGTTATCTGCGTCCCCGTTCGTCCTTGGTGTCGGCGGTTACAATTCGATGATTTTACATCGAGTAAACTTTGGTGTCGTTTCCCTCCAAAAAACACCGAAGACGTCAGCGAGGAGAAAGCGCAACCACTCGTCGTCATTTTCGTCCGTTTCGTTTTTTCGTTCGTTCTGTGTCGATGATACCAACGGCTCGTGAATGAAGTGTTTTTGTGAGGGTAATTCTCTTAAAAACCTCAGAAATTGTCCCAAAGGTGAGGGAGAAAAAAAACGTCATCGGGTGATGATGATGATGTTGGAAACGAGAAAGAAAACGTATTCGAGACGAAGCGTCCTCGCTGCAAAACCTACCACTACGGCTGCGAGGACGACGAGGAGGACCGAGGATGACGACGACGACGCGAACGTCGTTTCTGAAACGATGAGAAAGAGAAGAGGGAGAAGAACTCACGAGGAAGAAGATTATGCATTACCGTTACCGAGTGGAAAGAAGCACAAGAAGCGCGAGGAGGAGGAGAAGACGAAGAAGGAGACGAAAGGAAAGAAGAGAGTGGTGCTCGCGCTCTTTTTACTCTACTCATCCGTGGGAATGATCCTCGTAATTTCGTATCTTCGTTTGCTCATCGTTCCAGACGCGGTGAGAACGAAAGCGATGGAACACGCGGAGTTCCTCTTCCCGTCCTGGATGGGGGTGAACGAGACGTTCTTGAACCTCCTCCCGGCGCTGAATCCAGACGTTTTGAACTCAGATTCGTATTACAACGCGACGGAACATTTAATCGCGGCGAGGCAAGTTTCGGATATGTTGAACGCCAAACCGAAACATCCGGTGGTTATCGTGCCGGGGTTCGTAAACACCGGGTTGGAGCTGTGGAAATCAAAGCCGTGCATAGCGAAAAGGACGCAGTTTAGACAGCGGATGTGGGGGACGCCGGCGATGGCGAAGGCGTTTTTTTATAACAGGACGTGTTGGTTGGAACACATGGGATTGGACGCGAGGACGGGGGAAGATCCAGACGGAATCGTCTTGAGACCGGTCGAGGGAATCGATAGCGTCGATTGGTTCATGCCGGGGTACTTCGTTTGGGGACGGATGATTGAAGCGTTGGGCGAGATTGGATACACCGGGAGTAACATTCACGCGCACTCGTACGATTGGCGATTGAGCCCGGAGCAGTTGGAAAAACGAGACGGCTATTTCACAAAGTTGAAGAAGCAAATCGAAGGCATGCGAGAGACGAACCCGGGAGAAGAGAAAATCGCGTTGTTGGCGCACTCGTACGGCGATACTTTATCGCGATATTTTTTAGAGTGGGTTGAATCTCCGAAAGGGGGGAAAGGTGGCGCGAATTGGGTGAGCGATAACATAGCCACGTACGTGAACATTGCTGGACCAACTCTGGGGATGCCGAAATCGGTCTCCGCGTTACTTTCCGGCGAAATGCGCGATACCGCGGTGTTGAACGAGCTCGAGATGACGTTAGGTCCGATGATTAACACGTTCGTGGAAAAACTGATAGGATCTTTGGAGGAAATCACGTTAGTCTTTCGGAGTTGGTCGAGTTTGTGGTCGATGTTGCCCATAGGCGGGGATGAGGTTTGGGGCGGTTCTGAAATAGCAGCGTCGTCGTCGACGACGAGCGACCCAGAGGAAGTGATCGACGAAACTCCTTTATCCGCGGACGTTGCCGACGCGAACTTCTTAACCATACGCGAATTCAAAAACCAACGCGAGAAGAAGAACTGGACAAAACAGCAAAAAGAAGCGTCTGCCACGCTCACTGGATTATCCATGGATAATTCTTTACACTTTCTCCACGATTTGGCGAAACAAACGACGCCGGCAAACGCGGAAACGTCGTTTAAGAAGCGAACGAAAGATAAATGGTACGGGCACCCGTTACGTTCGAAACTTCCGAACGCGCCAAAAATGAAAATCTTCTGTTTATACGGCGTCGGCAAATCCACCGAACGCTCTTACAGGTACACGAAAGACGGTTTCGGCGAACATCTCGGCGGCGGCGGCTCCGACGAGGGGAACGTACGCCGCCACCATCACCGCACCGCGTCGACATCTCTCACCGCGAACGCCTCCGTCGTCGCCAAACAATACAAACTCGACGTCGAATCCGACCCTTCGCAACTGGAATGGCAAAAAGGCACGCTCTCCGTCGACGGCGACGGCTCCATCCCGCTCGTCTCCTTAGGCTACGCCTGCGCCTCCCCTTGGCGCGCGAAATCCCAAAACCCGTCCTCCATCCCAATCAAAATTCGCGAATACGCGCATCTTCCGAAAACGCTCATGGAAGGTGGATTTCAAGGCATCTCCGAGGGCGAACACGTAAACATCATGGGTAACGTCGATATGATTCGTGACGTGTTGAAAATTGTCACCGGTCACGGCGACGCTGTCGAGGAAAGAATCTCGAGCGATTTACCCGCCATCGTTCGAAAGGTCGACGAAAACCGATTGAAAAGTACTAAAAGGGGAGGAGGAAGAAGACTTCATCGCAACAAAGCGGGGTTGTGAAAACAAACAAACGCCTGATGAAAACGCCCCACGTGTTCTTACGCATTGCTTCAAAATCCGAGAGGAAAGAAAATACCGTCGTCATAGATATATTGTAGCGCAGTAGGTGAATAGACAACGCAAAGCTCGATACCTAAAACCTACACCCTAAATTTTCCAATGGCAATTCACCTCAATTCAATTCTCTTCAGAGCTCGTACACGAATACTATTAACAACGACGACAAAAGCATCATCATGTCCTCCATGGACGAGTTCAAGAAGATGAAAGTGCAGGTGAGGAGAACCCTATATTTCGTCGTTTGTTGCCTCGTCTTACTCTTACTCTTACTCTCTCTGTTTCATTCGTTTTCCAATTTTGAATTCGTCTCTCAATTCTCCCTCGTTTCCCCGCTATGAAAGCGCGAAGCGTTCTTTTCTCTGGTGCTTCGTTTTTCGAGTCGTCGTCGTCGTTTACTAAAATTCTGACCGCTCGTCTCTCTCGCTTTATTTGCAATGATGTAACAACAACAACAACACAGGAACTGCGCGACGCGTTAGAGGCGAAAGGATTGGATTCGAGCGGTTTGAAAGCGGTTCTGTTGTCTCGATTGGAAGAATCGCTCGAAGGAGGCGAAGGAGGAGGAGAAGAAGAAAAAGAAGAAGAAGAAGCGGAGGAGGAACCTTTGTCAGCAGATGAGATAGAGGAAGAAGAGAAAGAGCCGACGCCGGAGCCAGAGAGCGAGGCTCCGGCGGCTCCGGCGGCGACCGCGGCGACCGCGGTTGCCGCCGCCGCGCCGGCGAAGACGAACGAAAGGAAGAAACCAAACGCTTCCGCCGCAGAAGAAGGCGAACTGACGAAGGAGCAAAAAGAGGAGATGAAAAAGAAAAAGCGAGAGGAATTTAAAGCGAAACAGAAGGCAGAGTACGAAGCTCGAGAGGCGAAGAGGCGAGAGAAGAAAGCGGAGGAGAATAAAGAGTTCGTTTCAACGCTCGAGGAAAGAAAGCAAAGAGCGGCAAAGTTCGACGGCCCTTTCATTCTCTCCGACGCCGAGAAAAAACGCGTGCGAGAATGCGGCGCGGCCGCGCAGTTTGGCCTTTCGGAAATTGAAGAGAACGCAACGGGAGAGAATGCTAATGCTCAAAAGAAAGAACTCGTCTCCGCGGAGGAGAAGAAACAAATCGAAGCCGAACGAGAAGTGAAGAAACGAGCGAGGATGGAACGGTTCGGCGCCGAAGCGTTGAAGCCTTTGCATCCGCCCAAAATGCAACAACACGGGAACACGACTAATAAGAAAGCGAAACTCGGAGGAGGACAAGGAAAAGGAGGTCAGGATCGAAATTTGACCAGTTACACCATTTAATATCCATATATTCGTTATTAACACGTATTCGTACCAAGCCGTTCGTGCCTCATTTTATTCTCTCGAATCACTCATCACAAAGAAGAAGTTTAAAGAAGAAGAACGTAATAATGTCAGCGCTACAAAACCGATGCCAAACGCTCGCTGCATCTATTCTCAAAGAGATGACAATCTTTGATACGAAGCGTCTAGAAGAAAAGGACGACACAAAGCAAGAAGAAGAAGAAGACGTTCGAGCGCACGTGTTGCGCGCCTGCAAAGTCGTCGAGCACGAATCGACCAAAATCGGCGTGCTTTTTAGCAAACAAGGAGAAGAGTTGAAAGAGGAGGTCTCGAATTCCGCGCTGGATAGTTTTCACGTCTCTTTGATCGCGTTTACGGCGTACGTGAACGCAGCTTTGGTGAACGAAAATTACGACATTGATTGTCACAGAAAACAGGTGAAATCGCTCGGCGAAGCGGTGTTGCGAGCGAGCGCGAGTTTAATCGAGGCGGTTGGGAAGAGGAAAGAGAACGTGAGAAACTTAACCGCGAGCGTTTGGGAGCAGTGTAAATCCGCGGAGAAGACGATGCCGAGAGATGGGAAAGATGCAGTCGGGAAGGCTTTGATGACGCACTGTCGATTTATTAAAGACGCGAAGCGGGAGATCGAAGAGATGCTGCTGACAGAGGGAGAAGAGGGATTCAAGAAGGAGGATGGAGAGAAAGTGGAGGATGATTTCGGGGAGGAGATCGTGCGCGAGGAGATTAAGGAGGTGGACAGAGAGGTTTTAGGGAAGGCGAAGGTTACGATTGAGTGCACGTTTGCATTCTTGAAAGCGTTGGTGGTTCCGTTGATTAGTAATAGCAAGGCGAGTAATTTTAGCAAAAGTAGAAAAGAGCGCGCGACGGCGCTGAATGAAATCGAGAAGAAGTGCAAGGAAATACGAAGTGCGGTGGACGAAATCATATGCGAAGCGATGCCGCCTTCGGATGCGGATGTGCTCGCGTCCGAGGCGAAGAAATTAAAAGACGCGGCGGAGGACATGATGAAACGGGTCGAGGAGGTCCTGACAGGTCGCGACGACACCAAGGACGACGATGGAATGAATCACGTCGATGCAGCGAAGAAGGCTTTAGCGGGCGTACAATCTGCGTGTGATAAAATGTAATAGTACGCGTATTTATAATAGTGTGTTTTTTATGAAACGATCTTCCCAATTGGTTCCCACGTTCGTTTCCTGGTCAAACTCTCCTTGTATACGAAAACCTCTCCTTTCCCACTCGCGGTCGTTACCGCAACGTGCGTCCCTAACTCGTTGAACGAAACCGACTCGATGTCGCTTTCGAACTCAAAGTTTCCTAAATTTCTTCTCGATGGCTTTTCGTCTTCGTGTGAGAACTCGCCGCTCGTATCTAGCACAACCGCTCGGCGATTTCCTTCGACGAATACCATTCGGGATCCGTCTTTACTCCAGTCTACGCGGGATAACTTTTCTTTCGACGCGTACATCGCATGCTCTTGCTCCGTCCACGTATCGCAGTTTCTCTTATACACAAAACGTCGAATTTCAAACACCTCGTTATCGCTAAAACTAAACGCCGCGGCTAAGGTTGGCGCGTTCGGCGACTCGAACCGCCACGCCACGTCCGATACTTCCGCGCGGCTGCTAAAAGATCTCTCCGCGACAACCTCGTGACACGTCTCAAATAACGGGTTCAAAGTATCGTCGTACATCGCAATTTGAGCCTCATTGTTACCACTGCCGCTGCTTTCTAAATAGTGCGTCGTCGCTCTCGGCAAGGACGGATCCCGCACGTCTCTCGCGTCTCTCGTCGTCGCGTAGATATCAATCTCCCCATCCGATCGCCCGCACGCGAGTAACAACCCGTGTTCGCTCGGTGCGAACGAAAACGACGTGTACACGAAAGAAGACTCTAAATGCTTCCATCGTTTCGGTCGTAGCGTTTGCGCGCGTAAAAATGTTTCTCCTTTTCCTTCTCCTTCGCCTTCAAATTCTCCTTTCTCGAAATCCTCTTCCTCCTCTTCAAACACAACATCCGGTCTTGTCGCGAATTCTCTCGCCACGAACACCTCCACTGAACCTCGTTTCGTCAAAACTGCGAAAATGGTCCCGAACGCGGACGGTGCGAATTCCATTTTTAGCGCGTTTGAAGCGATGCAAACTCGGGAAAACGGTTTGAAATCGTCGTTTTGTTTCTTGGAAACGTGGACGACGTTTAACGCGGACGCGATCAAGAGAATAGATTTGGAGTCGTTCGTGCACACGCACGTGGTTGTTTCGCAGCGAGATGTTGTCGGGATTGAGTTTACCGCGACCCCGCGAGACGACATTGTTGTTATTATTGATGATGTCCGCTTTTTGTGACGTGTGAAAAGAGGCAAAAATGTGACTAAAGGAACAATACAACGCTCTCTCCGCTCGCTCTTTTAGTATCCTCAAAACGAGTACTATTAGTAGTATTCTCTGCGACTTTGGTCAAAAGCTCGTCCATTTCTTTTAACTCTTGGTCCAACATGTTCACTTTGACCGTCTCGCGTCTTTGCTTTTCCATCTGTTCGAAAACTTCCAGCCGGTGTTGCGTTTTCCTGCGCTCGTATTCTCGGTTGTTTCGGATTTTTCGGAGCAGGTCTTCCGGAGCGCACATATCGGCGAGAGACATTTTGCGTTTGACGATACCGGGGGTGATGCTGCTGTTTCGTCGTCGGTACGTTGACGGAGACTGGTCCTCGCCGGCGCCGGCGGGAAGGAGGAAACTTTGTTTTCGCGACGCGTCGGCGAGAGGAGTCGTCCGAGTGTTCATTTCTACCCCTTTATCGCTAACCCCGGTATTCTCCTCTTCGCCGTCGTCGTCTTCTTCTTCTTCGTTAAACCACGCGTTATATTTATCGTCGTTCTTGCTAAACGTTTCGATGAACTCATCCACTACCTTCCTCGTTCTCAAGGACCTCGCCGACCTCGCTAACATCGCGCCGCACGTCGGATCGTTCGCCGCGGACGTCACCGCCCCTCTCCCATCCTCCAAATCCAACATTAACCTCGCAAACTCCTCAAAATCCATCGTCCCGTTCCCATCGACGTCGATTTCCTTAAACGCTCTCCTTGCAATCGTCGCCGATTCCTCTCGGTCTCCCGCCATCATTTTCCACGCTAACGCAAACTCTTCGAATTCAACTTCCCCACCGCCGTCGGAATCGAGCGCCGAGAACAGTTCTTGCAACTGCGCTCTTTTCGAGTCCGTGAGCGTTCGTTTCACCACTTTCTTCCTCTTCGCGAGCCAATCGCGCGTTTGTGAGCTCACGCATCGCAACGAAGGCGACGGTGTGTTCGTTGTTCTTTTTACAACATTTTTACTCGCCGCCTTCTTTCTTAGCGCGAGAGAAGAAGACAAAGAAGAAGCGCAGACGTCAAAGTCGTTCCGATCCAAAATAGCGTCTATCTTACGAATACTGGCGGTGATTTTAGACGACGACGACGACGACGATGAAGAGGAAACGACCACCATTTTATTTATATTCTTCGCGTATTTTTGTGATTTTTTTGTGAGGCTTTTTGTGCTAAATTTAGATTTTCAAACTGCGCATATATGTGCGAAACAACGTCGAACTTACGAATACTGGCGGTGATTTTAGACGACGACGACGACGACGACGACGACGATGAAGAGGAAACGACCACCATTTTATTTATATTCTTCGCGTATTTTTGTGATTTTTGTGAGACTTTTTGTGCTAAATTTAGATTTTCAAACTGCGCATATATGTGCGAAACAACGTCGAACTTTTGCTTTAAGCGAGGAAACCCTTTGATCGTCTGTAAGCGAGCAGTGTGCGACGCAGAAACGTCTCACTACACAGAGCCTGATTTTGTACACCATTTATGCGAAAGAAATCGAGATTTTGAGTAGTAGTATTATTCGTCGCGAAGCGAGAAACGGACGAGTCTTTTACCATCAGAAACGGTTTTTTTATACCCTTTCGGATCCTCATCATCGGATGCCGAAAGAGAAAAGACGGAGGCGTATTTCTTTCGCAACGCAGGACCGACGGTGAAATGGATTATCGGTCCGTCTAATTCCACGTTTGAGGTGAAGTACTTTTGCGAAGGTTTCGCCGCCGCCTTTCGACGTTCGCCTTTGGTCCGGCGCTTACTCTTCTTCGCGTCGGAGGCGAGGGAGGCGTCGTAAAGCCAATCGCAGGTGAGGAAGAGATTTTGGTGCTCGGTGAATTCTTTCTCAGATGTACTCGAGGGATTGCGTTCGTCTGAATCGTCTGAATCGTCGTCGTCGTCTCGAGTGATGAGCGTGCCGGATTGCGCGCGTAAAATGAAGCTTTCGCGAGCGTTTGTATTACGCTTGCGCTGGCTTTCGAGAAACTCCTCCGAAGGGCCCTCGAGATTATTGAATATCGAGTGAAATTGACGTTTTTCTTCGTGAATATCTTGAAACGATTGTCGAAGGACGGTTCTGACGACGCGCATGGCGACCATTTCGAGAATTTGCGTCGCGTCGGCCACGGCGGTGCCGAAACTTTCACTCGGAAACTTCGTTTCCCGTCGGCGGGCGGGACGAGGATCAGCATCTTCTTCTGCTGGAGGTTCGTTCCACTCGCGCTCGAGTTTGTCATTCTTTAAGCTCAAAGGAGGGAACATACTTATTTCGTTCGCTTTTGATTCTGTGGCGTTGAAACCGTTGCTTCGCAATCGCGCGTTCTTCTTGGCAATATTCGCGTACGACAAATATCCCTCGCTCTTCTCCGCCAAGTCTTCTTCTTTTTTGTCTTCTTCTACCACGACAACTTGCTTCTCTTCGACGACGTTTTCTTCTTCGTCAACATTCAGTTCCCAAGCTGGCGCAAAGAACTCAACGTCGTCGCTCTCGTAATATTCGCTCTCAAAACACTCGATGACTTTCGCTAACGTTTCGCCGAGGGAAATGTCAAACGCCTCGTCCGGCATCGCCACGCGCACCGACCCATATTTCTTCAGCGAGTCTAAGCAGTCTTTTTTGGCGTCGTCGTTTTCAATCGCCAAGTGTACGAACGATACCATCGGAATAGAGGCGATGAACGGAATCTCTCCGCGTCGTTCCTCTTCCGTCTGTTCCTGCTCGACTTCGTCCGCCCACGACGTCATCGAGGACTTCGTCACATCCGCGCTCGTCTTTTCCTCTTTGTCGTCGTCCGTTTTCTCGTTTTCGATTAAGTAAATCTCCTCCCCTTCTTCATCTTCCTCGGCCTCGTCATCCTCGTCTCCTTTTTCATTCTTCTTCGATTTGACCGTCACATTTTTCTTTGACCCTCGCTTATTTCCTCCGCGCTTCTCCACGCGCAACTCCGGATCGTCCGGCAACGCGTGT
>Ga0209309_10000952_pt1 | contig 30843 bp, 30 predicted proteins | sample COGITO_mtgs_1204_2_FD_184807 | JGI IMG/M metagenome (GOLD analysis project Ga0209309, IMG submission 184807) | Pelagic marine microbial communities from North Sea - COGITO_mtgs_120412 (SPAdes) (version 2) | ecosystem: Environmental > Aquatic > Marine > Epipelagic ... | reverse complement strand
TTATTATTCTATGGGTAAAAGCACGAATATTCATAAAATTGCTTCTGCGGTATTTTAAATTAATAGATTAGATTTGCCCCCTATGAAAAAAATGTTATTCGCCCTACTTTTAATTTCCTCAGCAGTTTCCCATGCTCAAGAAGAAATTAAAAAGTATTATTCCTTTGACGCTAATTATTTCTATGGTTCAATCTTAGAGCACAACCCAGATATAGCACATTTAATTACAGGTCATCCTTCTGGTGTGATTTTAAGTTTTAATAGAAAAACATATGGGTTAGAAGCTTGGGAGCGTAGATATAACAATCCGGATTTTGGGTATTCGTTTTCCTATCAGGATATGAAAAACACCTTTTTGGGTGAGAATTATGCTTTATATGCTCATTTTAATTTCTACTTTTTCAATAGAAATATGATGTTTAGAATAGGGCAGGGAATGGCTTATGCCACAAATCCTTATAATGCTGAAACCAATTATATAAACAATGCATACGGATCGCGATTGTTGAGTTCTACGTATTTAATGGCAAACTATCACAAGCAAAATATTTATAAAGGTTTGGGAGTACAAGCTGGAGTGTCTATAATCCACTATTCCAATGCAGACTTCAAATCTCCCAATAATAGCACGAACACTTTTACTTTTAATGTGGGATTAAATTATTTACTGGATTACGAAAATGTGCCTGAATATGTAGAAAAAGATCCAAAAGAGAAAAAATACACAGAACCTATTCATTATAATTTTGTGGTAAGAAGTGGTGTAAATACTACTGGAGTTATAGGCTCTAAACAATACCCTTTTTTGACATTGACAGGTTTTGCAGATAAGGTGATCAATAAAAAGAGCACATTGCAAGCAGGAGCAGAGGTTTTCTTTTCTAAAGCTTTAGAAGAGTTTATTTACTACCAGTCGGTTGCATTTCCACAAGGTATTACCGAGGGGGATGAGGATTCTAAAAGAGTTGGAATTTTTATCGGACATCAGTTAACTTTCAATAAAATGTCCCTAGTTACACAAGTGGGGTATTATGCCTATTATCCATACAATAATTATGTAGAGCGAGTGTATAATAGATTAGGTTTAAGACGAAAGATCAATGATCATTGGTGGGCTTCGGCTACAGTAAGGTCTCATGCGGCAAATGCCGAAGCAGTAGAATTTTCAATAGGATATAGATTGTAGGATATGAAAAAGTTGGTTTTTTTAATACTTTCTACTTTTTTACTAAGTAGTTGTGATGCCGAAGATGCTCCAGGTTGTTTCAAAAAAGCAGGGGAAATTATACAAGATGAGGTCGCTGTAGATGTATTTAATGAAATAATAGTTTACGAAAGAGTCAAGCTTTTTATTCAGCAAGGACCTGTTCAAAAAGTGGTGATAGAAACCGGCGAGAATTTAAGAAAAGATGTTTCTGTGGAGGTTATAAATAATAGGTTGAGTATTCGTAATGAGAACTCTTGTAATTTGGTACGAGATTACGAGCTTACTAAGGTATATGTAACTATCCCAGATCTTACATGGTTACAAAACAGTAGTGGAAGCGCAATAGAATCTATTGGAACTCTTAAACTGAACAACCTTTGGTTGCGCTCTGTAAACCAGGAGAACGACCTTACAATTCATACTGATGGCGACTTTATTTTAGACCTCGATGTGGAGAACTTAAGGATTACCAACGATAATGTTTCCAACTATTTTTTAAAAGGAAAAGTGGAGAATTTTAATGTGTTTTTTGCTGCTGGCGATAGTAGATTGGATGCTCCGGAATTATTAGTTCAGCACTATGAGATTTTCCATAGAGGTACTAATAAAATGATCTTATTCCCAGTGCAATCTCTAAAAGGAGAATTGCGAAGCAGTGGAAATGTAATCGCAAAAAACAGACCTCCAATTGTGAGTATAGAAGAGTTTTATACCGGACGACTTATTTTTGAGTAGTCAATTCTGAAAATAAAGTTTCCAAGTTTTTAGATTTTCTATTTAGCTGAAGGGTTTTTAGTCCGTTATCATATGCAAAGTCGAAAACTGCCGGACGCATATCTTTGTCTGTATCAAATTTAAGTTCGTAATGAAATCCACCAATATTTTTAGCTGATGTTAGATTTGGCAGTTTATTTAATGCCACTTCTTCTATTCTATAATCAAATTCCACCTGGATAATTTGCTCTTTTTCATCTCGTAATTCCTTCATTTTCTTGTCGGCAACAATTACACCTTTGTCAATAATAATCACCCGATCGCAAATGGCTTCAACCTCTTGCATAATATGTGTAGAAAGAAAAACGGTTTTTTCCTTTCCCACTTTCAATATTAAATTTCTTATTTCAGCAAGCTGATTAGGGTCTAGACCAGTTGTAGGCTCATCTAAAATAAGCACTTCTGGGTCGTGTAAAAGCGCAGCAGCAAGTCCAACTCGTTGCCGATATCCTTTAGAAAGTTGTTCTATTTTTTTATTGGCTTCTGGTAAAAGCCCTGTCATTTCTATCACTTCTTCAATTCGATATTTATCGGTTTTAAAGATGGAGGCATTAAAAGCAAGATATTCCCGCACATACATTTCTGTATACAAAGGATTGTGTTCCGGTAAATAACCAATAGATTGTTGAACAGCTTTAAGATCTTCAGAAAGCAAAATGTTGTTCACGCTCGCTACTCCTTCAGAAGCACTTAAATAACCCGTAAGGATTTTCATAAGTGTAGATTTCCCTGCGCCATTGGGTCCAAGAAATCCTACTATTTCACCTTTTTCAATGTTGAATGAAACCTTATTCAAGGCTTTTTGTTCTCCGTAATATTTAGATATTTCTTTAACAGAAATGGACATAGCTAAGCTTTTTTCAAAAGTAAGTATTAATTTATGTTTGTTGAACTCTTACTATGTGCTCTTTAGTATTTATAAGTATTAATTTATTTAATATTTTTCTTTCCCGAAGCCTAGTTGCAAGGAAAAAAGCATCTCGACGACGATCGATGTGACATTAAAAAAAAACTGCTGTAAGCGGATATATAAATTAAATTTTCACATTTTTCAATTAAAAGGATGCCTATTTAAAATTATATTTTACATTAGCAGTAATTAAGACACGATGAAAAATTTACTTACTTGGAACGCTTTCTATTATTTCTATTACAGAGATAGGATCGGGAGCGCCATGTAATTAACTATATAATTATATAATAGATCCCGATGGCAACATCGGGATTTTTTTTATACCCAATTTTAAATGAAAAAGGAAATAGCAATACAGGGAATAGAAGGTTCTTTTCACCATCAGGTGGCAAAGGAATATTTCGGGAATGAAGTATTGGTAAAGTCTTGCGATTCTTTTCCGGAATTAATACAACAGCTTTTCGAAGGAAAAATCCAACAAGGAATCATGGCAATAGAGAACTCTATTGCGGGTTCTATTCTACCTAATTATGCTTTGATAGACGAAAATAAGGTACATATAATTGGAGAGCACTATATCCCAATTCATATGAATTTGATGGCTTTAAAAGGACAAAATATCAATGATATTTTTGAGGTAAGATCACATCCCATTGCGCTTTTGCAGTGTAAAGATTTTTTCTCTAATTATCCACATATTAAGTTAGTTGAAGATAATGATACAGCAGATGTGGCAAGATTTATATCTGAAGAAAAAAAGAAAGGAATAGCCGCAGTTGCCAGTAAAACTGCAGCTTCCATATTCGGATTGGAAATTTTGGCAGGTGGAATTCATACTGTAAAAAATAACGCAACAAGATTCTTGATCTTAAGTTCTAATGGGCATCTTGAAGATAAAAATAAGGTAGACAAAGCTTCTTTGAAATTTGAATTGGATCAGAAACATGGGAATTTGGCTTCGGTTTTAAATATTTTAAACGATTGTAATTTAGATCTTACCAAGATCCAGTCACTTCCAATAATAGATTCACCTTGGAAATATTCATATTTCATAGATGTCACTTTTAAGACATATTCAGAATATCAAAAAGCCAAAGAAATATTAGAAATTTTAACGCAAGAGCTAAAAATTTTAGGAGAATATAAAAACGGACGATTATGAGAGAGGCAAAACGATTAGAGAATTTATCTGAGTACTATTTTTCTAAAAAATTGGAAGAGGTACGTGCGCTAAGCACAGCTGGGAAAGAGATTATTAATTTAGGGATTGGAAGTCCGGATTTACCTCCGCCAATAGCTGCAGTAGAAGCTTTGACAGACGCGTTACTTCATCCAAATGCACATCAATATCAGCCATACAAAGGTCAGCTTCGATTTAGAGAAGCCATTCTCGATTTTTATATGGAACAATATGGAGTTCCATTAAATGAAGCTTCAGAAATATTGCCACTTATGGGGAGTAAAGAAGGAATTCTTCATATTTCCATGGCTTTTTTAAACGAAGGTGATGAGGTATTAATTCCAAACCCTGGATACCCAACTTATGCGGCAGTAACAAAATTGGTGGGTGCTAAAGCTATTAATTATGATCTTTTGGAAGCTGCTAATTGGATGCCAAATCTAGAAGAGTTAGAAGAACAAGATCTTTCGAATGTAAAATTAATGTGGGTGAACTATCCACATATGCCAACAGGAACAAAGGCTACCAAGGAAATTTTCGAAGAATTGGTGGCTTTTGGCAAACGTAATGATATCTTGATAGTCAACGACAACCCTTATAGTTTTGTGTTGAATGATGCTCCTTTAAGTATACTTTCAGTAAGTGGCGCAAAAGAAACTGTTCTAGAGCTTAATTCTTTAAGCAAGACCTTTAATATGGCAGGTTGGCGCATAGGGATGGTTTGTGGAAGTGAGGCGCATTTAAAAACAATTTTAAAAGTGAAATCTAATATGGATAGTGGAATGTTCTATCCTATTCAAGCAGGAGCAATCGCTGCGATGAAAACTGCAAAAGAATTTATAGCTATTCAAAACGAACATTATATTAAAAGAAGACGAAAAGCGATTGATTTGGCAAGAGCTTTAGATTGTACTCCATTAGAAAACACCGCAGGACTTTTTATATTGGCAAAAATAAATTCTGAAATCACTTCAGAAGACTTCATTGATACACTTTTACATAAACATGGTATTTTTGTGGCCCCGGGAAGTGTTTTTGGCTCTAATGGAGAAGGATATATTAGAATTTCACTTTGTGCCCCCGAGGAAAAATATAAGATAGCATTGAATAAAATTGAAAAAGAAAAATTGTTTTATACTACATAATATGGAAAATAGAAAAGAATTAAGAAATTGGTTAGATAAATTCAATTTAGACCACCCATTAGTAATTGCAGGGCCTTGCAGTGCTGAGACTGAAGAGCAATTAGTGAAAATTGCTAAACAATTAAAAGATAGTGATGTTAGTGTTCTAAGGGCTGGGTTATGGAAACCTAGAACCAGACCTGGTAATTTTGAAGGTGTTGGAGCTTTAGGTTTAAAATGGATGCAAACCGCAAAAGAAGAAACAGGTTTATTAACGACCACAGAGGTGGCAAATGCCAATCATGTAGAGCTTGCATTAAAAAATGATGTAGATATTTTATGGATTGGAGCTAGAACCACTGTTTCTCCATTTATAGTTCAGGAAATTGCTGAAGCTTTACGAGGAACAGATAAAACTATATTGATAAAAAACCCTGTGAATCCAGATCTTTCCCTTTGGTTAGGTGCAGTAGAGCGTTTTTATACCGCAGATGTGAAGAATTTGGGAGTGATCCATAGAGGTTTTTCTACTTATGAAAAGACCAAGTTCCGAAATAATCCAGAATGGCAAATACCAATTGATTTACAAAATAAATTTCCAGATCTGCCGCTTATCTTAGATCCTTCCCATATTGCAGGAAGACGCGATACTATATTTGATCTTTGCCAAACTGCATTAGATCTTAATTATGACGGATTAATGGTAGAAACCCATCACGATCCTGATAATGCGTGGAGTGATGCTGCACAACAAATCACGCCCGCCACACTTATTCAGTTTATGAAAGATCTTAAAATAAGAAAAGAAGTTTCTGAAAGTGAAGAGTTTTTGAATAGCTTGAAAAACCTTAGGGCTAAAATAGATATTGCCGATAATCAATTATTAGAGGTGCTTTCAAAAAGAATGAAAATAGCCGATGAGATTGGGAAAATTAAGAAATCTCAAAACGTTGCAATTTTGCAAACATCCAGATGGAATGAGATTTTAGGGAAAATGATCTTGGAAGGAGAGCAGCAAGGATTAAGTGAGGAATTTGTTTTAAAAATGTTTAAGGCGATACACCAAGAGTCTATTAATCATCAGAAAAAAGTGATTAGCGAATAAGCTTGGGATTTCGCACCTTTGTAGCATGACAGGAATTGTATATAAATCTACGGGAAGTTGGTACCATGTAAAGGCGGAGAACGGCGAGTTCTATAGATGTAGAATTAAAGGGAAATTCCGAATGCAAGGAATTAAAAGTACAAATCCTGTTGCTGTTGGGGATCATGTGCATTTCGAACTAGAGGAAACTGGAGACGATACTTTTGGGGTTATTAATACTATAGAAGAACGGGATAATTATATTATTCGTAAATCAGTAAATCTTTCTAAGCAAACCCACATTATTGCTTCAAATATAGATATTGCTTTTTTGTTGATTACCCTTAACAATCCTCCAACTTTTACCACTTTTATAGATCGGTTTTTGGTTACTGCGGAAGCCTATCATATTAAAACTGTGCTTCTATTTAATAAGATTGATACCTATAATGAAGAGGAGCTTGACGAGATTAAATATCTAGCAGCGTTATATCGCGAAGTTGGATATGAATGTATAGGAATTTCTGCAAAAACAGGTAAGAATTTAGATAAAGTGAAAGAGATGATGGTTGGGAAAACGAGTATGTTTTCTGGACATAGCGGTACCGGAAAATCTACACTTATTAATGCTTTAGAGCCTAGTTTGGATTTAAAAACGTCTAAGATAAGTGCGCAACACAAACAAGGCCAGCATACCACAACCTTTGCTGAAATGTACGACCTTAATTTTGATGCACGAATAATAGATACTCCCGGTATTAAAGGATTTGGTGTAGTAGAGATGGAAAAGGAGGAATTGGGGAACTATTTCCCTGAATTTTTTGCGGTTAAACAAGAATGTAAATTCAATAATTGTTTGCACAAGGATGAACCACATTGTGCAGTTAAAGATGGTTTGGAAGATGGAGATATTGCGTGGTCTAGATATAAGAGTTATTTGCAGATTATTGAAGGGGAAGATGAACAGCAATACCGAATGGATAATTTTCCAGAGGAACAATGAGAATAGTTTTACAAAGAGTTTCGGAAGCATCGGTTAGCATTAACAGAAAAGTTAATGGTAAGATTGGCAAAGGACTTTTGATACTTTTAGGTATTGAAGAAGCAGATACCAAAGAAGATGTTTCTTGGTTGGTTAATAAGATCTTGAAAATGCGAATCTTTAATGATGCAAATGAAGTTATGAATTTCTCACTTCAGGATATTGATGGATCTGCGCTCGTAATTAGTCAGTTTACATTACATGCAAGTACAAAAAAAGGAAACAGACCAAGTTATATATATGCTGCAAAACCAGAAATTGCAATCCCTTTATATGAGTATTTTTTGTCCGAACTTGAAAATCAGTCAAGTAAAAAAGTAGAACGTGGGATATTTGGTGCAGATATGAAAGTGTCATTAATAAACGACGGTCCCGTGACAATAATTATAGATTCAAAAAAGAGAGAATAATTTTGCCAAGTTTAATTTAAAGTTTAGTTTTAACAAAATTTATTGTTAAAAATGAGATTTAAAGCCCTGTTTGGACTAATTCTCTTAGTGAATATCCCCTACACTTTTTGTCAAGAAAATTCCTTATCTATAGATAAAATTCCAGTTAAATTAATTGAAAATTCAAATTCCGTAGTTAGAAATGAACAGATAACTGTAGAGATTGATGCAGTAGATAAAATGACAGTCCACACTAAAAGGACTGTTACTGTTTTAAATAAATTGGGCGATGGACACGATTCTTCAGTTCAGTGGTACGATGATAATTCCAAGATCAAAGAACAATTTGCTATAGTTTTTGATGCTTCAGGCAAAGAAATTAAAAAAATTAAACAGAAAGATTTTAAGGATATTAGTGCAGTAAGTTCTAATGATCTTTATAGTGATAATAGAATCAGTTATCTGGATTATACCCCTACAGAATATCCATATACTGTGGAGTATAATAGTGAAGTAGTTTCAAATAGCACTATTTTTATTCAGCCCTGGAAGCCTATTCGAAGGTATTCCCAAAGTGTACAATTATCTTCTTATAAATTAATTAATCCTAAACAAATCTCATTAAGGCTAAAGGAAACTAATTTTATTTCTTCAGTAGAAAAGAAAGATACAGAAATAGGATTGGAGTATTCTGCGTCTAATATCCCTGCTTTTCGGCATCAATATTTGAGTCCGGAATTATCAGAATTTACACCTATGGCAAAAATTGCTCTAAAGGATTTTTCTTTGGTTGGAGTTATAGGAAGTGCAGATAATTGGAAAGAATTTGGGAAATGGCAGTACGATAATTTACTAGTGAATAAAAATGAATTATCTCCTAAAACTATTTTAGAAGTAAGCTCATTAACAAAAAATATTCAAGATCCTATTGAAAAAGCTAGGTTGATTTACGAATATGTTCAAGCTAAAACAAGGTATATAAGTATTCAATTAGGGATTGGAGGTTGGATGCCAATGAATGCCTTAGAGGTAGACGAGCTAGGCTATGGAGACTGTAAAGCTTTAACAAATTACACTTATTCTTTATTACAAAGCCAAGGAATAGAATCTTATTATACAATAGTTCACGCTGGGGAAGATAAAAAAGATTTTGATTCAGAATTTGCTTTTATGCAAGGGAACCATGTAATTCTTACAATTCCCCAAGATGGAGAAAACGTTTTTTTAGAATGTACTAGTCAAACTATGCCATTTAACTATATAGGTGATTTTACAGATAATAGAAATGTGCTTATTGTAAAACCAGATGGTGGAGAAATAATAAAAACAAAAAAATATGAATTCAGTGAAAACATTCAGGATAATTCTATAGAGCTTTTTTTAAATCCTAATGGAGAGTTTAGAGGCAATTTTACAAGAAGCTCCAAAGGCATTCAATATGGTAATGCCTATGGGTTGGAAACAATAGATCTTAAAGACCAAAAAAGATATTATAGAAGCGGACTAAAGTATTTAAAGAATTTAGAAATAGACAGTTTATATTTTTTAAATAATAAAAAAGACAAAATTTTTCAAGAGAAAATGACTATTTCGGGCACCAATTTTGGATCTGTTGCTGGTAAAAGATTATTGATTCCGTTAAGTGTTATTAGTGTTGAAGCTGAAGACACTCCAAGATATTTAGAAAGAAAATACCCTCTTGAAATACTTAGAGGTAAGACAATTAAAAACCAGACTGTTTTAAATATTCCTGAAGGATATATGGTAGAAAGTATTCCTAAACTCGAAGAGATTCAAAATCAATTCGGAAGCTTTAAGATGGAAACCAAAGTAGAAAACAATAAAATTATTGTAATTCAAAATTACACTCTTAAAGATGGATTGTGGGAAAAAGATGACTACGAAGATTTTAGAAGATTCATGATTCAAATAAAAACCTACAGCAATCAAAAAGCAGTAATAATTGCTAATAACTAACCAATCTCATGAAAAATTGTATTCTACTAGTCTTTTTTATACTATTTATTACTAATATAAATGCTCAAGATTATAAATATGGGAAAGTATCTAAAAAAGAAGTTTTAGAGTCCTCACATCCCACAAATCCTGAAGCAGATGCAGCAATTTTATTTAAAAGTTCAAAAACGTACTACGATTATGTGAAAAACCAAGGATTCATTTTAACTACAGAAGTACATGAACGTGTAAAAATTTATAATAAGGATGGTTTTGATTGGGCCACAAAGGAAATTAGTCTTTATACTTCTGGGAGTGATGATGAAAAAGTAATTGGAGTTAAAGGTGAAACTTACAATGTAGAAAAAGGAAAACTAGTTTCTCAAAAATTAAGTAAAGATGGAATTTTTACTGAAAAAGTAAATAAATACCGTAACAAGGAGAAAATAACTATGCCTGCGCTAAAGGAAGGTAGTGTTATTGAATATAAATATACAATAATCTCCCCGTTTATATTTTCTATAGATAAAATTCAACTTCAATACAGTATTCCATTGGATAAGTTAGAGGTAACCGTAAAATTGCCGGAATATTTTATTTTTAAAAAACATTTTAACCCTAAGTCCACTCTGCAATTTCCCATTAAAGAGTCTTCAAAAAATGTAACTCAAAATAATTCTGAAATTGTAAGAGAAAGTGATTCTAGGGGTTGGGTTACAAATTCTAGATCTAACAATTCAAAATTCGTATATAAAGAAAATATTTTTACTATTGAAAAGGAAGATATACCTGCTTTAAAGAATGAGGAGTATGTAGATTATTTAAAAAATTATGCAGCTTTTTTGTCTTGGGAATTATTATATACAAGATTCCCCTCGGGAGCAATCGAGAACTATTCTGAAACTTGGGATAATGTTGTAGATAAGATCTATAAGAATCCTGAATTTGGTAAAGAACTATCAGATACTAAGTATTTTGATGATGATTTAGAAGAAGTTTTAAAAGGTAAAAGCCTGCCAAAAGATAAAATGGATGCTATTTTTCATTTTGTAAAAGAGAAAGTGAAATGGAACAATTATGTTGGTTATTATGCAGATAATGGAGTGAGAGATGCTTATAAAGAGGGAAATGGAAACATTGCCGACATTAACCTTATGCTTACATCTATGCTTAAATATGCCGGATTAGACGCTAACCCAATTTTGTTAAGCACAAAAGATAATGGAATTCCAATATATCCAACAAGAACAGGGTTTAATTATGTTGTAGCATCCGTTAAATTAAATAATAAAACTATTCTTTTAGATGCATCAGACAAATATAATATTCCTGGAATGCTGCCAGATCATGCACGTAATTGGTTAGGGAGACTTGTTAAAGAAGACGGAACTTCAGAATGGGTAGATTTAATTAGCAAGGAAGCTTCAGAGTATAGAACAATATTAAAGATAGAGATTGAAGAAGATCTCAATATCAACGGAAAAGTCACTAATATATTCGATGGTTATTATGCAAAAGATTATCGTGATAATTTTATGGGATTAAGCGAAGAGGATTACATCCGAAAATTAGAAGATGAAAAGGGGAATATTGTTATTTCTAATATTGAAAATAAAAATACTACTAGCTTGGATAAGCCTATAAATGAGAGTTATGATTTTCAATTAAGCAATGGTCTCGAAAAAATAGGCGATAATATTTACATGAAACCTTTATTTTTCTTGACTAAAGAAACTAATCCTTTTAAGGCCTCAGAACGAATTTATCCTATATTTTTTAAGTATCCTTCTGTGATTTATAATACAGTATTCGTAAAATTGCCGGAGTCTTATGAAGTTGAATCTTTACCAGAAAGCTCTAAGATATCTGTAAATGACAATGGAGCAATGTTTAAGTTAGTTGTTATTGCAGGTGGAGGTTATTTAAAAATAGATTCTGTATTACAAATAAATACTATCTTATATTTGCCAAATGAATACGATACTTTAAAAGAATTTTACAATCAGATTATTCAGAAAAATTTAGAGACTATTGTATTGAAAAAAGTAGGATAATGGATATACAAAATGCTCAAGAGGAAGTAGACAAATGGATCCAAGATCATGGAGTTCGTTATTTTAATGAGCTTACCAATATGGCTCAGTTAACAGAAGAAGTTGGGGAGGTTGCTAGAATTATTGCTAGAAGATATGGGGAGCAAAGCGAGAAGGAGAGCGATAAAAATAAAGATCTGGGAGAAGAATTGGCAGATGTACTATTTGTTGTTTTGTGCTTAGCAAATCAAACAGGTATCAACCTTCAGGAGGCATTCGATAAGAAATTAGACCTTAAAACTAAAAGGGATCACGACAGACATCATAATAACGATAAATTGAAATAATGAACTTCAAGAAAGTAGTTAGTACTAAAGGCTTCTGGAAATCTGTTGCTGGGATGGGAATAGCATTTATAGTGGTTTATCATATTATTACCATGCTTTTTACTTTTGAAGGTTTCAGATTTGGGGAATACTTAGAGCTAAATTTATCTGAAGATAGATGGATGCGATTTATACTTGGATCGCTATTGTCGGGATTTTTATACGGTTTTATAATTACTTTCGGTCAATTTTCAATAAAACAGAAGAAGGAGGAAAGAGAACATTAAATAATCTGTAATTTTATCTTTTTAGATTTAATTTCAGTTTTATCCTCATGAACATTCAGCTAAGCCATAATTCAAGAGAACTTAAGGGAGCAATACAAATAACTGGTTCTAAGAGCGAATCTAATAGAGCTCTGATCCTTCAGGCTATCTATCCTAATATAGAATTATTAAATCTTTCCAATAGTGATGATTCTAATGTTTTAAAAAAGGCTTTAAAGTCTGATGTTGGTACAATAGATATTCATCACGCAGGTACTGCAATGCGATTTCTTACAGGCTATTATGCAAGTAGAGAGGGAGCAGAAGTAATACTTACTGGTAGTTCTAGAATGCAGGAACGGCCTATCAAGCTTTTGGTCGATGCTTTAAGAAGTTTAGGAGCAGATATTACTTATGTTAATAAAGAAAATTTTCCACCTCTTAAAATTTCTGGAAAAGTACTTCTTAAGAAAAAAGTAAAACTACAGGCAAACATTAGCAGTCAGTATATCTCAGCTTTAATGTTAATTGCTGCATCGCTTCCAAACGGATTAGAAATTGAATTAGAAGGCCCAGTAACCTCTGAGCCGTATATTAATATGACCTTAGAATTGCTTCGTTATTTTGGCATTGAAGCAACTTTTGAAGGTCAGATAATTACAATTGAACATAAAAAAGAAATTGATTCAAAATCTCTTGAGATTGAATCGGATTGGAGTTCTGCTTCCTATTATTTCGCACTTGCTGCTTTAAGCGATAAGGCAGAATTGCGATTAAAAAATTTCAGGAAATCCAGTTTACAAGGCGATTCTCAAATCGTGACTATTTTCAAATCTCTGGGAATTATTACTTCATTCAGCAATAATGAAATCCTACTAGAAAAGAAAACTCATAAAAAAACTAATTTTTTAAGACTTGATCTTCAGAATATGCCAGATCTGGCCCAAACCATCGCGGTAACTTGTTTGGGACTAGGCATTGGTTGCGAGTTAAAGGGTTTACATACTTTAAAGATCAAGGAAACAGATAGATTAGTGGCTCTAAAAAATGAATTGGAGAAATTTGGAGCAAAAGTGGAAATTACCCACGATTGCTTAAAATTAACTCCAACTGCTTTTTTTAATAAAAATGTAGAATTAGAAACCTATAACGACCATAGAATGGCAATGGCATTTGCTCCTTTGTCTTTGAAAATTCCGTTGACAATTAAAGATTCTGAAGTGGTTTCAAAATCCTATCCGGAATTCTGGAAAGATTTAGAATCTTTAAGTTTTTTGTTAAATCGTGATTCCAAATAATTCATTTCTTAAATAAAAGCGTATTTACTTGACAACCCCTATGTTGAGATTGTATATTTGCAATCTTTAAAAAAAGAAACTATGGGAATGAAACTTTCACAATTTGGTTTTGAACTGCCAGATGAACTTTTAGCTGAATATCCTGCTGAAAATAGAGATGAAGCGAGATTAATGGTGCTTAACAGAAAAGAACAAACTATTGAACATAAATTGTTTAAGGATATCATGGATTATTTTGAACCAAAAGACGTAATGGTTCTTAATAATACTAAAGTATTTCCTGCACGCTTATTTGGTAATAAAGAAAAAACAGGAGCTCGTATAGAAGTGTTTTTGTTGAGAGAATTAAATCCTGAAACAAAACTTTGGGATGTGCTTGTAGATCCTGCTAGAAAAATTAGAATCGGGAATAAATTATATTTTGGTGATGACGAAAGTCTAGTTGCTGAAGTTATTGATAATACAACATCAAGAGGAAGAACACTTCGTTTCTTATACGACGGATCTTACCAAGAATTCAGAAAGAAACTACAGGAACTTGGAGAAACTCCACTTCCAAAATATATTAAAAGAGAAGTTACTCCAGAAGATCAGGAGCGCTACCAAACGATCTATGCAAAAAATGAAGGTGCTGTTGCAGCACCCACTGCAGGATTACACTTTTCAAAGCATTTATTAAAAAGATTGGAAATTAAAGGAGTAGATTTTGCTGAAGTTACACTTCATGTAGGTCTTGGTACTTTTAGCCCTGTTGAGGTAGAAGATCTTTCTAAACATAAAATGGATAGTGAAGAAGCATATATAGATAATAAAGCAACTACTATTATCAATAAAGCTATTTCTGAAAAAAGAAGGATTTGTGCAGTAGGAACTACTAGTATGAGAGTTTTAGAGAGCGCCGTTTCTTCTAACCATACTTTAAATGAATTTAGTGGATGGACAAATAAGTTTATTTTTCCTCCATACGATTTTAGCATAGCTAACTGTATGATCACTAATTTCCATACGCCTAAGTCTACATTAATGATGATGGTTTCTGCTTTTGCAGGACACGATTTTATGAAGAAAGCTTATGCTGAAGCAATTAAAGAAAAATACAAATTCTATACTTATGGAGATGCAATGTTAGTTATATAACATTTCTTCAGAATAATCTAAAACCACGAATATGCTTAAAAATGGGCTTTTCGTGGTTTTTCTTTTAAATTAAATTGAGATATTAAAAACCATTCAATAGGCAGCAATAAATATAAATCCTAATAATCTTCATACTTTTGCAGCGTGAAAGACAAGAAGAAAGATATACGTGCTTTAACTAAGGAACAGTTACAAGAATTCTTTGTGGCTCAGGGAGATAAATCCTTTAGGGGAACTCAGGTTTACGAATGGTTATGGAGTAAAAGTGCTCATAGTTTTGAGGATATGACTAATATTTCCAAAGCAACAAGGCAAATGCTGGAAAATAACTTTGTGATCAATCATATCCGAGTAGACCTTATGCAACGCAGCAGTGATGGGACTATTAAAAATGCAGTTAGGCTACATGACAATCTTACGGTAGAATCTGTTTTAATTCCAACTCCAAAACGTACAACGGCTTGTGTCTCTTCGCAAGTGGGCTGTAGTTTAGATTGCAAATTTTGTGCAACAGCTACTTTAAAACGAATGCGTAATCTTAACCCAGATGAAATTTACGATCAAGTAGTTGCTATAGATAACGAGAGTAGGTTGTATTTTGATAAGCCTTTGTCCAACATAGTTTTTATGGGAATGGGAGAGCCTCTCATGAACTATAATAATGTAATGAAGGCAGTAGAAAAAATCACATCTAAAGAAGGCTTAGGGATGTCTTCTAAGCGTATTACCATTTCTACTTCTGGAGTTCCAAAAATGATCAAGAAATTAGCAGATGATGAAACAAAAGTGAAGCTTGCAGTTTCACTACACTCTGCTATAGATGAGATTAGGACTACTATTATGCCTTTTAATGCTACATTTCCATTAGTCGATCTTAAGGAAGCATTAGAATATTGGTATTTAAAAACCAAGAGCAGAATAACTTATGAATACATTGTTTGGGAAGGGATTAATGATACGCGTAAAGATGTTGAAGCTCTAGTTAAGTTCTGTAAATATGTGCCTTGTAAAGTAAATTTAATAGAATATAATCCAATAGACGATGGGATCTTTCAGCAAGCTTCTTCAGATGCTACCCACATGTATGAGTCTATGTTAGAAAGAAATGGAATTACAGTTACGGTGAGAAGATCCAGGGGAAAAGATATAGATGCAGCTTGTGGACAGTTAGCTAATAAATCTTCATAAAGGAAAACCTGAAATATTAAAACCATAATCTTTAGCTTATATTTGATTCCTTATGAAGGTAATCTCTCAAATAAAATTACCGGTAGAAAAAGAAATGGAGCTTTTTGAAAAAAAGTTCTTCGAGTCCATGTCTTCAAAAGTGGCTCTTTTAAACAGAATCACTCATTATATAGTTAATAGAAAAGGGAAGCAAATGCGCCCAATGTTCGTCTTTTTAGTGGCCAAAATGGTTTCTGAAGGTCAGGTGAACGAGCGCACTTATCGTGGCGCGGCGGTGATAGAGCTTATTCATACCGCAACTTTGGTTCATGATGATGTGGTGGACGACTCTAATAGGAGAAGAGGTTTTTTTAGTGTAAATGCACTTTGGAAAAATAAGATTGCCGTATTGGTAGGAGATTATTTACTATCAAAAGGCTTATTGCTTTCTATAGATAATAACGATTTCGATTTGCTGAAGATCATCTCTATTGCTGTGAAAGAAATGAGTGAAGGAGAGTTGCTTCAAATAGAAAAAGCCAGACGATTAGATATTACAGAAGCTGTTTATTACGATATTATTCGGCAGAAAACGGCAACCTTAATTGCGGCTTGTTGTAGTTTAGGTGCTGCCTCAGTAAAACCAGAATCTTCAGATATTGCTAAAATGCGAAGATTTGGAGAACTTATTGGAATGGCATTTCAGATAAAAGACGATCTTTTCGATTATGGGGAAGAGCAGATTGGGAAACCCACTGGAATAGATATCAAGGAGCAAAAAATGACGTTGCCATTGATCTATGTGCTCAATAATTCAACTTCAAAAGAGAAAAAATGGATTATTAATTCCATCAAGAAACATAACAAGGATAAAAAACGAGTGAAAGAAGTGATTGCACTGGTGAAGTCTAACGGCGGATTGGATTATGCTGTTACTAAAATGAAGGAATACCAAAAAGAGGCACTTTCCATCTTAAACGATTATCCACCTTCAACTTATAAAGATTCACTTATTCTTATGGTGAACTACGTGATAGAGCGTAAAAAGTAATTGCTTCAATAAACAATAAACAATAAACAAATATCAATTGTCACATCGAGCGGAGTCGAGATGTCATTGTAAATACATACACTCCTCACCCAAAAATCCATTTTTCAAACTTTCTTCAAAAATAAATAGATACCTAGGCAACCTTTTGTAATTTTCTAACGTCTATATAAATAGATGCTTATAAGTAAAGCTTAGTGAAAGTAATTCCTCTTTTTAAAAACGAAAAGCAATTAATTGCAAGAGCTGCGAAAAACCATCGCGATGCCCAACAGCATCTATATGAAAAACATTCTGGCAAAATGTTAAGTGTTTGCAGGATGTATATTAAAGATCTTCAGTTTGCAGAAGATGTAATGTTAACAGGGTTTTTTAAGGTTTTCACTCATTTAAAGGATTTTAAGCATGAAGGTAGTTTTGAAGGTTGGGTAAGAAGGATTATGATACGAGAATCTATTTCTTTTCTTCGGAAGAAAAATGAGTTGGAATTGCAAGAAGAAATGGAAACTGTAAAAAGTGAAGGATTCGATACTATTCAAGCTGAAATGGATGCAGATTATATTCAGCAATTAATAGATGAATTGCCGGAAGGTTATAAAGCGGTTTTTGTGCTTTATGCTATAGAAGGGTATAAGCATACAGAAATTGCAGAATTATTAAAGATTTCTGAAGGGACTTCAAAATCCCAATTGTTTAAAGCAAAAAAAATGTTACAAGAGAAATTAGAAACATTAAATACTTCAAGTTATGGAAACTGAAAACTTTGAAGATCAACTAAAAAGAAAATTGCAAGAACGAGAGATTTCTCCTTCAGCTAAGAGTTGGGAAAAATTGAGTGCAAATTTAGACGCTACCCAAGAAAAGAAAAAACCATTTGCACTCTGGATGGGAATTGCCGCAAGTATTATAGGTGGGATTTTGATCTTGAGCCTTGTTTTCAATAACACAACTCCATCAGACTCACCAGAAATTGTAGATACGCCTAAAGAAGAAATTAAACTTCAAGAAAATCCTATAGAAATTGCCGAAGAAATTTTTAATAAAACTCAGGTTGAAGAAGAGCAGGTTGCAGCTTCAGAAATAGAAAAAGAAACAATCACTCCAACACCCAAAGCAAGTGTTAATCTGATTAAAGAAAGGAAGCCAAAAAGTAGGGAAGCAGTGGCTGCATTGGAACATAACAGTTTGCAAAAAGAGTCAGTCATAATAAGTTCTACGATGTCTACTAACGATAAAATATTAGATATCAAATTAAATGTTGCTTTGGCGAGTGTACTTACTCAAACAAAAAATGAGGAAACAATTACAGATGCTGAAATAAATAAATTGCTTGTAGAAGCAGCTTCTAAAATTAGCAGAGAACGTTACAAAAATGATTTTGCAGAAGGCAAAGTAAATCCGCAAGATTTATTACAGGCAGTAGAAATGGATATGGAAAACTCATTTAGGGAAAAAGTTTTCGGGATTTTAAAAGATGGATACCTTAAAGCGAGAACCGCTGTTGCAAACAGGAATTATTAATTAAGATAGAATTAGCCATTATATCATCACAAAGACTTTAAGGTCAAATTAAATCATTCATCAATCAAGTCCAATAAGCCACCTCTTCCAAAGAGGAGGTAGGCAGAGGACATTTAAAAATCAACATCATCATGAAAACAATTATCGTAACCTTCACAATTATTTTATTCAGTTTTGTAATGCAAGAGATGCAAGCACAAAATGATAGTATTGCAGTAAGCAACCAAGATTCGTTAGCAATTAAAAGCGAATTCTTGGAAAAGCAAAAAGAAAAAATAATAGAGGAAGAGAAAAGAGAGCTTAAATATAAGTTAGAAAGAGTTCAAATGCGGCTTGATAATAAATTTATAACAAAGGAGGAGGCCGAAAAATTAAAAAAGGAAGCAGCTGAAAAGCATGCCCTAAATATCGAAAATCGTATCGCAATATTAGAAAACAAGACAGCACTGGATGAAAGAAATAGTGCAGCTTATCGTAGTTCCATCGAATTGCTTGGAAATGGGAAGATAGTAAACATAAAAGTAGATTATGGTGATGAGAAGAAACGGAGCGAAGATAGAAGAACCACCAGTGACTTGGTACTTGCAGCAGGTTTTAATAATGTGATCTCCGATGAAAATTCTCTAGATGATTCAGATTTTAAAATAGGAGGAAGTCGGTTTTTTGAAATTGGATGGGCTTGGAAAACACGAGTTTTTGAGAACTCCAATTGGTTGCGTGTAAAATATGGGGTTTCATTTCAATTTAATGGTTTGAAACCAACAGATAATCGATATTTTGTAGAGAATGGAGATTTAACCGAGCTAGAGGAATTTGAATTCGATTTAGATAAATCGAAGTTTAGATCAGACAATTTAGTATTTCCTCTTCATTTTGAATTTGGGCCTTCTAAAAAGACCGAAGGAGAAGATTATTTTAGATTTAGCACTAAAAATCAATTTAAAATAGGGGTTGGAGGCTATGCTGGATTCAACATTGGAGAGCGCCAAAAATTAAAATATACTGTAGACGGAGATAAAAAGAAAGATAAATTGAAGGGTAATTACAATACCAATGATTTTGTATATGGTTTAAGTAGTTATGTGAGTCTTGGTGGTACTGCTTTATATGTAAAATATGATCTTAATCCCTTATTTAAAGATCCAAATATTGAAATGCGAAACATCTCTTTTGGACTGCGTTTTGATATAGATTAAATACAATCTGCTAAGTTGGGAAAGAGGGTAGTTTTCTATTGTTGGAAAACCATCCTCTTTTTTCCTACTAGTAGGTTTTATTATTCAAATACTTTTAAATAATAAAAGCGTTTCCTTTCTTATAATTATAGGTACATACCTCTAGGGCTTGTCTTAAAATTCTTGATTTTATTGTTACATTTGGGTCATCTTACAAATCCTATATTCTGACTAATCTTTGATTTCAAAAAACTCCATAGATCTTGTATTTGAAACCGCCCGTGTAGAGGAGGTTTTAGGCGATTTTGTGCAATTGAAGAAGTCTGGAAGTAATTTCAAGGGCTTAAGTCCGTTCACAGACGAGCGCTCTCCAAGTTTTATGGTTTCTCCGGTGAAGCAAATTTGGAAAGATTTCTCGAGTGGCAAAGGAGGCAACGTCGTGGCATTTCTAATGGAACATGAGCATTTCACCTATCCTGAAGCTATAAAATATCTCGCCAAGAAGTATAATATAGAAATTGAAGAGACTGAGCAAACAGATGAACAGAAACAGCTTTTAGATGAACGTGAAAGCATGTATTTGGTTTCAGAATTTGCTAGTACGTATTTTCAGAATACCATGCTTAAAACCGATCAAGGAAAAGCCATTGGTTTAAGTTATTTTAAGGAACGTGGTTTTACAGATGAAACCATCAAAACCTTCGGATTAGGATATTGCCTGGACGAATGGGATTCTTTTACCTCAGAAGCGATTCGTAAAGGTTACAAAATGGATTATCTGGAAAAAACCGGATTAACTATTGTAAAAGGCGAAAAGCAATTCGATAGGTTTAAAGGAAGAGTAATGTTCCCTATCCAATCCATGTCTGGAAGAGTATTGGGATTTGGTGGTAGAATTTTGACCAGCGATAAAAAAGCAGCTAAATATTTAAACTCTCCAGAAAGTGATATTTACCATAAAAGTAAAGTGCTTTACGGGATTTACCATGCAAAGCAACATATAGCAAAAGAGGATAACTGTTATTTAGTGGAAGGGTATACAGATGTAATTCAATTTCATCAAAGCGGAATCGAAAATACAGTTTCTTCTTCTGGAACAGCATTAACCTCAGAGCAAATTAGACTAATTAACCGACTGACTAAGAATATTACTGTTCTTTTTGATGGAGATGCAGCAGGAATGCGAGCAGCTATTCGTGGTATAGATCTTATTTTGGAACAGGGAATGAATGTAAAAGTGGTGGTTTTCCCTGAAGGAGAAGATCCAGATAGCTTTGCAAAAAAGAATTCTCAAACCGAACTAGAGGAATATCTCGAAGAAAATTCAAAAGATTTTATAGAATTTAAAGCTTCCCTTTTATATCAAGATGCTAAGAACGATCCCGTAAAACGTGCAAACCTTATTCATGATATGGTATCTAGCATCGCTAAGATCCCAAATCAAATTCAGCAAGAAGTATATATTCAGGAATGTTCCAGAATTATGGATATTTCTGAAGAGGTTTTGTTTTCAACTTTAACTCAATTATTGGCAAAAGAGGGAAAAGCTGCCCCACAAAATAAAGGAAAGAAAAAATCTTTTGAGGTTGTAAAAAATGATATGTCTACTCGAACCAAAGTAGACGAGTTATTCGAATTAGAGCGTAAAATTATTAGTTTGTTGCTTTTATATGGCACAGTAGAGGAGGAGTTTGAAGACATGGTTTGGAAAGAAAATGCACAGGGAGAATTATTGCTAGAACCAGAAATCCAAAAAGCAAAAGTTTTTGAAAAGATCTATTTAGATCTTCAGGAAGATGAGGTTGCGCTTTCTAACGAGCTTTTTAAAGAGTTGTATAATTTGGTAATCTCTAAATTAAACGAAGAAGGAACACTAACGCTAGAAACTTTTGTAAATGAGTTAGACTCTAAGCTTTCGGGTGAAGTGACAACGATTTTGATGGAAGAGGAGCAATATGTTTTGCATGATTGGGATCGTATGGATATTACTGTGAAACAGAAAGATGCTAGTATTGCGAGATTGGTTAATGAAACCATTCTGGCATTGCGTAGATTTTTAATTACCAGAAAAATAGACGAATTATCTCAAGAAATTAAAGAGAAAACTGGGGAAAATGAATCTCAATCTAAAATGGAGGATATTGTGGATTATCTATCCCTTAAGAGAATACTTTCAGATAAATTAAATAGAGTTATGTAGTTCTAAGTTGAAGCAATCTAGCTTGATTAATCAAATCGGCTAAATTATCTACCTTTAACTTTTTTAAAAGCCTGGTTTTATAGGTGCTCACCGTTTTTTCGTTAATGTCTAAAGCTTCAGCAATATCTTTATTACGCTTTCCACTAGACAATAAATTAAGCACTTCCATTTCTCTGGTGGATAGTTTTTTAAATTTAGCTATCAAACCATTTCCATTACCTCCTCCAGAGTTTATTTTATCGGTAATATTTTTATTCAGATAAATTCCTCCTCTTGCCACTTGTTGAATTGCACTAAAGAGACTTTCTGTAGACGCTGTTTTAGATAAGTAACCTGAGGCACCTGCTTTTATGGCACTTAAAGCATACATCTCTTCTGGATGGCAGCTAAAAACCAATATTCTAATTCTAGGAAACTCGTTTTTTATATTTCTTAAAGCAGTAAGACCATTTATTTCTGGTAGGTCAATTTCTATTATCAAAACCTCCGGAGAATTTATTCTTAATGATTTAAAGAGGTCGTTAGCATTAGTTACGTTGCCAATAACATTCAGTTCGTTTTCTTCTAAAAGTAGGGATGTAATTCCTTCGCGGTTAATAGGATGATGGTCTGCAATTAAAATTGTACTCATAAATTTAATTTAGCACTAAAATTACAGCAGCAGGGTTTGCTCTTTAGTCGATTAGGAAATGAAATTAAAATTAACAGTTTAATTATCTAATCTATTACACCAAATGAATTAATCGATAAAACGCTTAATTTTTAAGATTAATGGGAATTACGCAAACAGGAATTGGATCCATTTTATGTTTATTAGCGGTATTTCTGCTTTTAAATATTTTGAAAATTTCAAGTTCGCGCCCAGAATAATCCTCTGCATTCATTCCTAATCTATCCATTTCCATTGCCCACTCTAATTCATCGTAACTTGCGCCAATTTGGTCTTCGTCGCTTCTGCTATCTCCAAATAATCCATCGGTGGGTGCAGCATTTAGAATTTCTTCACTAATTTTCAAAAATCTTCCAATCTCATAAACCTCACTTTTCATCAAATCTGCAATCGGACTTAAATCTACTCCACCATCTCCGTATTTGGTGTAAAATCCTACACCAAAATCTTCCACTTTGTTTCCGGTTCCAGCTACTAAGTATTTATGTAAGCCTGCAAAATAATATAGCGTTGTCATTCTTAGCCTTGCTCTTGTGTTGGCCAAGGATAGATCTTGATTAGGATTTTCAACTTCAAATGGAACTGTTTCTCGAAATTGCTCAAAAACACTGGTAAGATCTACTTCTAAATTAGACACATTTGCAAAATGCTTTTTTAAGTATGTAATATGATTTTGAGCTCTGGTCACTTGGTTTAATGCTTGATGAATTGGCATTTCTACACATAAAGTCCGCATTCCCGTTTTGGCGCATAAAGCTGAAGTTACTGCAGAATCTATCCCTCCGCTAATGCCAATAATAAATCCATTCATATTTGCAGCAGTTGCGTAATCCTTTAACCAAGCTACTATATGATTTACTACCTTTTCAGTCTGCATATTTTTGGGTGTTTAAGTTTCTAAGTAATACCTTTGCCAACAAATTTAGCAAGTTTAAAATTAGTATTTAAAACAGCCAGCGTTAAAGGCTTCATAATAGTAGTGCATGTATAGATTAATGTTTCTTATATTTTTAACATTCGTGCTTGTTTCTTGTGAAAATGAATCTAAAGAAGAGAAGGAGATAGCAAAAATAACCATCGATTTAAAAGTTATTAGATTCGATCAGGAATTTGCTAAGGTTACTTCAGAGAACTTACCAGAACTAAAAGCTGAGTATCCTTACTTATTCCCTGAAAGTTTTACAGATAGCATGTGGATTGCTAAAGCTACCGATACTATTCAGCAAGAATTAAATGAAGAAGTAGAAAAAGCTTTTCCAAATTTTTCTGAAGAAGAGGACGGTTTAATTGCACTTTTTCAGCATGTCAAATATTATTTTCCTTCATTTAATGTTCCACAGGTCATTACCATTACTTCTGAAGTAGATTATAGAAATAAAGTACTTTTAGCACCAGATTATTTATTTATTTCCCTAGATACTTACTTAGGAAAGGATCATCCTTTTTATTTAGGCTTACAGGAATATCTAAAAAAGAACTTTGAAAAAGCACAAATTTTACCTGATGTTGCAGAAAATATAGGTCAAGTGTATGTGCCAAAGCCAGAAGATAAAACTTTTTTAGCTCATATACTGTACTATGGAAAGTTACTGTATTTAAAGGATGTTTTTCTTCCAAAAATTGAAGATTTCAGAAAGATAGGTTATACTCCTGAAGAGTTGGAGTGGGCTAAAGCAAATGAAGATCAGGTCTGGAGATATTTTGTAGAAAGAGAGCTTATCTTCGATTCAGACACAGATTTGTATTCAAGATTCCTATATCCTGCACCTTTTTCTAAATTCTATTTGGAATTAGATGCCGAATCTCCAGCAAGATTAGGGCAATATATAGGTTGGCAAATGATACGCCAATATATGGACAAAAACGATGTGAGCGTACAAGAAATGCTTGGTGCAAATGCAGAAACAATATTTAATAAAGCAAATTACAAACCAAAGAAATAATGGCAGAATTTAAAAAATCTGAAATCAATATAGAGGTTATATTAGATGAGAATAAGGTTCCTGAAGAATTGTACTGGAGTGCAGAAGATGGAGCTATATATAAGGAAGAGGCGAAAGCTATGATGCTATCCATGTGGGATGCGAAGCAACAAGAAACCTTGAGAATAGATCTTTGGACAAAAGATATGCCGGTAGACGAGATGAAAAAGTTCTTTCATCAAACACTTGTAGCTATGAGCGATACTTTTAATAGAGCTACACAAGACGAAAAAATGACTGCGACAATGAAAGATTTTTGCGATTATTTCGCTGAAAAATTAGAGTTGAAGCAGTAGTATAAATAAAGCTAAACTTGAATAATATACTGTCCTGAATTTATTTCAGGATCTTAAGTTGGTCAAATTAAAACTTGAAACTAAATCCAGAATACATTCCAATATAATAAGGGTTAAAGTTTTTTGTGTCTTTAAATGTGTTTAATTGATACTTAAAAATTGGTTCTAGACTAAAATTAAACTGTGGGGTAATCTTATAGCTTAAGCCTAATCCTGCATTTGCTGTAAAACTAATCTCGTTGAGGTTATTTACTTTTCCTAAATTGTCGTTAGAATTTTCTGTATTTATAGAGATCTTATTTTTATTTAAGATTAGAGTGCTAAATCCACCAATGAGATTTATTTTTAACTTCCTATTTATTATTAAATATTCAACTTCTGAAGGCACCTCAAGAAAACCAATATTTTGATTTATTTCACCAAAAATGGGTGCTCCATTTTCTTCTGAAGGAGAGTTGCTAAATTCTGAACCTTCAATAACTTGTGAATTTAATATTGAAGAATAAGCAACATTTTGAGTATTACTAACCAATTTTATTTGGCTAATTCCAGTTCTAATCTTTAGTTTCTGTGATATCTGATATCCGAAATTTATACCATAAGAAGTAGTGATTTCACTATTTACATTGTTATTTGCAAATTGCTCATCTATGCCACTTCCTCCACCTAAATTGTCAAAGTAAAGAGCTCCGGCTCTTGTTGTAACGCTTAGACGTTTGGACATGGATGTTTTTAAAGATTCTTTTAACTCTTTTATATTAATAGGTTCTTCGATATCTTCTACATTGGCAATAGTATTATCTTCTGTTTCTGTAATAGAATCATTGGCTTCTATTATTACATCATTTTGTATGAGCTTTGGTGATTTATAATTAGAACTAATGCTTTCCTCTTTTCTAGATTTTTTTTCTAGATTCTTTAATTCATTTCCTTTGGCGTAATTATAAGTGTACTTTTTATTGTATAAATTAATTTGAGATTTCTTATCGATGATTTTTTTAACTTGATTTTTTTTAGTGTTTATAGATTCAAGTTCCGGATTTTTTGAGTTTACTACATTCTTATTTTGCTCTAACAAGAATTCAGGTTCTAATTCCTGAAATTTTAAAACATCCAGATCATCATTATCACTAGTGTTTTTGTTCACGGAATTTTCAGGAGAATTAGTGATTTTTTGATTTGAAATGGGAGAATTATTATCTTTAAAAAGTAATATAATTATTGCTAAAACGGCTGCCGTTCCAGCTATCAAATACCATATAGGAATGATTCTTTTATTTCTTTTTTTGAAAGGAAGTTGAGCTGAAATACTATCCCATATTTCTTCAGGTGGAGTTATCTCTGCATTTTTAAATTTTTGACTAAAAAAATCGTCTATATTTTTTTTCATAATCCTAGCTCCTTTTTACTTCGTTTATAGGACTCTATGTTTTCTCTCAATTTTTTACGTGCTCTGGCTAAATTAGATTTTGAAGTACCAATAGAGATGTTTAATGATTTTGAAATTTCTTTGTGGGAATAGCCATCCATAGCATATAGGTTGAAAACAACACGATATTGACTAGGTAATTCCTGTATTAGATTCATTAAGAAATCGAACGAAAGTTCCTCCTCTTCAATCTCAATTTCTGTTTCTTCAATAAACTCTTCTTCAATTTTTATAAATATGGATTTATTCTGATATTCTCTTAATGCATTATTAATTATCACTCTTGTCATCCAACCTTCAAAAGATCCTCTTTCATTATACTTTGAGATATTTTGAAATATTTTTATAAAACCGTCATGTAAGCTATCCTTTGCCTGATCATAGCTGCTACAATATTTAAGACACAAGACGAAAAACTTTGGCGAGAACATTCTATACAAGGTTTCCTGAGCTCTTTTATCTTGCTGTTTACATTTTAAAATTAAATTTTCAATACTCAAAGACAGTAGATTTTATCCATGTAATAATTTCAAAACATTATTAAAAAGAGGCTAGGGCTCTAGGTATTAAATTTCTATTTAATTAATTTTAAGCTTAAATAGAGCTATTTATTTTTTAGTGTACTCTAATCCGGGACCATCGCACGCATTCCATGTGCTTACAAGTTTGTTGTTTGTATTGAAATATAAATATTCTGATGTGTCGTTGGAATAGCAGTTGCCAATTATGGCATTATCTATATTATGTGAAAATTCGATATGAGTTTTAATATCAGATTCTACTTCATCCAATAATCCTCTTTCAGTAAAAGTATATGTTCCTGTAACAATTACCGTACTGTCTCCGCGTACTCTTGTTTTTAAAAATGTTTCATCTTCATTTATAACATACGTTTCTTGCCATTCCATATCTGAACCCGTATATTCTGAACCTTCCACACTACCAGTCATTTTAATTAGTTCCCACTTTCCTGCGTACTCCAAGATTTCAGCCATGTCGTCAGATTCTTTTGTGCAAGAATAAATTGAGAAGAGTGCTACTAAAATTAAAATTATTTTTTTCATGTTTAGTTTTATGATTGAATATTTAGCTTATAATATTTTATTCTGAAATGATGCTAATTAAGCTTATCATGTTGTTATCTGCATGCTTAAAAACCCCAGAGACTTCATCTTTAGTTTGAAGCTTTTCTGATAAATTTTCACAAAGATCATTACAGTCAATTTCAATTTCATTAAGTATTTTATAATTCGACGCTAAATCACCTGTAACAAAACTAGGCGGATTGCTGATTTTTGTAGATTTCAGTTGAATTTCGAAAGCAATTTCCATGTCAACCTTTTCTTTTGAAATTACTTTTCTCAAGGTATATTTTATCGAGCTATCATCTTGCAGGGGATTGCTAATTTTTTGCTTTTCAACAGAAAGCATATATATAAATCCAGCTTCATAATCAAAACCTTCAATATTAGAATAAAAATAACTCCAGTTATCCGTTCCTATGTTATTACCCTCTTGAATTTGAATGACTAATCGTTGACCTACACCAACTGCTGTCTGCTGAAAATGATTGATTCTTAAATCAACTATTTCACTTACATTTTCATCATTAGAACAACTTAGTGTGAATTGTGTAAGAGCTATCAAAATTAATATTATAAAATTTTTCATAATTATATTGTTTTTAATCTGGTTATTCAACTCGATTGAGTTCAATATCTGCAGGACAAGTACTATAAGAATTGCAATTTGGAAAATCGAATAAAAGAGTTTTGTTACTCTTAAGTAATTTGAAATTATAATTCATTATTATGTCTTGATCAGTCAAAACCAAATTTTCTAATGTTGATAGCCGGTAAGAATTTGATTCAGGGTTCTGCTCTGGTTCAAATCTATCTAAATTAAAGGTTAGTATGTTCCCATTTTGGGAAAATGAACCCGTTTCCTTTTGTCTATAGCCCGTAATCTCACGACTCTCTGTGTTTATAATATATATTAGCCATTCGAAGCTATTATCCCTATTTAAATTAAGCTTTTGTTTTGCTGAGTAACTATAATTAGTATCTAAATCAAATTGTTCGGCAGATACGCTTTCTACGTTCTCCCAAGATCCATAGAGGTCATCGATATTGGGAATAGATCCATCATCACTAGAACATGAAGCTATTAGGCAAATACTAAAGATTATAAAAAGTCTTCTCATATTAAGGTGTTTATTATTGATTATCATTTAACAATACTATCTATTTATATGACCTAAGAATATAAGAATGGTTGCGTGATTGGTTTAAATAAATATTAAACAAAATTATTTTTAAGGTATTATTGCTTATTTAATTGGGATTAATCCATGATTAAGAGGCATAAAAAAAAGTCCCTACTAATAATTTAGTAGGGACTTTTTATTGTTGTTATTTAGAATATCATTTATCCATTCATAGAGATCAAAAACTCTTCATTGTTTTTTGTTTGCTTAAAACGCTGATTTATGAATTCCATCGCTTCTACAGGATTCATATCGGCAAGATATTTCCTCATTACCCACATACGTTGTAATGTGGTTTCGTCAAGAAGTAAGTCGTCACGACGTGTGCTTGAAGAAGTAAGGTCTATAGCAGGGAAAATTCTTCTGTTTGCAATTTTTCTGTCTAATTGTAATTCCATGTTTCCAGTACCTTTGAATTCTTCAAAAATAACTTCATCCATTTTAGAACCGGTATCTGTTAAAGCAGTTGCAATAATAGAAAGTGATCCACCATTTTCTATATTTCTTGCAGCTCCAAAGAAACGTTTTGGTTTGTGTAATGCATTGGCATCTACACCACCACTTAATACTTTACCACTGGCTGGTTGTACAGTATTGTAAGCTCTGGCCAAACGTGTAATAGAATCTAATAAGATCACTACATCATGTCCACATTCTACCATTCTTTTGGCTTTTTCCAGAACAATGTTGGCAACTCTAACATGCTCATGTGCTTCTCTGTCAAAAGTAGAAGCTACAACTTCTCCTTTTACATTGCGTTGCATATCTGTTACTTCTTCAGGACGCTCATCTATCAGTAAAATTATTTGATAAACCTCTGGATGATTTGCTGCAATGGCATTTGCAATATCCTTAAGCAACATTGTTTTTCCAGTTTTTGGCTGGGAAACTATCATTCCACGTTGTCCTTTTCCAATAGGAGAGAATAAATCCATGATTCGGGTAGAAACAGTGCTTTGTCTCTCTGCAATGTTGAATTTCTCTTTAGGGAATAAAGGTGTTAAATGTTCAAAAGAAATACGGTCACGAACCACTTGTGGATCTAACCCGTTAATCTTGCTAACTTTTATAAGTGGAAAATATTTTTCTCCTTCTTTTGGAGGTCTAATTTGTCCTAAAACAGTATCTCCGGTTTTAAGTCCGAATAATCTAATTTGAGATTGCGATACATAAATATCATCTGGAGAAGAAAGGTAGTTGTAATCTGAAGATCTTAGAAAACCATAGTTGTCCTGCATAATATCCAGAACCCCTTCACTTTCTATAATTGCATCAAATTCGTAATCTGGTTCGCGATACCTGTTTCTACTATCTCTATTTCCATTGTTTTTGGAATTAGTATCCCGGTTTCCATCAGATTTATTTCCTCTAGTATCTCTGTTATCTTTTCTAGGTTCTCTAGGAGATCTTGTATTATCTCTAGAAGTGTTTTGCTTATCGTCCTTTTTTACGGGCTGATTTTTATGAACTGGACGCTTTGGAGCATCACTCGATCTTTCCTGTCTAGGTTTTCTGTCTGAAGACCTGTCTTGAGACGTTTCCTTGGAAACTGTTTTATTGTCATCTGTCTTATCCGAAGTACCTGAAGGTTTTGCTTGAGCATCCTCCTTCTTGCGAGGATTCGGATTCACCTTTTTAGCTGGTTTGCTTTCGGTTCTTGGCTTTGCAGGGCTTCTGCTTTCCGCACTAGCTGCGCTTTCTGGTTTAGCTGGGCTTTCATCTTTCAATACCTCTTTCACTTTATTTGGGTTTGCAGCTTGATAATCTAAGATCTGGTAAACCAAATCGAGCTTTTTAACCGTTTTATATTTAGGGACATTTAAGGATTTGGCTATATCCTGAAGCTCAGGAAGCTTCTTAGCTTTTAAATCTGAAATTTCAAACATGAATAAGATTGTGTTTGTTTATTGTAAACTTCTCGAGGAAGAATCGAAAAAAATTTTTGGAGACTTAAGTAACCTAATTTGAAATGGTTACATATTCTTACTGCAATAATACAACTTTATTTTAAATTTTTGAATATGGTTTCTAAAAAGAAACTCTTATTTTTGCTGTCCAAATAGAGAAATTATTATGTTGCAACGCATTCAAACTATTTATTTATTTCTAGCTGCTTTGTTAAGTGGGGTTATAATATTTTTTGTTTCTTTGTGGTATACAGAAGCTGGAGACCCTGTTTTTGTTGAGGAAGTTTTAGTAGCTTTAGGATTATTTTTAGCCTCTGCTGTTCTTTCTTTAAGTAGTATATTTTTATTTAAAAACAGAAAGCTTCAATTTGTTTTGGGGAGAATCAATATATTATTAAACTTTTTTTTGCTAGGATTTTTTGTGTATTGGTCTCTAACTGTACCTGGAGAGAT
>Ga0209309_10000951_pt1 | contig 30849 bp, 30 predicted proteins | sample COGITO_mtgs_1204_2_FD_184807 | JGI IMG/M metagenome (GOLD analysis project Ga0209309, IMG submission 184807) | Pelagic marine microbial communities from North Sea - COGITO_mtgs_120412 (SPAdes) (version 2) | ecosystem: Environmental > Aquatic > Marine > Epipelagic ... | reverse complement strand
AACTTTTAAAGAGGCCATGGCATTCATCGAGAAAAAGAGCGTGAAGCATCTTATCGTTGAAAAGGTTGACCGTCATGTGCGCAACCTGCACGATGCAGTAGAAACCCATGACTGGCTGACCGCTGACGATGGTCGCAAGGTGCATTTTGTCAAAGATTCAATCGTATTGCACAAAAACTCACGCTCGCAAGAATGGCTAAACTGGGGCATGCGAGTCGTCCTCGCCAAAAATTATATCGATAATTTGCGGGAAGAGGCCATGAAAGGCTGGGCAGAGAAGCTGGCCCAGGGATGGATGCCAGCGCCGCCACCTCCGGGTTACATGACCGTGCTACGTGAGGGTAAGCGCATCCATGACTTCAACCCAGATACCTACAAATCTATGCAACGCATTTTTCAGCTCATGCTTGAGCCACAGCACACCATAGAAACGATTCGCCATAAGATGACCGAGTTTGGCTTGGTCACAAGCAAAGGTCGTCCATTTTGCAAAAGTCAGGCGCATCGCATCCTAACAAATCCGTTTTACATAGGCACAATACGATTTAACGGCAACGAGTATCCGGGCAAGCAACCTCACCTCATATCCGAGGAGCTGTTTAATGCAGTACAGGCCAAAATATCTCGTAAACGACCTGCGAAGTATCGTAAACATAACCCGTTGCTCAAGGGTGTAATGGTCTGCGAGCACTGTGGCAAGAATATTACATGGCAGCTACAAAAAGGCCGGCTCTACGGCTCATGTCAGCGCACTCTGGATGAATGCAAGAAACAAAGCTTTATCCGTGAAGATGCGGTACTAGAGCTCATCCAAGGCAAACTTGATAGCCTTATCTGCCCATCACCGGAAGTTGTCACGTGGCTAACAACATTACTTAGACAAGACTTCCAACTGTCAGTAAATAACGTCGAAGAAGCCCAAAAAGCCCTAGACGAACGAATTGAGCGTATCAAGCGGATGGATGACATGCTGTATGACGATAAGCTGGCTGGACTCATATCCGGTGAGCGCTATCAGACCAAGCATACGTCATTCGTTAGTGAAATGAATGATCTGCGAAAGCAGAAAGGAGGCATGAGCCAAGAATACGAAACAAAGTACATGAATGGAATATCCGAGATTGAGCTGTCGCAAGACGCCAAACGGCTATTTGCAGACACAAACACTAGTAATGACGACAAACGAATAATTTTAACCAAACTTTTCGCAGGTATCAGCCTAAAAGACAATTCCGTATCTGTTACGTATACGAAATTGGCGCAAGCGATTGCACGAAACAGTGGGTTAAGTAAGGAGATTTTAGGATATGGCAAATAACGATAACCAAACCAACCAAAAAGACCCCAATAACAGGGGTCAAAATGGATTCGAGTATATCTCACCTGAACTTTGTTCTCTATGGCTGGGGTGGAGGGATTCGAACCCCCGAATGCCGGCACCAAAAGCCGGTGCCTTACCACTTGGCGACACCCCAATACAATAGGTATTACCTCGAAAGAGTATAGCAAGACTTGAACGCTGAGTCTATTACCCGAACACCTTATCGCCGACTGCTTGCAATAATAGCTGACGTATATCATGTAGCTCAGGCAACTCAGGAAATGATGTCCATAGCCGTGCGGTCGTGATGGCTGCGTCAGCTTCGAATTCATTACGACTATTGATGCCGCATAATTGGAAATTTGCCAGTCCATCACCATGCAATTTTAGTAGGACGGGCATAAGTTTATCGACAAGTTTCACAAACCTTGCCTCTGGCTCTTCCTGTGCTTCATAGCGCTCTAGTAGTCCACTCCAAGGTTCAGGTAGAGATTGGATTCGTATATCAACTGCAGCTTGTTCATTAGCTTGCTTTTGGGCGTACTGCATATCTGACATGCCGAGGGTCGGAATGTCACCACATACGAGCTCAGGGTCGTCATGAATAGTCGTAAACAAACTTATCAGTCCTGTGTCCATATCAGGATAGTATTTTTGAGCTAGGTATGGCGCTATAAATGCCAGCATATGCGAGTGCTCGGCATCATTTTCTTTTCGACCAGTAACATATATCGTTGCTCGTTCGATATGAGCAAACTGTACCGCATCATGACCAAGCTCTATAACTCTATCAACGACTGATTGAATCTCTCTAGTATTCATCAGCTCGGTAGTCATATCGTTGCTCCATGAAGTTAGCGTGACCGGCACGTGCCATACGAGTGATTTCAGGTACAGAGGCAAATAGTTTATCTCTCTCGTTCATTTTCTCATCTTTCATCCACTCATTATGATGGCCCTCGTCGTCAACTATCATTTCACCTTGAGGGTTTGTGCCATAGATCAGCACAAAAACTTTATCCTCTAACATGTCACCTGATTCCGCATCATAATCCATCTTGTGGTAAAAGCCTCCGACAGATAATTCAGCAGTTAATCCAGCTTCTTCCATCAGCTCACGCGCGGCAGCCTGGATAAACGTCTCACCCCATTTGATCTTGCCAGTTGGTCGTCCCCAAAATCCATAATAGGGTTGTTTCAATCGTTGCTGAGCTAGAAATTCACCTTTGTCATTTTCAATAATTAGTGCGACGGAGATCTTTGGCTGCTTCTCGATGGTATTATCATCAGTATCCATACGATTCGCGTATTCTTTGCCAGCGCGACTGAGCTGATAATCTCCATCATTTTTTACGACCATGCCGTTTTCTAGTAGTGCTTTGATATGAAAATTGAAATGATCACTACTAAGCTCAGTCTTTTTCTGCAGCTCAGCAAATTTTGCACTCGGCGATAGTAGCAACTGTCGCATTATTTTCATCTGGACTTGGTGGGCATTTGGCTCAAAAGACATTGGCGACTCCTTGTTATGTACGTATTGGTTACATCCAATACTATAGAACGCTTCTAGACATTACTAGTAAAGTCGACTTTAGGCCACGTTAACGCGACGAGTAACGGTCTCCCAGTGTCCAACGCTTGATCCATCCTTGAGGCGATATCTCCGCAATATAAATACTTCGATAAAACAGCGCATAAATACTAACAGTGCAACCCAGCGCAGGAGATATATCATTGGAAATGCGACCAATAAATCTCGACGTTTCGTGCGCTGCTGCGCGAAAAACACAAATCCCAGTACGATCAGTACATCGGACAAAAATGCTAGCGCCAGATAGACGGCGCTTCCCGTCAAAATCGATATGGTTGGTATCCACAAAAAATATATCGTAAAAAAAGTCAGGTTTTGCATAAGTTGATACATCAAATATGTGTCAACTCGACTGGCGCGGAGCCCAATCTTATGCTTGAAGAACATTTGCATAACACCACGGTTCCAGCGAAGTATTTGTTTGATGAAGTCCTTGAACGTACCTGGATCTTGAGTACGTGCAATAGCCGATTCTATAAATTGGATTTTACCAAGTTTTTGTCTGTGAATTTGCAGGGTGACATCAAAATCTTCGCATAGGGCATTTCCGTTAAAATTTAGCTTATCGAAAACATCACTACGAAACACTGATGTCGGGCCTGGTACTATAGTGATCACATCAGCAAGTGACTGAAACCGACGGGTGACATCCATACCAAGCGCATACTCAAATGCACGATATTTACTTATATATGAGCCAGGCAGACTCGATACATAGCCAGTCGCTGCTGCATAATTTGGATCTAAATTACTGTACAACTCACTGAAATAATTTTCATCAAATTCACCGTCGGCGTCAGCAATATGAATCCAATCGTAACGCTTGGTGAGATGCAGTTGAGACACAATTTTATGAATAGCTAGTCCTTTACCACTCCGTCCAACACGAAGCACGTTAGAGGAACCTACTATACGTTCAGCTATTTTGCGTGTGTTATCACGAGAACAATCATCAACTACAAATACGTCATGCGCCGGTAAACCTGCTGCGATCGCAGACCGTAAAGTATGCTCAAGTACAAGTGACTCGTTATACGCAGATACAATCAACGCCAATGGTTTTTTGCTGGCTACACCATTAGTAATGGCCTCAACAGCACGAGTGGCATACATTCGAGGTGTGGTTACTGTCGTGTAAGCTTTGTCTCGATTAAGCTGTGGAACTAGACGAGGTATTACTCTGCGCGGAGCAATCTTTGCTGACGAACGTTTCATCGTACAATATCCTGGTTAGCTACAACCACCTGACGCATGGTAGCAATAGTAATTCCACTATGTTTATACAGCTTCAGGTGTCTCTCAAATTCCTGCGGAGTAACACTATACTTATCACTGGACTCATCAATTTGATGATAAATCGGTATAAACCATGCGTTATGTTCTTTGGCATAATCGAGTCCTTCCTCTAGCTGTGTGATAGTCGTATATTGACCTACTGTGTAACCAATCACATCGTAGCGACTAAAATTACTGGCCACGCTCATATCGTTATCGGAAACATCAGATGCGAGGTCACCCATAGTATTTCGAGCTAAGGTAAAATCTTGCTTAACTCGTGGGAGTACTCGCTCATCTAGTGCACCGTTTGGCGCAGCAAACGTACGATAGTCAGTGTCTATGAGCTTCAGTTTTGTCAAAATTTTGATTGACTGGCTCAGTTGATAGTCAACTTCTTTGTCAGATGAGTCAACCAGATTTGCATGGTCGTAGGTGTGCGAACTAATCTCATGACCAGTCTCTTTTATAGACAATGCCTGTTCGGCTGAGATATAATTTGGTGCGTTGAACTCACCAGGCAAAATATATTGTGTTGATGGCACATTGTATTTACTCATTAGTGGCATACCCTCGCTGTAAATTGACTCCCAACCATCATCAAATGTTACCGAGATGATTGGCTCAACAAATAATTCTGGGTTTTTAGACTCAGTTACAGCAGCAAGTTCCAGCACCTGTCGACTGTCAGGTTTAACTATTTGAAACACCCAAACGCTCATGGTAAAAAACGGCATAAGTGCAAAGGCAACAGCAAATATGTTGAGTGCTATTGAGCCAGATTGTCTAGAATATATAAAATTTTTAGTCATAATAAACCCACCCCATACGATAAACATATGAGTTACTACCAAGCCAGCTGTCTAGCCCAGATTAATAATTATGCGTAACGTATTATTTCGATGCTTTGATGAAATAAACGACGCCCCAAGTGATCAGACCTGCTGCAACTGCAAACGCAGCGCTAGTCAGGAAATCAGCACCAGTAGCTGGTAAAACAGCAACTGCACCGCCAGCTACAACTGGTGGTATCAGGCTTGTACCTTGAACTTCTCCGTACATACATAACTCCTTGTTAAATTGAACTGTAAATTATATTAACATTAGTTTGATAATTTGTCAATACTATTATATCAACTGATACACTATATTAAGCAAAAACGTTTTGTTACACTTAGTTGTAATAGATTATGAAAAACCAAGTAAAATCGAACGCACTCCACAAGGGCTTCACGATTGTAGAATTACTAATCGTCATTGTGATTATCGGTATTTTAAGTGCTCTAGTCCTCAACACGATAAGTGGGGTTCAAAAAGAAGCCCGTGATACCGCTCGCAAAACAGATCTCGTAAGTATTAAAAAGGCACTCATAACCTATAATTTAGAGAAAGATGATTGGATAGAGACAGATAGTGGATGTGGATCTCAAGGTAATGGCCAGGGATGGTTCAACCTTGTTAATGGCGCTGGTTACCCAGAGTCAATCCATAACTGTCTTAAATCAGCTGGCTATATTAGCAGTGAACTGATAGACCCATCAGGCGATTCTGTAAATTCACTGACTAATAAAAATGCTTATATGAAGTATCATTGCGGCTCAGGCGACACTAAGCGTGTGTTTCTCTATGCAAAACTTGAATCATTACCACAGGATGACACAGCAACGGACGGTACATGTAGCTCTGTTGTTGATCAAAACTTAGGTATGAACTACTACGTTCAGGTTTATTGAACCTAAAGTTTAATATGTTTGTACTGAATCTTCGCTGATGGACGCCAGCCACCATCTGCCATGCTATCAAACTGTCGTATCGTGCCGTCTTTAACACCAGAGATACTAACGAGCGCTGGATTATATGGAGCCATCGATTGGTAGTAACGTAGGTCTGCTTCAGTGACATTTTGCCGACCAGGATAGGTATTTCGGAATTTTTGTTCAGCAATCTCTGTGAAATAATCGGGCTTTGATTTCGGTGCCGCATAAGCGTCAGCCACGAGTCCCATGCGACGAATGATAGTCCGCACATCGCCAAGCGTTAGCGGAGCAGAACCCATTATTATGACATACAGTTTATTTTTAGTGGTAAGGAGTACACTGGCATTTGCACTCCGTCCAGCTGGAATACTACGGACATAAACTTTTTCAATATCAAACTTGACCCCAAATCGTTCCTTGGCCATTTTTTCAAGTGCTAAGTCATCATAGATTTCACCATTCATGTCAATATTGTAACAGAGGAAGAGTAGTATAGAGAATAGGGTATAGTGTATAGCGCACATCCAGTTTGTACCGGCACTATACTCTATCCTATATACGCTATACTAATACTATGTCTACGTTCTCCTCTCGCTACCAAAATCTCAACTCAGCCCAGAAAAAAGCTGTTGATACGATAGATGGTCCACTCATGGTCGTTGCCGGTCCTGGCACGGGTAAAACCGAACTACTCGGCGTCCGCGTGGCTAATATCCTTGCGAAGACTGACACCTTGCCACAAAACATTTTACTACTAACATTCACCGAAAGCGGTGCAGCAGCCATGCGCGAACGCCTGGTCGGACTTGTCGGCAATGAAGCGAACAAAGTCGCTATCCATACCTTTCACAGTTTCGGCAGTGAGATCATTAATAGTTATGGTTCGTATTTTTATCAGGGAGCGCAGTTTAGCGCCGCTAATGATCTCAGCTCCTATGAAGTTATCGCACCAATCCTAAGCGAGTTGCCACACGGCAGCAACCTCAAAAGTCAGCTAAACGGCAAGTTTAGCTACCTGAATGACCTTAAATCAGCTATTTCTCATCTCAAAAAAGGAGGCCTATCACCTGAAGAATTCGAAGCTATTCTTAGTGCTAATCAATCATTTACTGAGTGGTTAAAACCAAAATTACCCGAAGTGTTCGGTGGCACCATGAGCAAAAAATTATTCCCAGCTATCGGAAACTTAGTTGAGGAGATGAGAGCCTACGAGCCAGATGAAACGGTCGACATTGGCTACAAGCCACTGCACACCGTCTTAGCCGATGGACTTTCTCTTGCACTAACTCAGGCCGAAGAAATAGATAAGACCACACCACTAACTGCTTGGAAAAAACACCAAATAGAAAAAGATACCAACAACCAGCCGATTCTTAAGGATGAAGCCAGACTGAAAAAAATGTTTGAGCTCGCGTCGGTTTACCGCCAATATCTTGCTCGCATGCAGGCCGAAGAACTGTATGACTACGATGACATGATCTTACGTGTCATTCATGCGCTCGAGCTCAATGATGAGCTGCGTTATCAGTTGCAGGAAACGTATCAATACATCATGGTTGATGAATTCCAGGACACGAACGAAGCGCAGATGCGTCTACTTTGGAACCTGACGAATAATCCTGTCCTAGAAGGCAAACCAAACCTGATGGTAGTCGGTGATGACGACCAAGCTATCTACCGCTTCCAGGGCGCCGAAATGAGTAATATACTGGGCTTCACCACTAAATATTCCGATGTTACCGTCGTGACACTGACTGATAACTATCGCTCTGATGCTTCAATCCTTGACCTGGCACGACAAGTCATCACTCAGGCCGACGAACGACTCGAATATATATTGCCACATGTCGATAAGACGCTGTCTGCTCAGACAAAACCCGATAAACCTGAAATTGCCACGAAACTGTACGACTCTACTGTCGCTATGCGCAGTTCACTCGCCGAGCAACTGCGCAACTCCTATCAAAAAGATCCACTCCAGACCAAAGCCATTATTGCTCGTAATCACCGCCAACTACAAGCACTTTTGCCACACCTGCTTGATGCTGGGGTCCCTTTGCGCTACGAGCACGAGGAAAACATTCTTGAGAGTGAACCGATAGAGCAACTTGAACTAGTCGCCACAATCGTTAGTCTACTTTCCCAGCAGCGACTTGATGATGCCCAGCAATACCTACCACAGCTACTGTCTCATCCGGCATGGGGACTAGATGTCCGGACTATATGGCAGCTTAGCCTTGAAGCCTACCGCCAGAAAATCACTTGGCTTGAAGTTATGCTGACTAGGGAAGATAAACTCGCTGATATTGCTACTTGGCTTGTCCAAGCTGCCACTATGGCACATTTCGAGCCACTAGAGATCATGCTTGATCATTTATTTGGCACCGAGCAAACGCTTGCGGCCGAAACGGAGCATGATGAGAACGAGCCATTTTCTGATGCTGAGAGTACTGCGGTACATGAAGGCTATTCTTCACCACTCCGAAGCTATTTCTTTCCAGCCGAATCCCTGGAGACTTCTCCCGCACAGTATTTAACCTACTTAGGTAATGTCAGGGCGCTTCGCGACACACTGCGTGAATTTCGCCCCGACAAACCATTGCGGCTCGATGATATGATCCTATGTCTCTCAATGCACCGTGAACTTGGTCTGAGTATTCGAAGCAGCTCCGAAATAGCTCATGATGAAACGGCAGTCACGCTTCTGACTGCGCATAAAGCCAAAGGATTAGAATTTGATAGTGTCTATATCGTGGATGCAGTCGAAGAAATCTGGGGAGCTAGGGCCAGAAGAGGCCATTCGAAATTATCATTTCCCTACAATATGCCTTTGGCTCCCGCCGGAGAATCAAATGATGAGCGACTGCGACTGCTTTTTGTTGCACTGACCAGAGCCAAGCGTGAGCTTCAAATTCTGACGACGCAGTATAATGATGCCGGCAAAGCAACCGCGCCTATCGGCGCATTTGATAGCGCTGATATGGAGCCCGAAATTATGCCTTCACTTGAAACTGGTGCTGAAATAAAAGCGCTTGAGACTGACTGGAAAACACCACACCTGGACGTAGCAATTGCGACGAAGGAGCAGTTACTTCGCCCAGCATTGGAGCGATACAAATTAAGCGCAACTCATCTTAATAATTTTGTCGACATCACCCAAGGTGGTCCACAACTTTTCTTATTACACAACTTGCTCCATTTCCCACAAGCCATGAGTCCGAGCGCTGCCTACGGCTCAGCCATCCACGGCGTATTACAGCTCGCCCACCAACACCTGGCAGCCACGAAGGAGCTTAAGCCACTCGAAGATACCCTCGGGGACTTTGAGCGCAAACTGACCGACTACCGCCTGAGTGATCATGATTACGAGTCACTACTTGAGCGCGGCAACACCGCTCTGACGACATTTATGAACGCCCGAGCCGATAGCTTCAGCCCAACTCAGCAAGTCGAACACTCGTTTTCTCATGAATCTATTGTCGTTGATGATGTCAGACTTAGTGGGGCAATTGATCTACTCGATATAGACGACAAGAGTAAAACGATAAAAGTTACTGACTACAAAACTGGCAAAGCCTTGTCGACTTGGCAGGGTAAATCGGTTTTTGAGAAAATTAAACTTCATAAATACGAGCAGCAACTTATGTTCTACAAGATATTGATTGAAAACTCCCGACAGTACGCCGGCTACACCGTTACCTCCGCTGCACTAGAATTTATCGAACCCGACCCATCAGGTGAAATTATTATTCTGGACTACAGCTATGACGACGAGGCATGTGCAGCGTTTCGCCAATTGCTTGTTGCCGTCTGGCAACGTATTCAGTCACTTGATTTTTCCATCGATGGTGACTACAAAGACGACTTCACCGGTGTTATTGTATTTGAACATGACCTTATCGATTCACTTAATTCTGATTCATAAACGTATATAAGTTTATTGATTTATATACGTTATTTAGTGGTAGGCTAGTCGCTAATCTGCACTACTAAACACTTTGGTTCCTACATTATGAAAAAGGTGAGCTACCGTTTAGGCAAGTAGTTATGGCGGTGCTCAATACAAATTACAATATTTTTATTGACTAAATAAGATATTAGTGCTATAATCTTATAAGAATGTAGGGAAGAAGCTTGTAACTCACTACGATTTACGCTTAAGCTAGCTTTTCTGCAATTGCACACACCATAGATTAGGTGATCTATCTTGCCAACGATCCCGTGCCCTCACACTAGGGCGGAGCACAAACATAAACCATGTAGTGGTAAAGGATGTGATGGATGTGACAAGAACGGAGTGATCTGTTCAGGTTGCGGTCAGCCGCCTACTCGTTCAGGCACTATAACCGTGACCTAACACTGTGACTTCAAAATTCGTGACGGTGCATCGCATCGTCTACCCCTCAAGTGGCACTCTTCGGATGTGCATCCTTGAGGAAATGACGCCTTCCCTGTATAGGTCTGTAAAGACCATATGTGGCGTCATGGCCGGGAGCTGGGCAACCGCTCCTCAATCAGTGGTTTCGACCACTCCCGGCCACCCAAACTCCGCAAGGCGGGGTGTTGACGCGAAATACTAATGAGTGCGGCCGCATTCAAAGGTATCGACGCATCGATAGAACAGAAGTGACCGTAGCATATTGCTACACACTTTGTGGAACATTCTATCTAAATGAGTAAGAAATTAAGCTCATTTACACCCCTCCTTGTGCTCCCCAGCCAGTTCATTCGCTCTATTGCGCAAAAGAACAGCTCGGTAGAGCAAACAGTAGGCTCAACTTCGGTTGAGCCTTTTTCAATTGTTAGAATATATGAGATAATGCATAACTGATGAAAACCCAAAACACAGTCTGGCACGATCTACCAAAACCATTCTTTATAATGGCACCCATGGAAGCAGTCACTGACGTTATTTTCCGTCATGTTATAGCCAAAGCAGCTCCACCAGACGTTTATTTCACTGAATTTACCAATGCGACCGGTTGGGTGCACGCAGGTGAAAAAGCCATCGGAGGTCGACTCGTTAAAACCGATGATGAGCGACCAATTATCGCCCAGATATGGGGTGGGGAGCCAGGCGACATGGAGCAACTGGCGCTACACTGCAAAGACCTCAGCTACGACGGAATTGATATCAACATGGGCTGCCCGGCTAAATCTGCCGTTAAAAGTGGGGGATCAGCCCTTATTCGCAACCCTGAACTTGCCGCCAGCTCCATTCAGGCAGCTAAAGGTGCTGGGCTTCCAGTCAGTGTCAAAACTCGTCTCGGCTATACCCACATCGATGAATGGAGAGACTGGCTGACACATCTGTTGCGCCAAGATATCGTCAACCTCACGATTCATCTCCGCACCAAAAAGGAAATGAGCAAAGTGCCAGCCCATTTCGAGTTAATTAAAGATATAGTGGCACTTCGTGATGAAATTGCATCACATACGCTACTAACGATAAATGGCGACATAGAATCCCGCGCTCATGGTGAACAGCTTATAGATGACAATCCAGGCGTTGATGGCGTCATGATTGGTCGAGGAGTATTCCAGAACCCGTTTGCGTTTGAGCAAAATCCTCGCGAACATGCCCAAGCAGAACTCATTGACCTACTGAAGCTTCAGCTTACTCTATACGATAATTATGCTCATCTGACTGGTCGCCCGTATGAAACCCTGAAACGGTTTTACAAAATCTATATTCGTAATTTTGAAGGTGCCAGTGAAATCCGCGATAAACTCATGCACACTCACTCAACGAACGACGCTCGTCAGATCATCAAACTTGTTGAAGCTCGCTAGTCACGATACAATTACTTGAAACTAAGGGAGTAATCTATGGAACATAATATAAAACTTACAGACGAAGAATATGTCTCATCACCAGTAGAAGCATTTAAAGAATCGTTAGTGAGGCTATTTGAAACCAATCTTCGATCATTTATTTTAATTACTTTACTTTCTTTCGCACTTATATTCATCGCCATAGCTGGTGTCATAGGAGTTATCGTGGTAAACAGCTCTTTCGCACTATTCGAAAATGGATCTGCCCCTACAAGCGAGGTGTTATTCAAAATACTTGGTGGCGTTGCAATCGTCTTACTTATTTGCAGTATCTTGTCCGTCATCATAACCATTGCCTCAAACTATATATTTGCTCGGTCTCAAAATGAACAAACAACTGGCGTGCTAGAAGCGCTCAAAATAGGCTTTCGACGGTTTTGGCCAATGATTGGCGCGGTGATCGTCTGCGCTGTCATGGTATTACTTGGCTTGCTACTGTTTATTATACCTGGAATCTACTTGCTACTTCGGCTGGCGTATGTCGGCCCAATCATAGCAAATGAAAAAATCGGCCCTATAGATGCAATAAAACGATCGTTCTATCTGACGAAAGGTAACCTTTGGGAAATCATTGGTATCGTATCAGTTGCTGGAGTTGCCTCATTTGCGCTGAATATACCTCAATTTATTCTTGGAGTGACAGACTCAATGATTCTAATACTCTTTGCAATAGCACTCGGTATTGTTGCCGTGTTTATTGGCGCCTCGCTTAATGCTATTATATTTTTTCGCTACCATCAGTCAGATCTGCAGAAAAAACAACTACTAACTCGTGGCAAGACTAGTCCGCTTAACTACTTGGCTATACTACTAGTATTCATAGCATTCATTGTTGCAGGCGTCGTGACTGAATACTCGGAAAACCAAAATAAAACTGGTCCATCAACAGAGACATATCAGTTCAATGAGCTCTAACCAGATACTATAGCTACTTCGAGAAAAGACTACTGTCTAGGCTAAATTTCTTTTCAATATCTTTATTGGTTTCACTATCAAGTAAACCTCGATTACTTAGGTAATTAAGCGCTCTTACGCCCGAGGAATTGAGCGATCTATTGGCTAGTCTTGCCATATAGTCAGAGAGTTGATCAGGATGCTCATCGAGTAGTGTATCGACTCGGCCGGAACACTGCTTTCGATAGCTGATATAACGTTCGATTACTTGATCATATACGTCAGTCATAAACACCGGTTGTGGGTGCTCGTGCTGCATATCATTCAATACTTTAGTAACTTTGCGGGCGATAATCATTTGCGCTCGGTAGTATTGTACTTTTTCTATTAATCTATCGCTGTCAGATGGCTTGATGAAGATAGTTTGGATAGAGAGTACCATCCGGTCGAATACATCTTTCCGGTCAATATATTTTGATGGATCAATTGCATCCTGTTGGGCGTATTCTATTTTTTCTTTTTGTAAATTGAGTTTGCCTCGGATTCGCCTGTAGACAATTTCGTTAACTTCATCGTTAGCGTACAGCTGCTTAAGGATATGGTTTTCAATCCTGATTGCTGTCATATGAAGTGACTGAACAAATATCTGTCGGCCGTATTTCTCAATCATATAAGTACGTGAATGCTGCGCTGCCTCTAACTTAAAATCTATTTTTTTCTGCAAAATTTTGGATTCTTTATCACTGACAAAGCCACGTTTTCTCTGGGACATAAATCGTGATTTAGCGGTTAGTAGATAATAAATTCCCAGGTCTACTTCATAGGCCTCAACGATGGGAATCGGCTGTTTAATATTCAGCTTCCTAATAAACGTACCAATGAGTGGCGCTTTGATGAAAAGCGTTGCCAATATACAGCCAACCGTCAGTGCCAACAGAAAATCTCGTGGAGAATACGTATTATTCCAGCCAGCAACGACAAGATCTTCCGGCACAAGCAGCACGATAATGATAGCTAGCGCTCCACGAAGACTACCCCATGAGAGCAATATCTCCCAGCTACGAGGAATTTTCTCCTCGATAGAAAAAGCGTTAACTGCCGATGTAACGCTAAACACCGCAATAACACGCACCGCAGCTACGATAAGGATGGTAAGTAGTATCGGCAGTAGTAATGTAGCAATGTCGATGTCAGACGAGGCAAATAGCAGTCCGGCCAATAAAAATACGAGTGAGTTTGCCATAAATGCAAAATGTTCAGTTACTTTTCCGAGATAGTTATCTGCTGAGCTGCTCAGGCTATGTCGCGAATAGTTACCTAAGAACAATGCTGCAACTGTGGTAGCGATGATAGATGAAACATAGACATCAAATCCACCGATTGTTATTTCGTTTAGGACCTCACTAAGGATGAACGTCAGATGTGCAGATATCAACATAATGGTCGCAGCGACAAATTCATTTGATTTTACTGCACTTAGTGCACGAGAGAAAATTCCCGCCATTAGAAGCCCAAACAACACACCAAATGCAATCATCATAACGAGCGTTGCAATCCCGCTGAAAATCGTACTGGTGCCTTCATAACCAGTCTGTATGACTGTTAGTATGACGAGGAACAGTGCAACGGCCGTACCATCGTTAAATAAGCTTTCACCTTCAAAAATCATTGTGAGCCGTTTCGGCGCGCCAAATTCTTTGAAAAGTGATAACACAGCCACAGGGTCGGTCGCAGATATGATAGCACCGAACAGAAGAGCCAATATAAACGGTACTTCGATACCAACAAATGGCAGTAGCAGATATACCGCTCCGGCAATCAAAAATGATGAAATAAGTAGTCCTGCGATTGCAAGCATGCCGATAGACCATATATTGTCTACCATCCGTCGTATATTCATATTAAATGCTGACTCAAATATCAATATCGGCAAAAATATGTAAAAAAGTAGGTTAGGCGTCAGTACGAGTCCATCTAAAAAACCAAAAACATTACTAATATATGGCAGCTGCACAAGTGGCACAATCAGTATACCGGCTAGTACCAGCATTACGGTATATGGTACGCGTACGCGCTTTGCAAAAAAGAACAGCGCAGAAGACAAAGCGAGCAGCGTGAACAGAGAGAGAACGGATTCAAGACTTAACATAACTATTACTTTCTATGATACGACTTAGGCACATAGCCCGCAAGGTCTAATAAATAGTCTTACGACCCATCTCTCATTATCACAGGCTGGTCACCAGCAGTTAACGTACCAGATGTAGCAAGTGTTCTAATCAAGAAATCTGCGTAAGCTTTTTTGTATGATTCGTTTTTATCGTAGCCATGCTCCGAAGCAACATCTGAAACCTCACGAGCATACATTTCACCTCTCCACACGTCCACGGCAAAAGATTGGACATCTTCATCAATTTGACGATTTTCAAGCTGTTTTTTTAAAGCTTTTTGATCAAGAGTCGTACCTTCAACAGTGTTTAAAACGACTAAGCACTCATTATGATCACCTTTTAGTTTTTTAATAACTGAATGTTTTTTCTCTATAAAAGCCATTGTTTCCGCGCCAGTCATATCATGATAATCATTAAGCTCATCGTAATTATCGAGTACTGCTAATATAGCGCCGCTATTTTCATCAAAAGTTTCGCCGTATAAAGTCTCCAGTGATGCAATGATTTCATCTCTAAAGACAGATATATTTCCAGAAATCTCGTCATATCTATCAATTGCACCACAACCACTTTTTTCACCTTCAGCATGCGTATCAGTATGTGCGCCAAATGCAATACCCCTATCGGTGAGTTGATCAGAAATAAACTCACGGTCACTACTTAACGTCGTGCCTGCGCGAGCGCCTTCAACGGCTCGCCACATACTACCAGCAACAACAAGTCCACCACCGAAAACCTTTGCTCGGTTCAAAGAACGATTAAACGTCTGTATTTCACCAGTGTCAGGATCCAAAAGATAAATAAGCTCAGTCTCACGACCATCTCCACAACCATCATCTTTGGCTTCGTTATCTACGGTCACGAAAACTTCTGTACTATGACAAATAATGTCTACGGCAGCTTCTACAGACTTCCTAGCTAGCTCACCAGAAGCAATCCTAGTTTCAACACTGATAGCGCCTGAACCGAATCCGAGCCCAGTCTCGGTCAGAACAAAAGTATTTATTTCACTATTTTTTTTAACTTCAATCATAGATTCACTTTCAATTGTGCTCATTTTATACCTTTATACTACTATTGTTCAGTTATACGCCTATATATACAAACGTAAAGAAACTAACGCTTGCGTCGTCGTAATCCGGCAACTTTCAGGCGGACGTTCGCTCGATTCATGAGAGCTTCAGCTTCAGAAATACTGACAGAGTCTTTGGCGTTAGCACGAAGCTCGCGAGCACGGGCCATAGCTTTTTCAGCCGCCTCAGCTGAAATTTCTTCAGCCGACTCGGCTTCGTCTACCAGGACTTTTATCTCATTAGGGAATATCTGGACCGCACCACCATTTATGGCGTAGCTGTGTTTTTCGTCATCACGATCACCTTTGGCGACACGAACCTGAAGCACACCTGGCTCAGCAATCGTTGTTAACGGTTCGTGACCATTAAACACACTGATAGCACCGCTGCGCGTGGGAATCTGGACTTCATAGACATCCTCACTCAGTTTTTCGCCAGTTAGTGTGATGAAACGAAGCAACATGAGACTACAGCGCACCTTTCATATAGAATTCGCTCTCGGCTTTGTCATCGTGTTTACCTTCGAGGATTTCTTTGAAACCTTTGATGGTGTCTTCTAGTTTGACGTACTGACCCTCGTTGCCGGTAAACTGTTCAGCCACGAAAAACGGCTGAGAGAAGAACCGTTGGATACGTCGAGCACGAGCGACTGTTTGTTTATCTTCGTCGGATAGCTCTTCCATACCCATGATGGCGATAATGTCTTGGAGGTCTTTGTAACGCTGCAGTACTTTCTGGACTTCACGTGCGACGTTATAGTGCTCTTCGCCAACAACTTCAGGATCAAGGATAGTAGATGTACTCTCCAGTGGGTCGATAGCTGGATAGATTCCGATTTCAGTTAGCGCTCGGTTCATAGAGATTGTGGTATCGAGGTGAGCAAATGTCGTGGCTGGTGCTGGGTCGGTAAAGTCATCTGCTGGTACATAGACAGCCTGAACTGATGTCACAGAACCTTTTTTCGTACTCGTGATGCGTTCTTGAAGTGCACCCATTTCTTGCTGAAGGTTTGGCTGATACCCAGCGGCACTAGGCAAACGACCAAGCAGGGCAGAGACTTCAGAGCCGGCCTGGGTAAATCGGTAGATATTGTCGATAAAAAGCAGCACGTCTTTACCTTCATCGCGGAACGCTTCCGCCATAGTGAGCCCTGTAAGCGCCACACGTAGACGTGCTCCTGGCGGTTCGTTCATTTGGCCGAAGACAAGTGAGGTTTTGTCGAGTACACCTGATTCTTCCATTTCACCATACAGATCATTACCTTCACGAGTTCGCTCACCGACACCAGCAAAAACTGAGTTACCAGAGTGGAATTTAGCAATGTTGTTGATAAGCTCAGTGATAAGCACGGTTTTACCAACACCAGCACCGGCGAAAAGTCCGGCTTTACCACCCTTAGAAATAGGTGCAATCAGGTCAATGGCTTTAATACCAGTCTCGAGGATCTCGGTTTTACCAGATTGTTCGGTAAAACTTGGTGGTTGGCGGTGGATAGGTAGCATTGTAGCGTTTTTTGGAGCTGGTTTTTGGTCAATTGGTCGGCCGATAACGTCAAACATACGACCCTGTGTCTCAGCACCGACTGGTACAGAGATAGGCGCACCAGTCGAACTGACTTTGTCACCTCGTTTGATACCATCAGTGCTGGCAAGCGCAATTGAGCGAATACTCGTCTCGCTCAGGTGTTGGGCAACCTCAAGCACTAATTTGTCTTTACCTGGATTAATCTCCAACGCATCATAGATAGCTGGTAAATTATCTTTCTCAAATTCTACGTCGATGACCACACCAACGACTTGGGTTACAGTTCCTGTATTACTGCTCACTGTGTTCTCCTTTACTGTATCTTTCATGATGATGTCTCCGCTTTTCCGTCTGCATGTCCCTTTTGGTAAGCCTTCACTATTGCAATCTTGGTGGCGTCAACGACTGGGTCAAACAAATCTTCAAACGCTTCATCAGTAAATACTTTATCTACTATCATTTCTATTTCCTCATCAGGGATGTCATTTAGTTGGCTCATTTTAGCGACTCCGCTCCAGCACTTATTTCACTAAGCTCCTGAGTAATTGCCGCTTGACGAACTTTGTTCATCTCAAGTGTCAGATCATCGACGATATCACCGGCGTTATCTGAAGCATTTTTCATCGCCACACGACGCATGGCGTGTTCACTTGCGGTACTGTCAAGGAGACCTTGAAATAACTGAGCTTCAATGAGTTTGACAAGCGCATAGCTAAGTACTTCTTCAGTTGATGGCTCAAACGTCATATCGCGGTGTTGCTGAGGCTCCACATCATCAGTATTAAGTGACTCGATGCCAGCTGGTAGCAATGTCTGGCTAAACGCCGTTTGCGTAAAACTATTTTCAAATTTGGTGGCGATGAGTACAACTGAGTCAACAGATGCATCGGCAAATGCATCTGTAGCCGTCAACACGATCGGTCGAATATCGCTCTGCTCTAATTTTTCACTTGATGGATAGGCGCCAATGCTGTGACAATTCTTCAGTTTAGCGGTAAAGCTAGCACCTTTTTTGCCGATAGTAATTACTTTAGTATCTATCCCAGCCTCAACATCAGTTTTCAGCTGCTTCGTGAAGAGTCGGTGAACATTTGAGTTATAAGCGCCGGCTAGTCCACGGTCACTCGTTACCAAGATAACTAGTCGAGACTTCACGTCGCGCTTCTCAAACATCGGGTGTTTGGCAATATCAGATACAGACGAGAGTGAGCTCAATATGTCGCGCGCCATATCGGCGTAATCGCGAGTTTTCAGCGCTGCTTCCTGAGCACGACGAAGCTTACTGGCCGCAATCAGTTCCATAGCTTTGGTAATCTGTTTGTTGGATTTAACAGATTTGATACGAGATTTAATTTGTCTCGTGGAAGCCATTATTTACTCTCAAATCCTTTGACCGCACTGGAGGCAGCTTTTTTGATGAGATCGATAGTCTTTTGTTCAGGCTTGGCACCTTTATTAAGCTCACGCATAGCGTCTTTTTTCTCGTCCCAGAGTTTAGTCAGGATTGCGCCTTGAGCATCTTTGATTTTCTCAACCGGCACTTTATCAAACGCACCAGACTCGACAGCTGTCAGCGAGGCGACTATTTCCCACACACCCATTGGTTGGTACTGAGACTGCTTGAGTAGCTCAGTCAGTCGCGCACCGCGGCTCAAAATGTCCTGAGTTTCTTTATCGAGGTCGCTGCCGAATTGGGCAAATGCAGCAAGTTCTCGGTACTGGGCAAGGCTGAGTTTCAGGCTACCACTTACGCTTTTAACGGCTTTGGTTTGGGCTGAACCACCAACTCGCGACACAGACAGTCCGACAGAGATAGCTGGACGCGTACCCTGGTAGAAAAGATCTGTTTCAAGGAAAATTTGACCGTCAGTAATTGAAATAACGTTGGTAGGGACGTAAGCTGAGATGTCACCAGCTTGAGTTTCGATAATTGGCAGGGCAGTCAGGGAGCCTGCACCGAGGTCGTCACTAAGTTTGGCGGCGCGTTCAAGTAGTCGTGAGTGCAGATAAAACACGTCACCAGGGTAAGCTTCTCGGCCCGGTGGGCGTCGAAGTAGAAGTGACATTTGTCGGTAGGCGTTAGCGTGTTTCGTGAGATCATCATAAATAATCAATGCGTGTTTCGAATTATCACGGAAGTACTCACCCATGGCACAGCCGGCATACGGCGCGAGATAGAGTAGTGATGCGGGATCGCTTGGGCCAGTCGCCACAATTATAGTCTGTTTCATGACGCCTTCTTGTTCGAGACGATCAACAAGACGAGCTATTTTGGATAGTTTCTGACCGATTGCGACGTAGACATTTACCACGCCGGTGTTTTGTTTGGCTTGGTTGATCATCGTATCGAGTGCAATTGCCGTTTTACCAGTCTGGCGATCGCCAATGATAAGCTCGCGCTGCCCACGACCGATGGGTACCATGGTATCAATTGCCATCAGGCCGGTCATTAGTGGTTCATGGACTGATTTACGACCCATGACACCGACTGCTGCTCGCTCAACGAGTCCAGTCTGCTTAGCTTTAATCGGACCCTTACCGTCAAGTGGCTCGCCGAGTGGGTTAACCACACGACCAAGTAATTCTTCGCCGATAGGTACAGATAGGACATTACCGGCAAGTGTCACCGTGTCGCCAGCTTTTACTTCACTATCTTCACCGAGCAGCACTGCACCGATTTCATCTTCCATAAGGTTAAGTGCAAATGCTTCAACCTCGCCGCTGTCGGTAGATATTTTAACAATTTCGTTGAATCCACAGTCGCTCAGACCGTAGATCCAAGCCACGCCGTCACCGATACGAGTCACGATACCAGAGCTTTTCATGTCACCAGTCGTGCTCAATTGCTCGATTTGCCCGCGAAGTTCGCTGGCGAGGTCTTTGATATTGATACTTGGTTGTGTCGTCATAGTGTATTTCTCCGTCAATGATTAGCTAATTTAGTAAGTGATGTCCGGACCGATGCATCAAGTCGTTTGCCAGGAGTTTCTATAATGATGCCACCCAGAATGCTTGGATCAATATGTTCAGCTATCGACACCTGATTGGTGTTTTTCGTAGCTGTCGATTGTTGAACATACTTCGTAACTGTCTGGCGTACTGAATCTGTGATTGGCGTTGCAGTCGTAACATCTGCGGAAACGAATCCATGACCAGCAAGCTCGCGCTCAATATCAGCCAGTATCATGTCGGTCTGCTTACTTGAGCCACTTTCAACCACATAGGCGGCCAGCTGGCGAATCAGTTTCGCTCGATCAGCTCCAGCAATGAGCTGATCGGCGACATATTGGGCAAGTTTTCGTCGAGATAGTTTCATAAAACTAGGCCTTTTTACCCTTGTTTTTACTATCTACCGTAGATCCATTAAGAGCGCTGCTGATTAGTTCAGCATCTTTTTTGGCATCAAGCTTGGTGGCAATAATTTTTTCAGTTGCTTCGACAAGTAGCTGACTCATTTCAGATTTTAGATCTGATTTGGCATCAGCGATGTCACTTTCGATCCGCTGGTGAGCCTGGGCAATAACGTGATCAGCTTTTTTGCTGGCTCGCTCTTCAGCTTCAGCTATCATAGCGGCTGATTCTTTCTGTGCAAGTGCCAAGATGTCTGCAGCTTCTTTCTGAGCTTTTTCGCGCTCTGCTTTCGTGGCTTCTTCTGATTTCTCGGCAGCTTTTTCAGCCTGCTTAGCGGCTTTGACTGACTCATCGATGGTTTTTTGACGCTCATCAATAGCTCGAAACAGTGGCGGGAAGACGAATTTTTTAAGCAACATGTACAGTATCAAAAACGATATCAGCTGTACGATAAGCAGTCGCCAATCAATACCAAGCGCACCGAGAAGACCTGGTGACTCAGTCTCGGTAGATGCAGCTAGTATCGTATAAGTATTCATAGACTAATCTACTCTTACCTATACGAACTTGATCATTAGAGCAACGACCAAACCAATGATAGCGAGGGCGTCAACGAACACAATAGCCGTGATCATAAGCGTACGTAGATCGTTGATTTTCTCTGGGTTTCGTCCTGCAGCGTTTAGTGCTGCAGCACCAATCAAGCCAATGCCGAGTCCACACAGTCCAGCTGCGATCGAGTAGGCAAGTCCAAATGCTAAATTATCCATTATTATTTCTCCTTTATTGTTATGTATTTACTGGTTGTAATTTCGTACTATCGACTTCTTCAGTCTCAACCGGCTGTGTATCTTTGCCGTGATCACCATCGCCGTGCGAAACAGCTAGTGAGATGAAAATGATAGTAAGCATGTAGAAAACAAAAGCTTGCAACGCTCCGATGAAGAGCTCAAAAGCCATAAACAGTGGTAACGGCAAGAACGCAAACCAGCCAGCCAAAAATGCAATCACCGTCAGCAGCACCTCACCACCAAACACATTACCAAACAGACGCATCGAAAGCGCTACAAATCGCGAAAACTCACCGACGATTTCTAGGATTCCCTCAAAAGCTTTAATTGGATTCGTCAGCGGGTTATAGATATAGCGTCCAATGTTACCGAACAGCCCAAACTGTTTTACGGCGTAAAATTGCACCGCCACCATAGTCACAAATGCTAAGGCGAAGGTGAAATTCAAATCAGCTGCCAAACCTCGGAAAATTGGCACACCGTTGCTGGTGATTGAGCCAACGCCCGGCAATATTCCTATCCAGTTGTTAAACATGACAAGGAAAAATATCGTGATAGCGAGCGGCGCTACTTTTCGTGACAGTGTCTTATTTTGCAGGACACCTTCAGTCATATTAACGAGACCTTCAAACGCCCACTGACCGAGTGTGACCATTTTGTGCCGACTACCGTTTGCTACACCACGCACCAGCAAATAGGCAAGTGTACCGACTAGCGCATAGCCGATAATCCCAAGAATCATAGAGTTAGTGACGGGAAAACCAAACAGCGAAAACACTTGCTCAGCAGCTAGCTCGATATGTGGACCAGCTTTCTCGACAGCGCCCTCTGCGACGGCAAAAAACATTACAGCTTGGCTCCTTTGACACGAGCCAGTAGCTTCATGATTGCATATATTCCGAAACTAAATCCGAGCACCGCGCCGAGCAAAAATCCGACCGGCGCAACGTTCAACCACTTGTCAATAGCCGCTCCGATGATGATCCCGACCACGGTTGGTGTCAGCATCAGCCACGTCACATTCAAAAGATCACGTAAAATTTGGGCACGCGTACCCACAGCTTTGACAGGTTGAACCTGTGTCTTATGACTATCTTTTGAATTCATTACTGACACCAGTATAGCGATATCCATCGCTGACGTAAAGACTCTAGATATGTTGAGCCCGCCTCAGGAGCGGACTCAACTGGGCGGGGATTAGTTCTTTGCCCTCCTGGCCTCAGCTAGGCACTTCTTGCATTGACGGGCACCGTTCAAACGAACTGTGTGCTTAGGGCATAGCCCATGCTTGAACTTGCGCGATGTCGTCACCCATCGGTATCCAGTGCACATATTCTCACATCACTATCCGCGTCGGTTCAGCTTACCGTCACAGCGTCTGCATCTGCCAAAACGTGACAACGGCATACCACAGTGACACTTTCCATTCGGAGTATGTGGTGCTGGTGCAGGGGGTGGTTCTTTTTTACGCCTGCTGGACTTTGCCATTATCTCACTCTTTTCTCGTAGGGAACCGTAGTATCAATCATAAAACATATTCGTATTTTTGTCATCTATTACGTATAAAAATATCAGCTATACTAGATACTATGTCTCGCTCCAAAAAAGTAACCCCAAACATGTTTCCCAAGCCCAAAATGTGCGGCGGCAAACACTCATATCATTCAGAAGCCGATGCGCTAGCCATGAAAGAGCAAAACGAAGCTTTTCAGCCAGGACTCGAACTCGCGGTCTATAAATGCAACCTCGGCTGTAGAGGCTGGCACCTGACGCGCTCTATTGCAGATAGCACAACATAGGAATATACTTAGCTTAGACACTTGTTGGCTGTAAATTAACAGATAACTCCGCACTCATTCCTTACGGTGAAGCGGAGTTTCTTTAGTAAGACATAGGAGGACAGTATGTCAGAGATACTTGAAAACCCTTCCAACAAATCGAAAAGGCATCTGAGGCTTGTTAAGTCTGACCAAGATGATGGTGCAGAAACTGAAACATTCTTAGAGCAAGAAAAAAATGTCAGCTTTGAAATCTACGATTCATTACGAGCAATCGGCCTCCATAGAGTAGATACCGACAGAATAGTCAGTAGATTACTCGATGATGAGCTATCGGGAGTCTCACTTAACGAACATACTCGAGAAGAACGAGCACACCTACTATTAAATCATTTGCTTGTTTACACACATACGACTCCCAACCTAGATGCTATTAGGCTGCAGACTGAACCGGGGCCAAGGGATGTTTTAGAAAAAGCGCTTTGTATGGCAAATCTAGCTAAAAAGGCTGACGATTTCATAGAATTAGCCATCAACGAGCGAAGATTAGTAGAAATACTTGATCCAATATTTGATGAGCTCACTGCGCATGACGACAGCAATATAGTTCTTAGCGTCACATCTCTTGAGTCATTATCTAGCAACAGACTAAAAGAGGAGTTGCCAGTCATCAAAAGAAAACTTGGTGCAATGTTTATGATTGCTCGTCAGGAGCAACTTTGATAGTCTCACCGCCGACTGCATCCTGAAAATAGCTATCGTGTGATACAAAGATGATTGCACCGCGGTAGGCAGCGAGGGCGTTCTCAAGCTCTTCGATGCTTGGCAGATCAAGGTGGTTAGTCGGCTCGTCGAGTATGAGTAGTGACGGGTTGTTACACATCATCTCTATCAGCTGAAGTCGGGCTTTTTGGCCGCCTGAAAGCTGGTTGACCGGTACATCAGCATCGCCCTGGGTGAAGAGATAATCATTGAGCAGCTGACGAATTTTGGTGGTCGTAATACTGAGCTTACGAGACAAGTAAATATGCTCGATAGCTTGAGACAATGATTTATCGAACAATTCATGGCCAACTTCTTGTTCATAGCGTCCAATAATAACTTTACTATCAAGCTCTACATAGCCAGCATGGCAGGTCGCGTCTGATTTCTGGCCGTAGGCGGAAGCAATTATTTCATTAATGAGCGTGGTCTTACCAGCGCCGTTGCGACCACGGAACTCAATACGTTCACCCTCACGAAGCTGAAAAGATATATCGGCAAATAGTGGTTTATCATAGCCAAGTGACAGCTTACTCACCTCGACGAGCACTCGGGAGTGACCTTCAACGTCTTTGGTACCAGCTATTTTGATGTTTTTGGCTTTAAATTTGTCGTATTGAGCCGCACTTTTAAGCCCAAGGTCACCAGCCGATGATTTGTCTATCCAGAACGTTGGCTTCTCGACCTTCTCTAGCTCACGGAGCTCAGCTCTCGCTTGTGATTCGCGGCGTTTGAATTGTTTGATCGTATCAGGATCGCGAGCTTTTTCTTTGAACCTTCGAAACTGGGTGACTTTGTCTTTGAGGTTATCAATTTTACGTTCAATAACTTCGAATTCGTGCATCGCATTACTAGTGCTTGAGGCATTTTGCCGTAGGTACTGATCGTAGTTGCCATTATAGATATGGGCTTTGCCGTCTTTGATCTCAATAATTCTATTAACACTCCTGAGCACATCACGGTCGTGAGTAATAATAAGCATCGCCTCGCTAGCAGATTTCATCCAGTCAATGAATGAAGCTTTGGCAACATAGTCCATGTGGTTGGTCGGCTCATCGACAAGCGCCAGATGAGCGTTGCTATGCATAATCTTCACCACTTCAACGAGGCGTTTTTGACCACCACTGAGCGACTCTAGTACAGAGTGAGCTTTTTCTTCATTGATCTGTACTCGCTTGAGATCCTCGACAATCATTTGTTCATTACTGTAGTAGCCCAAGTCAGAAAAACGCTGTAAGGCATCAGTATATTCAGTAATTTTAGTTTCGTCTTCACCCATGGTATCGGGATACGTTTCGATAATGTGTGCCAGGTCGGCATATTCTGGCAAGTCGCCTAGGATATATTCCAGCACAGTCTTATGGCCGTGACCATGATGTTCCTGCCGAGAGGAGACAATACTAACGCCGCGGCGAAACGTAATATCGCCGGTAAAATCTTGGTCGCTGCCGTCTAGGATACCGAGCAGGGTGGATTTACCGACACCATTGCGACCAACGACGCCGATTTTCTCACCATCATCAATACTAAACGACAAATTTTTATACAAACTTTTCGGTCCAAATGATTTTTCGGTGATAGTTGCTGAGCCAATCATAACTAAGCTAGTATAAGCTAAATTATGCTCTCACCCTAGTTTTGTATATAGTATTAGCATATGGCATTTGATGATTTCCAAACAAAAGACCGAGTAATTGTAGTTTATACAGGAGAAGGCAAAGGTAAAACCAGTGCCAGTCTAGGGCTAATGTGCCGCGCTCTTGGAACTGACTGGAAGGTAGCTTACGTACAATTTATTAAGATATGGGACGTGGGAGAACATGCATTCGTGCAAAAAATCATGCCTATTTTCTCCGACAAATTAGATTTTTACAAAGGTGGGTTAGGGTTTTATGAAGCCGGTGATCTCAGCTCAGATGCATCCGAAACAGAACATAAAGACTATGCTCGCAAAACCTATGAGTTTGCTTACGAAGCAGCCACCAGTGGCAACTATCAACTCGTAATTTGCGATGAGATTAATAATGCCGTTCATGATGGTCTATTGGATGAATCTGACCTTGAAAAGTTACTGAAAGACACCCATCCTAGTACCAGCCTTTGCCTGAGCGGACGTAATTTTCCTGAAACACTAATACCACTCGTCGATATTGCAACCGATATGACGAAAATCAAACACCATTATGATGACAACTTCTTAGCTAATAAAGGAATTGATTACTGATACAATATATAGCTAGATATTATCTAGCTATATATCTATAAAGTTCCGCAAGTTCTTTAACTTGTTTTTTCTCTGTAAACCCTTTTGCGAGCTCTACGCTCTCATGTGAGAACTGATCTTTTAGGGCTGAGTCATCAAGTACTGTTGTGATCTGACGAGCAACGTCAGTTGCATTGTTGCGAGCAAATAGTCCGTTGACGCCGTCTTCAACGACCTCAGATACTTTCTTATCGATAATCACTATCGGCAGACCGGCGTGAGCTGCTTCATGTAGCACCCAGCCTTGTGTGTCCTTAAGTGAAGGAAACACGAATACATCAAGCACCTCATAGACAACGCCGAGATCTTCACGCGGTAGCGCTCCGGTAAATATTATCTTGTCGGCATAGGTGGTGTCTTCTGCCATAGCCTCTAACGTTTCTCGATATTCGAAATCTCCGACGAACAGTAGCTTGGCATGTGGTCGCTGTTTTAACACGTGAGCTAGTGCTTTTATGAGAACCGGCAAATTTTTCTCTTCACCAAGTCGTCCGACAAACCCAAACACTTCATCAGTGTCAGCAATATTCCATTGCTCACGAAACGATTCAACTTGTGATTTCAAAGGTTTTTTCAAACTATCAACACCGTTTGGCATCATCGTAATTTCATATTGATAGTTATCATTGTGCTGCCAGCCTCTCAACTGCTCAGCACTTTTACGACTCAGGGCAATCACCGCGTCAGCTTTAGAGTAGAGAATAGTCATCGAGCGTTCAATGATGTCTTGGTTCCATTTTGTGATACCACGGCGTGGTCGATACAGTTTTATAATCTCACGGACGTCATAGCCAGCTAGTTTAACAGTAAAAGGAAACACGATGCCGATAAGTGCCAATACGCCAGGAAGGACAGATGGGTAATGTTCGACGAATTCATATAGATCCGTACAATGTTGAACCACAAATGGCGTATCAGTTTTTACTGCCGCACGAATACCCATAAGGCCGACCTGAGACGGCGTAAATATATGTACCACATCGAGCTCCAGATCAGCAATCTGACGTACGACCCGTGATGGGAAAAATACAGAGGTATCATAATCATCAAAAAACACGCCTTTGACACTCGGGAAGCGGATGATATGGTCATCTTCTTCGTATAGCTCAGCTTTCGTACTACGTCGCATCGGTTTACCAGGACAAAACACATAGACCTCGTGACCCAATGCTTCAAGCTCGCGCTTGAGTGACTCAACCACGAACACGATGCCATTAATCGACGGCCGATAGGTGTCGGTAAATAATCCAATACGCATATTCTTACTCTCAGTATACCATTTTTAGTGTGACTGGCTAGTTACGACAGTAGTGATCGGTAGATTTCGACGGCTGTTTCAGCACCGGCGGCGCTATCAAATTTTTTGGCGATACGTGCTGACATCGCAACTGATTTCTTATAAAATGCTGGATCATTCTGGAGTTTACTGATGTACTCAGCTGCTTGTTTTGCATCATCAATCATCAATGCGTCTCCAGCAAACGTATCGTCATACTCAGATATGTTTCGTAGCAGTATAGGTAGCTCGGCACCAGCGGCTTCGAGGACACACATCGGGTGGTTTTCTTGTTCGGCAGGTAAGAAGAATGCGTTCGCAGCCGCCAGGTAATTATGGACTTCGTCATGGGTAATAACGCCCGTAATAGTGACATTATCAGGTGTGTTATTCATGAGTTTGTTCATAGCGCCGTATTCAGCACCAAGTTGTTTGAAGGGTATACCGCCAATCCAAATAAACTGCACGTCAGCGCACAGCTTCGCTGTCTCGCAGAATGTATCAAGGCGTTTGCGTGGCTGCACCTGTCCGTTGCCGATAACTATGAATTGACCATCCTCAATACCCAATTTTTTTCGTGCCGTTTGTTTTTCAGTTGCTGTAGATCGGTAGCTACTCATATCAACCGTGTTATAAAACGTCTCAATTCTATTAGTTACTTTCATCGTATCCCGCAGCTCGGTCGCCACCATACCTGACACCGCAAGCAGTACATCAGCTCGACCATAAAACCATTTCAAGTAGATCTTCGCTAGTGGCAACCAAAATTTTGCACCTACAATACTGCCGACAAACGATGCTGGGATGACGTGAACCGACACAACCTTTTTGCCTCTAGCAAATAGCAGTTTTTTAAGCGAATATGGACCAATGGTATGAATATGTGTAACGTCAGCATTTTCACGGGCACCGTTGCGTTTCAAATCAACATCTTCTCTCGCGCTCAGAGCATTCGAAATCTCTTCAAATGCCGTATGAACCCCGTGACCTTGCACGGTGAATTCACTCTCAGAAATCATATCGACGACTAGTTTTTTCATTATCATAATTGTACCAGACATGACGAAGCCGCCCGTTCCACATCGCTGGCTGCGATGGGAACTTGGGCGGCATTTATGTGGTGGGACCTGCCATCAGCTGCAGCACTCGCTTCCGCTTGAGGAAGATGACAGATACTGAAACTGCGAGAAAACCCGCCAGGTAGGTCCATCCCTCACTCGCTTGTCCGATAAAAGCGAATGCCGCCATCATGATAACAATGACAAAGAAGTAGGGATGGATGTAGTACTGATGTCTCTTCAGCCGCTTAATCAACGACTGGTCGTACCCGGGACGTTTCTGAGCCGCAAGATCCATCTGGTGGACGGATTGCAAACCTACGGCAATCGCTCCGACGAAGACGAATGACCACCACGACCATACACCAGTCAAGGTGAGTGCAAGTATGGCTGAAGTTGCCAGTATGCCATCACAGACAGGTTCGGCGATGCTTTCACCGAAATCGGTGACAACGTTAAACCGGTATGCAACAGCTCCATCTAACACATCGGTCAAAAGACTGACGAGCAAGAGGAGCGTTGCGGCAGTCCAGTGCTCAGTCACTCCCATCCATAACATGATGAATGCGAGCGGAATGCGCGAAAAACTGAGAACGTTTGGTACATGCTTCATGACGCCTCCTCAAAGACGGTCCGGAAAATCAAAGTACTGAACATATTTTGCTACTATTTATATAATATGTCAATATATCGACCTCTGGTATACTAATTAACGTATGAAAAAGAAACCTGTCTCAACACCAGCTATCATAAATCGTCGAGCCCGGTTTGATTATGAACTTTCTGACGATCTAGTGACTGGCATGGTTCTAACTGGACCGGAGACTCGTGCAGCTCGAGATGGACACGTCCAGCTCCGCGGCTCATTCGTGACGATCCGTAATGATGAGCTGTGGCTCAATAATGCCAGTTTCAGCCTCAAACAGCAGATAAAAGGTGATCCACACAACCGCAGTATTGATACAACACCCAAAAAACTCTTGGCTCACCGTAAACAAATTGATACATTAGCCAGTAAGAAAAAATCCGGCATGAGCATAGTTCCGACAAAACTCCTGACGACTGGTCGGCATATAAAACTAGTTATCGCACTCGGAAAAGGCAAGAAAACCTACGACAAACGCGAAACAATCAAACGCCGTGAACAAGACCGCGACAGCCGACGGGCAATCAAAAACCACTAAATTTTGACATGGAAAGAGCCTGCTTCGAGACTCCAGCCCCGGATGAACATCAAGTTCATCCGGGGCGAGCGCAATGCAGGCTCATGATCACTTCCGGCTACGGTTCTGGCGTGTTAACGGCAGCATTTTGAAAAAGCCGATATAGCCAACAATTGCCACTATGACCCATGCAATAATACCTACTACTGGAATGATCCAAGTATATGAACCGAAAATGTATGGAGCATAGAACAATGCCAAGAACATCATCATGAAAATGGCTATGGCCATGAGCGTAAGTCTGCCAGTAAGACGTAGTAAGTGACGATACGCTAATCTAGCGGATTCTTTTGAATCGGTCATGGTTTCTCCAATAAGTACTTTCACTCAGCCGGCTGCTTAGTGATCTATGTTATATTATAGCATTTATGCATATTATTTGCAATAAACTAGCGAACAACTGTTCCGACAACCTCACCCCCTGCAGCCTTTTTAATATTCCCATCGGTCAGTAGATCACAAATAATTAATGGCTTGCGCTCTTCCATAGCAAGTGCGATGGCGGCTTTGTCCATAACAGATATCTCGACGTCGTTGAGCGCTTGCTCATAAGTGACCTCATCGAGCTTGACGGCATCATTGTATTTCGCCGGGTCTTTGTCATAGACTCCATCAACTTTAGTCGTCTTGATCACAACGTCACAACGTAGCTCAAGTGCCAGTGATAGAGCAGCCGTATCTGTCGTCAGGAACGGCCGTCCGATACCTCCGCCCACTATAACCACACGGTTTTTGTGTACATGACTCAGTGCGCGGCGATACGTGTACTGATCAATCATTTGGTTGGCCTCAACAGTACTTAGCGCTCTCGCCTCAAGTCCGACATGGTTACACACATCTGCCATTAGGGTCGCGTTTATCATTGTCGAGAGCATGCCAGCATTGTGCGCGGTAACTTCGTCAATA
>Ga0209309_10000945_pt1 | contig 31052 bp, 25 predicted proteins | sample COGITO_mtgs_1204_2_FD_184807 | JGI IMG/M metagenome (GOLD analysis project Ga0209309, IMG submission 184807) | Pelagic marine microbial communities from North Sea - COGITO_mtgs_120412 (SPAdes) (version 2) | ecosystem: Environmental > Aquatic > Marine > Epipelagic ... | reverse complement strand
TTTACATTAGCGGCTCCAAATAACATAATCGAAGCGATTACCAAAGTTGAAAATAATCTTTTCATTACTGTTTGTCTTAAATTAATTAGTTAAAGGGTTAAAGATATAAAAATATTTATTTAATAAAAATACTTTGCAGAGAGGAAGGGATTCGAACCCTCGATACGCTTTTGGCGTATACACACTTTCCAGGCGTGCGCCTTCGACCACTCGGCCACCTCTCTATTAAACTACTCTAATTTGGTGCGCCAAATAACAAAAAAAAATGTTTACCATCAAATAAGAATCGTTAATTTTATAACATTTCCCCTCGCAGAGATGTCTCAAAGATAGTTTTAAAAACCTTAGGTGATAATTCTTTACCTAAAAGATACATTAATTTTGCCACTGCAGCTTCCGTAGTGATATCTTTTCCAGATACCACTCCTATTTTCTTTAATTGTGTACTTGTTTCATACTGACCCATATTCACGCTACCAGCGATACATTGGGTAACATTTACGATCATTATTCCTTTTGAAATATATTTTTTTAATAGGTCTATAAACCAAGAATCTGTTGGTGCATTTCCACTTCCAAAAGTTTCCAAAACAACCCCTTTAAGATCTTTTTTGGATAGAATATGATCTATAGTACTCTCTGTAATTCCAGGAAACATTTTCAAAATAACCACATCATCGTTAAAATTTGAATGTAACTGCGTACGTTTCCTTCTATTTGTCTTCCAAAGTACGTTATGATTTACAGATAAATAAACGCCAGACTCCGCTAAAGCAGGATAATTTAAGGATGAAAATGCTTGAAAATGTTCCGCGTTGATCTTGGTAGTTCTATTACCGCGATATAATTTATATTCAAAATATAAACCCACTTCAGAAATAACCGGCCTGCCTTGCTTCTGTAAACCTGCAATTTGTATGCTGGTTATCAGATTTTCTTTAGCATCTGTTCTAAGATCACCAATTGGCAATTGAGAACCAGTAAAAATAATAGGCTTTGTAAGATTTTCGAACATAAAACTTAATGCAGCAGCAGTGTAAGACATTGTATCACTTCCATGAAGCACTACAAACCCATCATAATCTTCATAACGCTCTTCTATTATTTCAGCTATTTGGATCCAATATTTTGGATTCATATTAGAAGAATCTATAGGTTTTTTAAAGCTCACCGTATCTATAGTGTGCTCTAAAAGTTTTAATTCTGGTATACTTTGAAGCAATTCGCTAAAATTAAAGGCCTTTAACGCTCCCGTCTCAAAGTCTTTTATCATACCAATGGTTCCACCGGTATAAATTAATAAAATGTTTGATTTAGACTTCATTCAGAGCTTCATGATTAAGCACCGGATTGGCATACATTAATAAGTAACTATTTACTTCTAAAGAATTTTTAAAATCGATCCTTCTGGTAAGTCGCCTTTCAAATTGCCTTTTCTGCTTTGAAGTATATTTATCTAAATGAAATTCATTATTATTCAATAAATCACAGGCAATATAATTTGCAGGCCATAATTTATAATTTTTATGTATCCTATTATCTATTATAGAAGCAATGCTTTTTAGCTGATCATTAATAGAAGACTCTTCTTGCTCTATTTTCTGATAAACTTCAGCTGGAATTACTTCTCCTGCAGTAATATGAATTCTCCCTTTATTACCCAAAGCACCTTTCATAATAGAGTTAAAATCTTCGTTGGCAGATTTCACATAAGTCTCTTCATTACGTTTGGCCATGATCTCCGGCATTTTCAATACATCTGTTGGATCAAATTCATAAGACATAGAAATTGGAACGATCTTTATCTTAGAAAAATATTCTGACAAGCTAAGATCTCCCTTTGCCATTGCCAACATTTTTAAAACTCCCTGCTGGGTATGATCATTTCCATCTTTAGTTCTTCCCTCTCTCTGCGCCATCCAAACGGAACGATTTTGTTCTACCAATAGATCTTTTATATATGCTGAAAGTTCCATAGAACTCTTCAACATTTCTCTTGGACCTAATCCTCGTTGCACAAGAAAATTTCTATTAAGCTTAGACAACAATAATAAAAATGGTTTTTGTACCAAATTGTCACCAATAGCCGAAGCCGTCATGATAAGATCTTGCTCGTACAAAGCGCAATTAAGCAAACTAGTATCTAATAAAATATCACGGTGATTGGAGACAAACATATAGGATTCATCTTTATTAAGACCTTCAAATCCACTATAAGAAAGACCTTCAGAGCTTTTCTCCAATACCTTTTTTATAGAGTAATAAATTACTTTGGTTTGAAAATCACTAATAGAACGGCAGTCCAACACAATTTTCTCAATTTCAGAAAAGGACTTTTCTGGAAAGGTAAATTGCAGCAAGGCTTTCACCATAGGATGCTTTATATATTGTTCCAGTGCAGGATGCACTTCAGTATCTCGGTAAAATCTTATTTTCTCAAAGTCTGCCACGTATATCTGCTTAAGTTCACAAATGAACAAAATTAATAATTAAAAATTAACATTAAACCCTAAATATATCGATTGAGTTTTGGGTGGTTACTTCAGCAATGGTCTCGATATTTACCTCATAAATATCAGAAAGTTTTTCTGCCACCAACTTTAAATAACTACTTTCATTTCTCTTCCCCCTATGCGGAGCCGGAGCCAAATATGGTGAATCTGTTTCTAATACAATTTCTTCCAGAGGAATTTCAGCTAAAAATTTATCCAAACCTCCGTTTTTAAAGGTAGCAACTCCACCTATACCGAGTTTCATGTTATAGGAAAGGGCTTTTTGAGCTTGTCCCAGATTTCCGGTAAAGCAATGAAAAATCCCAAAAAGATCTTCTCCCTTTTCATATTCCAGCACTTCAAAAACTTCATCAAAAGCATCTCTACAATGAATAACTATTGGAAGTTTTAATTTTTTCGCCAGTTGTATCTGGCGCTTAAAAGCTATTTGCTGTTCCTTTAGTAGAGTTTTATCCCAATAAAGATCTATTCCTATTTCTCCAACGGCTATAAATTTCCTTTTCTGAAATTCTTCTTCTATATGCTGCAACTCTTCTTCAAAATTCTCTTTAACCGATGTTGGATGCAATCCCATCATTAAATACAAATTTTCAGGGAATTGCCTCTCTAACTCATACATGGCTTTGGTATGAGTAGAATCTATAGCCGGTATAAAAAATCGACTCACATTATTACTTAATGCTCGAGAAATTACCTCTTCTCTATCTTTATCAAACTCCTTGCTATAAAGGTGTGTATGTGTATCTGTTAATATCATATTTGCAAAAATAATTTATTTTGAAGACCTATCTTTACCAAAACATAAAGAATGTCGACGTTAAGAAAATTATTAGAAGATAAAGGCTACCACCGCATTAAAATGAAATTCACAGAGACCAATCATTTTGAAGTAGTAGCAAAAATAAATAAAATTGAAGGGAATTTTATATTAGATACAGGCGCTTCCAGCACTTGCGTGGGTTTCGATGCTGCTATGCATTTCAAGCTTTTAGCTGAAGATAGCAAAATAAGAGCCGCAGGAGCAGGAGCCAATAATATGCTTACCAAAATGGCTCAAGAAAATGTTTTAGAATTAAAAGGTTGGAAAAAAAAGAAAGTAGATCTCGTATTATTCGACTTAACTCATGTAAATGAAGCATTAGTAGATCATAAAGCCGAAAAAGTTCACGGAATTATTGGCGCAGATGTCTTAAAAAAAGGGAAAGCCGTAATAGATTACAAAAACAAAGCACTTTATTTGAAATAACGAAAACTGGGGAAAAACCCCCATTTCAATGTGCCTTAAAATTAATTATGTTTGGGTATAAAGTTTTAAGATATGAATTCAATTCAAAATAAATATGTAATCCCACCTTTTATTATGGCTATTTTAGCGGTGGTAGTTGTGGCAGTATTACTAATAAATATTTTGACTTTGATTTCATTATTTTAATTAGTTGAAACCAACCGAAAAGTAAAAGGCAATAATTCTATTTGAATTATTGCCTTTTATTATTTTATGAGGGATTGCTTGTTAAAGCTCCAAAGATCTTTTTACATCGTTATCCATCAATAATTCTTCTGGGTTTTCTAAAGCTTCTTTTACAGCTACTAAAAATCCTACAGATTCTTTACCATCAATAATTCTGTGATCATAAGAAAGAGCCACATACATAATTGGTCTAATCTCTACATGACCATCTATTGCAACTGGACGCTCCACGATATTGTGCATTCCTAAAATACCACTTTGCGGCGGGTTGATAATTGGAGTAGAAAGCATAGAACCAAATACACCACCATTAGTGATTGTAAAAGTTCCTCCTGTCATTTCATCTACTGTAATATTACCATCTCTAGCTCTTAGAGCAAGACGTTTTACATCTTCTTCTACAGCTCTAAAGCCCATGTTTTCTACATTTCGCATAACAGGCACCATCAATCCTTTAGGACCAGAAACCGCGATACTAATGTCTTTATAATCGTATTTAATTTGGTAATCTCCATCCATCATAGAGTTTACATCCGGATAAAGCTCTAAAGCTCTAACCACAGCAAGTGTAAAGAAGGACATAAATCCTAATCCAACACCATGCTTATCTTTAAATTCTTCTTTATACTGCTTACGTAAAGAGAATATAGCAGACATATCTACCTCGTTAAAAGTAGTAAGCATTGCAGTTTCGTTTTTGGCACTTACCAAACGCTCTGCAACTTTACGTCTTAACATAGACATTTTTTTACGCTCTTCACCTCTTTTACCAGGACCGGGAGTTCCCATAGAAGGTTTTGCCTGAACAGCATCTTCTTTGGTTATTCTTCCATCTCTTCCAGATCCTTTTACAGACTTAGAATCCATTCCTTTTTCATCAAGAATTTTCTTGGCAGCTGGAGAAGGAGTTCCGGTAGCGTATGTTTTTTCTTCTTTTTTATCGGCAGCAGATGGTTTAGTAGCTGGTGCTTCTTTTTTCTCTTCAGCTTTATCAGATTTGGCTTCAGCTTTATCAGCTTCTTTCTTTTCACCTTTATCAGAAGATTTGTCATCTCCACCTGGTTTTGGAGCATCGGTATCTATCAAACACACCACAGCACCAACGGCAACAGCGTCACCTTCTTCAGCTTTTAATGTGATAATTCCACTTGCTTCAGCAGGAAGTTCAAGGGTTGCTTTATCACTATCTACTTCTGCAATTGCCTGATCTTTTTCTACATAATCTCCATCTTCTACCAGCCATTGAGCAATTTCAACTTCTGTGATAGATTCTCCGGGAGAAGGAACTTTCATTTCTAAAGCCATGATCTTTTGTTTTTATTTTTTGGATCCTTCTGCTTTCACAAAAGGGTTAATTTTTAGTTTTATTATCGAAATAATTAATTCATTGTTTTGTCAAAAACGCTCTCAATCACTTTTTGATGACGCTTTTTGAATCTTACTGAACTACCTGCTGCAGGTGATCCGTAAAATCTTCTGCTACAAACTCTGAAGTTCTTGGTGTCATCAAAATGTAATAAGAAATGACTGTAGGCTCCCATATTTCTAGGTTCTTCCTGAGCCCAAACATGATCGTCTGCATTTTTGTATTTAGCAATGATCTCTTTCATCTTAGTTGAAGGAAGTGGGAACAATTGCTCTACACGAACTAAAGCTACATCATTTCTTTCAGTTTTCTCTCTATGCTCTAATAGATCATAGTAGAATTTACCTGTACAAAATACTAAAGTTTTAATATTATCTACATTAGCCTCAGCATCATCTATAACCGTTTGGAAACCTCCTTCTGCAAATTCTTCTTTAGTAGAGATTACTTTTGGATGTCTTAATAAACTCTTCGGTGTGAAAATTATTAAAGGTTTTCTATAGTTCACTTTCATTTGCTTACGCAATAAGTGAAACATGTTAGCAGGAGTAGTACAATCTGCTATAAACATATTATCTGTTGCACAAAGTTGAAGAAAACGTTCCATTCTACCTGAAGAGTGTTCAGCACCCTGACCTTCGTAACCATGAGGTAATAACATTACCAAACCGTTCTGTAATTTCCATTTATCTTCTGCTGCAGAAATATACTGATCTATCATGATCTGTGCACCATTCACAAAATCTCCAAATTGAGCTTCCCAAATGGTAAGTGTTTGTGGGCTTGCCATTGCATATCCATAATCAAACCCAACTACTCCATATTCTGAAAGCAATGAGTTATAGATATAAAAATCTCCTTTTTTATCTGGAATACTATTGTGTAAAATGATCTCTTCTTCGCTTTCTTCCACCTTTACAACTGCGTGACGGTGAGAGAAAGTTCCTCTTTCTACATCCTGACCACTCATTCTAACGCTATATCCTTCTTGCATCAAGGTACCATAAGCCAATAATTCGGCCATGGCCCAATCTAACTTATTAGTATCAAAGAACATTGTATGACGAGCCTCTATAAGTTTAGCTATTTTTCGAAGGAATTTTTTATCTGAAGGAAGTTTGGTGATCACCTCCGCAACTTCAGTTAACTTATCCATAGATACCGTAGTATCTACAGGCTCCATCATAACATCTTCCTGCACATTCTCAAAGCCTTCCCACTCATCCTGCATAAATGGAGTGATCTTAGTAGTATCTTCTTTACGAGAATCTTCTAATTCTTCTTCTAATTTCGCTTTGTATTCGTCTTCAATTTTTTGAACGTAACCTTCTTCAATTACACCACTTTTCAATAATTTATCTGCATAGATATCTCTTGAATTCTCATGCTTAGAAATCGCTTTGTATAATTTTGGTTGGGTAAATCTAGGTTCATCCCCTTCATTATGCCCATATTTTCTATATCCTAATAGATCTATAAAAACATCTCTACCAAAATGCATTCTAAAATCTAAGGCAAAAAGTACGGCATGTACCACCGCTTCAGCATCATCTGCATTTACATGTAATACCGGCGAAAGAGTAACCTTTGCCACATCTGTACAATAGGTAGAAGATCTACCATCTAAATAATTGGTAGTAAAACCAATCTGGTTGTTCACTACTATATGAATGGTTCCTCCAGTCTTGTAACCTTCTAACTGAGCCATTTGTACCACCTCATAAACTACACCTTGACCTGCAATTGCAGCATCTCCATGTACAATAATTGGTAATACTTTTGAAATATCGTCTTTATATCTTCTATCTTGTTTTGCTCTGGAAATTCCTTCTACTACTGCTCCAACAGTCTCTAAGTGAGATGGGTTTGGTGCAATATTAATATTGATGTCTTTTCCGTTATTGGTTGTTCTACAAGAAGTCCAACCCAAATGATATTTTACATCGCCATCAAAAATATCCTGCTCGTAGTCTTTCCCATCAAATTCACTAAAGATCTGCTTAGCACTTTTACCGAAGATATTGGTAAGAGTGTTTAGTCTACCACGGTGAGCCATTCCCATTACAAAATCTTTGACTCCAAGATCTGCTGCTTTTTCTATAATAGCATCTAATGCCGGAATCAAACTCTCATTCCCTTCTAAAGAGAAACGCTTTTGCCCCACATATTTGGTATGCAAAAAGCTTTCAAAAGATATAGCCTGATTTAATTTAGAGAGAATTTGTATCTTCTCTTCATTATTAAAATTAGGCTGATTATCGTTTATATTTAATTTTTTCTGAATCCACTCAATTTCTTCAGGCTTACGAATATACATATACTCCACTCCAGTAGAATCGCAATAGATCTTCTCTAAATGATCTACGATCTCTCTTAAAGTAGAAGGCCCAATCCCTAAGATCTCTCCTGCATTAAATTTTACTTCCAGATCATTATCAGAAAGTCCAAAATTCTCTAAAGCCAATGTTGGGCTATATTTTCTACGGTCTCTTACTGGGTTTGTCTTGGTAAACAAATGCCCGCGAGTTCTGTAGCCATCTATAAGCCTTACCACTTCAAATTCTTTTAAAACAGACTGAGGAATTTCTCCGCTCTGATTTTCAAGTGGATTGGTTTGAATTTGAACTCCGTTGCTGCTAGAGATCACGCTGCTTTCCTCCATTCCAAAGTCAAAACCTTGAAAAAAAGCACGCCAGCTAGGCTCTACACTATCCGGATTTTGTAAATATTGATCGTAAAGATCAGCGAAATATGCTGTATTTGCGGCATTAAGAAATGAAAATCTATCCATAGGTGGAAACTAATGTTTCTTTTGTTGTAAAACAACGCAAAAATACAATTTTTAGATTTTATAGCTTATAGAAAACATTATATTTATCTATTATATTATAGGAATTTTAACATGTTTAAGCATCATTATATGAGTAAAAAAGCTGTATTTATTATTGCATTATTGTTTTCTCTTGGTTTTCAAAATGTAAGCTCACAACCCCTAGAAAACACAAAATCAGATAATAACAGCTTGTTTTGGAGTCATATTCGGTTTGGAGGAAGCCTTGGTCTTAGCTTTGGAAATAATTATTTTTCTGGGGAATTAGCGCCTTCAGGAATTTATGATTTTAATAAAACTTTTTCTGCGGGGGTTGGGCTTAATGCCGCTTACGGAAAAGTAGACAATTACAAAGCAACTAGCTTAGGAGGAAGCCTAATAGGATTAATTAGGCCCATACCACAATTACAAATCTCTTCTGAATTTCAGGAACTATATATTGACAGAAAATTTGAATATATAGATTCTAATAATGTGCATAGTAAAGATTGGGTTCCAGCACTTTTCTTTGGATTGGGTTATACCACCGGCCCTGTGACTGCAGGACTCAAATATGATGTATTATATGATGATAATAAAAGCCTTTACCCAAGTGCTCTTTTACCCTTTGTAAGCATCTATTTTTAGACTTGTCTATCCATTAAAGATTCTCCAAATTTTTGAAGTAATAATTTTTTATCCGCAGGAATTTCTATTTTCTCAAGAATATCAAATGCTTGTTTCGTATATTTTTTAATCTCTACTCTAGCAAGATCTGAAGCACCACTTTGCTCAAAAATACCTTTTACAGCTTCTATTTTTCCGGTAGCATCTGCAGGAGAAATGGTATATAAATGCTCTAATTGTCTAGCCTCTGCGTTTCCAGCATTTTGAAGTGCGGTTAAATATAGGAAGGTCTTTTTATTTTCAATTATATCTCCACCTAGTTGCTTTCCAAAAGATTCCGGATCACCAAAAGCATCTAAATAATCGTCTTGAAGTTGAAATGCTATTCCTAATAATCTTCCAAATTCGTACATCGCTCGTTTACATTCTTTAGAAGCACCAGCTATAATAGCTCCCATTTGCAAAGAGGCTCCTACCAAAACAGCGGTTTTGAATTCTATCATCTTTAGATAGTCTGAGATCTCTACATCTTCCCTGCTTTCAAAATCTATATCATATTGCTGTCCTTCACAAACTTCTATCGCCGTTTTTGTGAATAACTGAGCTAATTCTTTAAAGATATCACCTTCATAATTTTCAAATAATTGATATGCATTTATAAGCATAGCGTCTCCTGAAAGTATTCCGGTATTTAAATCCCATTTTTCATGAACGGTTTCTTTTCCTCTTCTTAAAGGTGCAGCATCCATAATATCGTCATGCACCAAAGAAAAATTATGAAAAACTTCAATTGCTAAAGCTGCATCTAAGGCCTTCTTGTAAGAAGTATCAAAAATTTCTGCAGTCATCAATACCAATACCGGTCTTAAGCGTTTTCCACCAAGATTCAAAATATAGGTGATGGGCTCATATAGATTAACAGGTTCCCGGGTAACGATCTTCTCATTAAGGTAATCTACAAAAGCTTCGCGATATTCAGATATTGATAGCATTTCCAATTTTTTGGCTAAAATACCATAAATGGTATTATTTCAAATTTCAGTCTTGAATTATCTTTAAAAAAAATGGAAACTTTTATGGTTTTTAAAGTTTCCTAATGTACTTTTGCACTTCAAATTTTAAAAAATTGAAAGATCACATTATTCAAACCGCTGCAGATTTGTTCCTAAACCTAGGGTTTAAGAGCGTGACGATGGATGATATTGCGAATAAAATGGGTATTTCTAAAAAGACCATTTACTCTCATTTCTCCACCAAGACAAAATTGGTAGAAGCCAGCACCTTTTATATCATATCCAATATCACTTGCGGAATAGAAAGTATTAATAAAAAAGAGATGAATCCTATTGTTGAACTTTTTGAGATTAAGAAGTTTGCCATGAATAATCTAAAAGACGAAAAGTCATCACCTCAATATCAATTAAAAAAGTACTATCCAGAAGTTTTTAAAAGTGTTCAAAAAACACATTTACAAATAATGGAAGGTTCTGTTAGCACCAATTTGAACCGAGGTATTAAAGATGGCCTGTATCGTGCAAACTTGCCCATAGATTTTATCAGCAAGATCTATTTTGTGGGAATGATGGGAATTAAAGATGAGTATCATTTTCCTATAGATCAATATAGCAGCAATGAGTTATTAGATTCCTTTTTGGAATATCACCTTCGAGCTATAGTTACCGAAGAAGGACTAAAAACTCTAAATAAATTTATTAAAACCGAAGTTGTGTAAATATGAAAAAATTAAGCTTATTGCTATTGGCAATTTCACTCTCTACAAATCTTTGGGCTCAGGAACCAGAAGCACAAAGCGCTTATTCTTTCTCTTTAGAAGAAGCAATTAAATTTGGATTAGAGAACAATTATTCTTCAAGAATTTCTGAAAAGGATATCGACAAGGCTTTAAAACAAAAATGGGAGATCATTTCTCAAGGTTTGCCACAAATTACTGGAAATTTAGATTACCAAAATTTCTTAAAGCAGCCAGTAACCTTGATTCCTGCTGAAATTACCGGCGGACAACCAGGTACTTTTACACCCGTAAGATTCGGAACTCAGCAAAACTTGAACGGAACAGCTACCTGGAATCAGTTAATTTTTGATGGTTCTTATATAGTAGGAGTTCAATCTGCCCAAACCTTGCTTCAAATTTCTAAGAATGCAAAAACCAAGACAGATCAACAAGTCAAGTCTGGAATTATCAATGCCTATGGAAATGTGCTTTTGGCTGAAGAAAGTGTAAACATACTACAGCAAAATATTGAAACGCTCGAGAAGAACTACAATGATACCAAGAAGATCTTTGAAAACGGACTGACCGAAGAGGAGAATGTGGAGCAATTGGAGATCACTCTTTTAGGATTAAAAAATAATTTGAACAGAAATAAAAGAATGAGAGACATTTCTTATGAAATGTTGAATCTTAGCTTAGGTCTTCCTGCTCAAACTCAGCTTACACTTACGGAAGATCTAAATGGACTTGCCCTTAAATATTTCGATTTAGAATTGCTTGCAAAAGAAATTCCTGTAGAAGATAATATAGATTATAGAATAGCAGAAAATCAAGCAGAGGCAGCAAGAATTTATGTGAGGTTGGAGCAATCTAAAGCACTACCAAAATTATCTGCATTTGTAAACTATGGATTTCAAGGAAACAGCGAAAGCTTTTCCTTTTTGCAAGGAGATCAAAAATATTATACCCAGTCTATTCTTGGAGTAAATCTTAGCATTCCAATCTTTAGTAGTGGAATGCGTGGAGCTAGAACTCAGCAAAAGAAAATTGAATATGATCAGGCTTTGATTCAATTAGATCAAACTAAAAATCAAGTGAGGTTGCAAATAGATTCTGCTAAAAATGATTATGAATATAGTTTGGAAAATTACCAAACTCAGCAACAAAATTTAAGATTGGCAGAACGAATCGAGAATAAAAATCAGATTAAATTCTCTGAAGGGCTTGCTTCCAGTTTTGATCTTAGAGATGCTCAAACGCAATTATTTTCTGCCCAACAAGAACTTTTACAATCTATGCTTAACGTGATCACCAGAAAAGTGGAGTTGGAAAATTTACTGGACACGTCAAAATATTCACCAAAAAATTAAAAAATCCTTTCAATAAATAAGAACATGAAAAAGTTATTATCCATACTTACAATCTCAACTCTTCTCATTTCTTGTGGAGGAGAAAACAATAATACTGTAGAAGATATTCTTGCTTCTAATGATGTTGAAAAAATTCAACAAAAAAGAAATGAATTAACTACTCAACAACAGGAAATCCACGATCAGCTTAAAGTTCTGGATGCAAGGCTAGATGAGCTTAACCCAGAAAAGAACGTACCCCTAATTACTGCATTTTCTGCAAAGACCGAAGAATTCAATCATTACTTAGAACTCCAAGGAAGTGTAGAAACAAAGCAAAATCTTGTAATAAATGCTGAAATGGGAGGTATTTTGAATAAGGTATATGTGAAAGAAGGTGATCAGGTTTCTAAAGGACAGTTATTGGCGAAGATCGATGATGGAGGAATGAGTCAACAATTAGCTCAACTTCAAACCCAGGCAGATCTTGCCAAAACAACTTTCGAGCGTCAAAAAAGATTATGGGATCAAAAAATTGGAAGTGAAATTCAGTTTTTACAAGCCAAATCTAACTACGAAGGTCAGGTAAGTGCAGTAAACCAAATGAAGAGTCAGCTTACAAAAGCTACTATTATTGCACCTTTTTCAGGAATAATAGATGATGTGATTACAGAAGCAGGAAGTGTTGTATCTCCGGGGCAAACTCCAATTCTAAGAATTGTGAACTTAAGTGATATGTACATACAAACAGATGTGCCAGAAAATTATATTTCTGATGTTACCAAAGGAAAAGAGGTTCTGGTTACATTCCCAGTTCTTGGTAAATCTGTAGATACTAAAGTAAGACAAACCGGAAACTTCATTAATCCAGACAATAGAACATTTAAAGTAGAGATTGAAGTTCCTAATAAAGAAAAAAACATCAAACCTAACTTGACTGCAAGGTTGAGAATTAATGATTACACCAGTAAAGAAGCACTTTTAATTCCTCAAAGTATTATTTCTGAAAATGCCGAAGGAGAACAGTATATCTATTTATTAGATAGTATTGAAGGGCAAAGAGCTGTTGCCAAACAACAGATCATAAAAACCGGTAAAACTCAAGGAGATGTTATAGAAGTATTGGAAGGTCTTAAAGATGGAGATCAAATTATAGACGAAGGTGCAAGAAGTGTTAAAGACGGGCAAACCGTGAAAATTATTACCTACTAAGGTTATTTTATATGGAAAAGAAGAAAAAAGTTATAGATCAGGAATTCAAACTTTCCTCTTGGGCTATACATAATAAGACCACAATTTATGTAATGATGATCCTCATCTTATTTTTGGGAGCATCTGCATATTTTAGTATGCCTCGAGAAAGCTTTCCTGAGATTAGAGAAACCAAAATCTATGTAAGCTCGCTATTTCCAGGAAATACCGCAGAAGATATAGAGAAACTTCTCACCAACCCTTTAGAAGACAAACTAAAAACGGTAAGTAATGTAAAGGAGATTACCTCTACTTCTCAAGAAGATTACTCAATGATCGTGGTGGAGTTTGATGAAGGTATTTCTGTAGAACTTGCAAAGCAAAAGGTAAAAGATGAAATAGATTCTGAAACCTCTGGTGAAGATTGGCCAACATTTAATGGTGCCAAGGTAGAACCCAATGTTTTTGAGTTGAGTATTTCAGAAGAGGTTCCCATTCTTAACATCAACATTTCCGGAGATTATCCTGTTGCAAAACTTAAAGAATTTGGTGAATATCTTCAAGATGAAATAGAAGATCTTACAGAGATTAAGAAAGTTGATATTCGTGGAGCTCAGGAAAAAGAGATTGAAGTTGCCGTAAACATTTATAAAATGATGGCCTCCTCTGTAAACTTTCAGGATATTACAAGTGCCATTAATAATGGGAACATGACCATGTCTGCCGGGAATTTTATTGCCAGTGGCCAGAGAAGAACCATCAGAATTATTGGAGAAATAGATTCCCCTTCAGAATTGGAGAATTTTGTTGTGAAATCTGAAGGTGGAAATGTTGTCTATTTAAAAGACATTGCAGATATCAATTTTAAAGAGAAAGACAGAACCACTTACGCCAGAGAATTTGGAGATCGGGTTGTAATGTTGGATGTTAAAAAACGTTCTGGAAAGAACATGGTGGAAGCAGCAGAAAAAATTGAACAAATTGTAAAAGATGCCAAAGAAAATGTTTTTCCTTCCAACTTAAATATAACCATTACTAATGATCAATCTTCAAAAACTATTGGTCAGGTAGATGATCTTGTAAATAATATCATTTTCGGGATCATTCTGGTAGTAACCGTTTTAATGTTCTTCTTAGGATTTAAGAATGCCCTTTTCGTAGGATTTGCTATCCCTATGTCTATGTTCATGTCTTTAATGATCTTAAATTATCTGGGATATACCATGAACACCATGATCTTATTTGGATTAATTATGGGTCTTGGTATGCTTGTAGATAATGGGATTGTAGTTGTTGAGAACGTGTATAGATTGATGGATGAAGAAGGCATGAGCCGAGTAGATGCCGCAAAAAAAGGTATTAGTGAAATTGCATTTCCTATTATTATATCTACAGCCACTACGGTTGCAGCCTTTGTGCCATTAGGACTCTGGCCGGGATTAATGGGTCAATTCATGATCTATTTCCCAATTACTCTTTCCATAGTTTTAGGTTCGTCTCTTTTTGTAGCGATCTTCTTTAACTCGGTTTTAGTTTCTCAATTTATGACTACTGAAGACAGAAACTTACCGATAAAAACTATAATTAGAACATCCTCTATTATTGCTGGAATAGGATTATTGATCTTTATTTTTGGTGGAGAATATCGCGCTTTGGGCTCGGTAATGATCTTTACCGCCATCATGCTTTGGGTTTATAGATTGGTATTAAGAAAAATGGCAAACCGATTTCAAAATACCTCTCTTGTAAAATTAGAGAACTGGTATGAAAGACAATTAACTACCTCCTTTAAAAAGAAACGACCATATTGGCTAATTGGAATCACCTTCGCCCTATTGGTTCTTGCATTTGTAGCTTTTGGTGCCTCTCTGGGTTCTCAAAGAACAAAAGTTGAATTTTTCCCGGAAAACAAACCAAATCAGATCATTGTTTATATTGAATATCCTCAGGGAACAGATATAGAAAAGACCAATACTATTACCAAAGAGATCGAGAAAAAGGTATATAAGGTTATTAATGATTCAGAATATATTGATGGCGATAGAAACTTTATGGTAGAAAGTGCTGTTTCTCAAGTTGGTGAAGGTGCCGGAAACCCACAAACCGATGGTGGTTCTGCTGCAGAAATGCCTCATAAAGGGAAGATTACCGCTTCTATGCGTGAATTTAAATATAGAAGAGGAAAAGATTCTGAGGTTCTTAGGCAAAAAGTTCAGGAAGCTTTAGATGGAGTTTATCCTGGAGTTTTGATATCTGTAGAAAAAGATCAAAATGGCCCTCCCACCGGCGCTCCTATTAACATTGAATTGGAAGGTGAAGATTACAATGAGCTAATTAACACTGCAGAGAGAATGAGAGAGTACATTAACAGCCGAAATATTGCAGCTATAGATGAACTTAAGATAGATGTTAATAAAGACAAACCTGCCATGCAGGTAGTTGTAGATCGTGAAAAAGCAGGAGAACTTGGTGTAAGTGCTGGCCAAGTTGGACAACAACTAAGAAACTCACTCTTTGGTACCAAAGCGGGGATCTATAAAGAAGATGGTGAAGATTATGATATTTATGTAAGATTTGCAGAGAAGAGCAGATACAATACCAGTGCGCTTTTTAATCAAGATCTTATTTTTAGAAATAATAAGGGACAGTTACGCCAAATTCCAGTTTCTGCAGTAGCTTCTAAGAAAAACAGTTCAGGATTTAGTGCTATTAAACATCGAGATACCAGAAGGGTTGTGACTGTTTATTCGGCATTATCTCCAGGGTATACAGATGCCGGTGCTGCCGTAGGACAAATTCAGAATGAAATGAGAAATTTTGACGGTCTCTCAGAAGATATCAAAGTAGATTATACCGGACAGATTGAAGAACAAAATAAACAGCAATCTTTCTTAATGGGGGCATTTTTCAGCGGATTGGGCTTGATATTCTTTATCCTAATCTTCCAATTCAATTCGATCTCTAAACCATTCATCATCATGATTGCCATATTCTTGAGTTTTATCGGGGTATTTGGAGGAATTGTAATTAGCGGAGCTCCTTTTGTTATTATGATGACCATGATGGGAATTATTTCACTCGCTGGAATTGTGGTAAATAACGGGGTGGTATTGCTGGATTATGCTCAGCTTTTGATAGATCGGAAGAAAAATGATCTGGATCTTGAAGAACATGAATTTTTAAATAAAGAACAATTATTAGATAGTATTATCTTGGCTGGGAAAGCTCGTTTAAGACCGGTATTGCTTACTGCAATTACAACCATCTTAGGTTTGATTCCTCTAGCTATTGGACTTAACATCAATTTCTTTACGTTATTTAGCGAGTTCGATGCCAATATTTACTTTGGAGGAGACAATGTGATCTTCTGGGGTCCTTTAGCTTGGACAGTGATCTACGGCCTATTTGTAGCTACGTTCTTAACGTTAAATGTAGTGCCTATCTTGTTCTACATATCTATGAGAATTAAGATGTGGATAGCAACTAGAAGAGATTCAGATGCTATACCAGAAAATCAGGATGCGCCGATATCTGCAGATCTATAACAGGATCTAAAATTTAGACATAGAAAAACCCCGAAGCGAAACTTCGGGGTTTTATATATTGAATTCTAAAAGCAAATTTTAATTTCTGCTCACTATAGAAGTTGTGTTCTTATAACTAGTAACATCGGCTATTTGATTGTTATCGTAGTCAACTTCAGTTAACTTATCTGAATTCCAAAAAAACCATTTCCCAGATTTCTTCCCTTCTTCGTAGTTTGCAAGGGCAATCTTTTCACCATTCTGGTCGTAAGAAACCCATTGCCCGTGGAGTTTTCCATCCTTGTACGTACCTTCCTGTCTAACACTTCCATCTTCATAATAAAACGTTCCTTTAATTAATTCTCCTTGTTTTTCAAAACTAGGTTTTACCTCCTGAGCTGAAACTACCGATCCTACCAGTAGTGCAGCAATCACTAACATTGATTTTATATTTTTCATAGCCTTTTATTTAATGTTTACTTTACGAAAGTACTACTTTATTTACAATTAAGCAATAATTACGTAACATTAAATTAACATTGGAAGCTTTTTTACTGAAAATCAATCAATTATAACTTACATAAAGTAAAAACATACTTAACATAGGTAATTATTTCTACTGTATAGCTTCACTAAACCGCTATATCTTCTTACTTTTGCCATTCTAAATTTCAATAGTAGATTATGTATAGAAGTCATACCTGTGGTGAACTGCGTGAAGCCCACATTGGTAAAGAGGTAACCCTGTCTGGATGGGTTCAGAAAATAAGGGATAAAGGTTTTATGATCTGGGTAGATCTTAGAGATCGATACGGGATAACTCAGCTTATTTTTGATGAAGAGAGAACTTCTAAAGAAATGATGAAGGAAGCTGCAGGTTTAGGTAGAGAATTTGTTATTCAGGTTAAAGGTGAGGTTATAGAACGTGAATCTAAAAACCCTAATATTGCTACCGGAAATATCGAAATTTTGGTTACTGAATTTAAAATTCTTAACTCTTCTCTTACTCCTCCGTTTACTATTGAAAACACAACAGATGGTGGGGAAGAACTTAGAATGAAATATCGCTACTTAGATATTCGAAGAAACCCAGTAAAAGAAAGCCTGATGTTCCGTCATAAAGTTGGAATGCAGGTTAGAAATTATCTTTCTAATGAAGGGTTTATAGAAGTAGAAACTCCGTACCTTATTAAATCTACTCCAGAAGGAGCAAGAGATTTTGTGGTACCTAGCAGAATGAATGAAGGTCAATTTTATGCCTTGCCTCAATCTCCTCAAACCTTCAAGCAGTTATTGATGGTAGGTGGAATGGATAAATATTTCCAAATAGTTAAGTGTTTTAGAGATGAAGATCTTAGAGCAGATCGTCAGCCAGAGTTTACTCAAATAGACTGCGAAATGGCTTTTGTTGATCAGGAAGATATCTTGAATATTTTTGAAGGCTTGACAAGACATTTATTAAAAGAAATTAAAGGTGTTGAAATAGGAGAATTCCCAAGAATGACCTATGCAGATGCCATGAAAAAATATGGTAATGACAAACCAGATATTAGATTTGGGATGGAATTTGCCGAGTTGGATGAACTTGCAAAGAACAAAGGTTTCAACGTTTTCGATCAGCAAGAATTAGTAGTTGGAATTGCTGTACCGGGTGCGGCATCGTATACCAGAAAAGAGATAGATAATCTTATTAGCTGGGTGAAAAGACCTCAAATTGGTTCTACAGGACTGGTTTGGGCTAAATATAATGAAGATGGAAGTCTTAAATCTTCTGTAGATAAATTCTATTCTGAAGAAGATCTAAAAGCTTGGGCTGAAAAAACTGGAGCACAACCGGGTGACCTAATTTTAGTGATGGCTGGTCCTATAGACAAGACTAGAAGTTCACTTAGTGCACTTAGAATGCATTTGGCAACAGAATTAGGATTGAGAAACCCTGAAGAATTTGCACCGCTTTGGGTAGTGGATTTCCCATTATTAGAATGGGATGAAGAGACCAACCGTTACCATGCAATGCACCATCCATTTACTTCTCCAAAACCAGAAGATATAGCATTATTACCAACCGATCCAGGAAAAGTAAGAGCAAATGCTTATGACTTGGTATTGAACGGAAATGAGATTGGTGGTGGATCTATTCGTATTCACGATAAAGAAACTCAGGCTATGATGTTTGATTATCTTGGATTTACACCTGAAGAAGCAAAAGCACAATTTGGATTCTTGATGGATGCATTTCAATATGGAGCACCTCCACATGGTGGTATTGCATTTGGATTTGACAGACTTACAGCTATTCTCGGAGGGCAAGAGACTATTCGCGATTTTATAGCATTCCCAAAAAACAACAATGGCCGCGATGTAATGATAGATGCTCCTGCAAATCTAGATGAAGCTCAATTAAAAGAACTACACTTACAAGTAAAACTATAACAACTCAAATCCTGCTTAATTGCAGGATTTTTTTATTAAAATTTAATTCTATCACTAGCGATGTTTCCTAAAAAATTCCCTGGTTTACAACGTTTCTTAATCTGGAAGACTAAACACCTTTCACAACATCAATTCATACTAATATTAAGTGGAGTAATTGGTTTTGCTGCAGGACTTGGTGCTGTAATTATTAAAAACATTACCCATTATATTCAAGACTTGATGGAGGGCAAATTAATTGCTAATTATCATCATGCTTTTTACTTTTTTTTCCCAATTGTTGGACTTACCCTTACCCTACTTATAATAAAGTATGGTTTCAAAAAAGATGTGGGACATGGTATTCCGTCTACTCTTTACGCTATTTCAAAAAGAAAAGGGATCATGCGCTCTTTTCAAATGTATGGATCTGTACTTACAGCTCCTTTAACTGTTGGTTTTGGGGGATCTGTAGGATTGGAGGGCCCAACGGTAGCCACAGGAGCATCTTTAGGGTCTAATATTTCCAGGCTTTTCCAGATGAATCAAAGCGCCAGGACACTTCTTATAAGTTGTGCTGCTGCAGGGGCCATGTCTTCTATATTTAAAGCCCCAATTGCAGCCATCATTTTTGCAATAGAAGTTTTTAGTCTGGACCTTACTTTGGTTTCTATGTTACCGTTATTAATTGCATCGGTATCAGCTATTCTAACATCTTATTTTTTCTTCGGATCTGATATCTTATTATCATTTCAATTAAAAGATAGTTTCCATATTTCTGAAGTACCATTTTATATGATCTTAGGAGTATTAGCTTCTATGTGTTCTATTTATTTTACGGCTGTATATTTTAAGATCCATAATATCTTCAAAAATTTTGGATCCCCTTTTAAGAGATTGCTTGTGGGTGGTTTAGGTCTTGGAGTTATGATATATTTTATCCCTCCACTATATGGTGAAGGATATAACGTGATCAACAATCTGCTTACAGAAAATTATATTCAAGCCTTAGGAACTAATTTTTTTAACGACTTTTTAGATAATATCTGGGTTGTAGTTGTCTTGTTAGCAGGTCTAGTGATCTTTAAAATTGTCGCTACTTCCTTCACATTTGGTGCCGGAGGGGTTGGAGGTATCTTTGCACCTGTACTTTTTATGGGAAGCGCTATGGGCCATTGTTTTGCTCTTATCGTGAATAATTTAGGGATATTGGACAAACCTATATCCGTTAGTAGTTTTACTATGGTGGGTATGGCTGGATTAATGGCAGGTGTTCTTCACGCACCTCTAACTGCAATTTTCTTGATCGCAGAACTTACAGGAGGCTATGAACTTATTGTACCTTTAATGATCACGGCAGTAATTTCTTATCTTATTACCAATAGGTTTCAGCCACATTCTGTATACACTATGGAGTTGGCACAAAGAGGTGAGTTATTAACGCATGATAAAGATCAAGTAGTTCTTACTTTAATGGATATAAAACAGGTTATTGAAACCAATTTTGTGAGTATTAAAATGGACATGAACCTTGGAGATGTAATTCATGAAGGAGTTTTAAAATCTTCAAGAAACCTTTTTCCTGTAATAGATGAAAATAATAATTTTATGGGAATCATCTTATTAGATGATATTAGGCCAATCATGTTCAAACAAGACTATTACGAAAAAGTGACGGTGCAAGAGATCATGCAACGTGCACCAGAGATAATCGATATTAAGAAAGACGGCATGAAAGATATCATGAGAAAATTTCAGGATAGCGATGCTTGGAACTTACCGGTAGTAGAGAATGAAACTTATGTTGGGTTTGTTTCCAAATCTAAATTATTGACGGCATATCGTCAGAAATTAATTGAAGTAACTGTATAGTAATGAAAATTGTAATTAGAATATTGAGCATTTTGATAGCCATAGCTATTGGTACCGGTTTCTATTTCAGAATGAATGATGATATGGCACTGGGAGATAGAATTATTGGGGTTGCAGTTTTGGCAAGTGCCTTTATCTTAATGCCTATTTTTTTGTACCACAGATGGAATGGAAAAAAACTAAAAGATTACACTCTTACAGATGAGAATATGAAAAAGATGAGAGATCGTGGAATTGATAACTAACTAATAATCAATAACGTTAAAAAGAATTTTTATTTTAACTATCTCTAATTAATAATATTATGTAAGTTTGTCCTTTATTAATTTTTTATTTTATTATAATGGAAGGTACAGTTAAATTTTTCAATGAGTCTAAAGGATACGGATTCATTACTAACGACGAAACAGGAAGAGACATCTTCGTACACGTTACAGGACTTAATGGAGAGTCTTTAAACGAAGGCGATAAAGTTGAGTACGTTGAAGAAGAAGGAAGAAAAGGATTAACCGCTGGTCAAGTGCGTTTAATCAACGATTAATATATTTATATATTTTAATTCGAAAAGCTTAAAAAGCCGTCTAATAATTTAGACGGCTTTTTTTATACTTTATATTTTCTAATTGCTATTCTTAGCTTTCTTTAAGAGAATGCTCTTTTAAGCCTTCTAACATAGCTGCTGTAAGCTTTTTAAGATCATATTCATGATCCCAATTCCAGTCTTTTCTAGCTTCACTATCATCTATACTTCCTGGCCAAGAATCTGCAATTGCTTGTCTAAAATCTGGCTCATAAGATATTTTGAATTCTGGCATTTGCTTTTTGATCTCATTTGCAAGTTCTGCCGGTGTAAAACTCATTGCCGCTAAATTATAAGAAGACCTAACTTTAACCTTTTCTGCAGGCGCTTCCATAATATCTATGGTAGCTTTTATAGCATCATCCATAAACATCATTGGTAGTGATGTGTTTTCAGTTAAAAAGGAGGTATATGCGCCAGATTTAAGCGCTTCATGAAAAATCTCTATGGCATAATCTGTAGTACCACCACCAGGTAAAGTCTTATAGCTTATAATTCCTGGGTATCTTATGCTTCTTACATCTACTCCATATTTATTAAAATAATACTCACACCAACGCTCTCCGGTTTGCTTACTAATTCCGTATACCGTACTCGGTTCCATGATAGTTGTTTGTGGAGTATCGGTTTTTGGAGTAGTTGGTCCAAAAACTGCAATACTAGAAGGCCAATAAACTTTTTCTATCTTTTTATCTTTTGCTAAATTCAGAATTATAAAAAGCGAATTCATATTTAGATCCCAAGCCTTCATTGGCATTTTCTCTGCAGTACCGCTTAACATAGCAGCCATCAGGTAAACATCGGTAATTTTATATTGAGCTATTAAACCTTCTATTCTTGGCTTATCTGTTGCATCTGCAATTTCAAAAGGACCAGACTTCATTAACTCCTCACTCCCCTCTTTAATATCGCTGGCAATTACATTGTCATTACCATACAATTCTCTCAGTTTTAAACTCAGTTCGCTACCAATTTGACCGGAAGCTCCAATAATCAATATCTTCTTAGAATTCATTTATTTCAATTTGTAGCGCAAATATATCCATTTCAATAAAGATGCTGCGAAGATTGACGTTAAAAAGGACTAAAAACTCCGAAGTTTTCAAAGATCGATATAGCAAGGTTTTTGCTTAACTTTGTTTTTCAATTTTTATATTATGAGAATTATTTTAGGGATCTTGATATTATTGTCTTTTGCAAGTTGCAAGCAAAACCAACAAACGGGCAAGGATATGGCATTATCTAAGAATGATACTACTAGTGTAGACCAAGAATTAAAACTTCCCTCCCAAAATATACAGTTATTACCTGCTGCAACAGATATTACTTCAGAATGGTTAGGTTTTGTAACAGCGCAAGAAGAGATAAGAAATTTTGAGAATTATACCATTAAAGATGTAATTTCAAACGCTAAGCCTATAGTGGAAATCATGAAATCTATGCAAGAATCGGTGCCGGACACTTTAAAATCTACCCCAGTGCAAGCGAGATTAACAGTTTTATACGCCAAGGCTAAAGTATTGGAACAACTTGCCGCGAGACCAGAATATAAAACAGAAAAAATAGCCAGTACAGCCGAGTCAATTCCGGTAGAATTCAATAATTTAAAAATTCAGATCAATGAGCTTTTCTTAAAAACTCTGGAAGAATTTGATAGCGAATTAGATGCTTTTGAAGCAAAGGCAGATTCTATTAATTATGCTTCTGGCAATTACACTACCCCAAAACAACGTTTTCAAGCGAAGCAAGATTCCATTAAAAAAGCAGAAGAACGTTCTAACTAAATTTCAATCTCATGAAAAAGCTATTATTATTTTTATTTATAGGTCTCAACTTCGGATTAGTACAAGCTCAGGAGAAAACTAAAGTTTCCGAAAAAGAAGTGATCAATAATGTAATGGAAGAGTGGCATGCCGCAGCAGCGAATGCCAATTTTGATAAATATTTTGGATTGATGGCAGAAGATGGCGTTTTTATTGGCACAGATGCTACAGAAAATTGGCAAAACCAAGAGTTCAGGAACTACGCTAAACCTCATTTTGATAAAGGTAAAGCCTGGAGTTTTACTACTATAGAGCGAAATATCTACACTTCAGATTCTGATTATACCGCTTGGTTTGATGAACTTTTAAAAACTCAAATGGGAATTTGCAGAGGTTCCGGAGTATTAATTAAAGAAAATGGTGACTGGAAGATCAAACATTATGTGCTATCAATTGTAATTCCTAATGATAATGTTACCGAAGTAACCGAAATGAAAAAGAAATTTGACAGTACTTATATTGCAGAACACAGGTAGTAAAATCAAGTAAGTGCAAATAAAAAGTAGGTCATCTTTTCAGAATTAATAAATCTCTACTCCACCAAAACCACCCTTAAATTTTACGATAAAAATATTCTGTTCCTAATTTATTACTTTTTAGTACTTTAGTGCTAAAATTTTAATCAATTAGAAGCATGAAAAAATTATCAAATGCCTTCTTTTTGTCATTTTTAGGTGCCGCCCTGGTTACCGGTTGTAAAAACGACGATAAAAAAATGGCAGTAAAAGAAGAAAACCATGGTCTTAACCTTTCCTATATGGATACTACGGTTAGCCCAAAAGAAGATTTCTTTAGATATGTAAATGGAAAATGGTCTGACTCTACAGAAATCCCTGACGAATACACTACTTGGGGAAGTTTTAATGAACTTCGTAAACAAACAGATGCAGATGCACTTGCTGTTTTAGAAGGTGCTGCAGATAGCGATAGTTTAGACGCTTCTAGCGATCAGGCTAAAGCCGTTTATATGTATGAGAGTATTATAGACACTGTTGCCAGAAACAAAAAAGGTGTAGAACCTTTAAAGCCTTATTTGGCAAAGATTGATGCCATAAACAACAAGCAAGACCTACAGGCATATCTTACAGAAATGCAACAATATGGTGGCGCTGGTTTTTTCGGTTTTTCTGTACGCGCAGATGCTAAAGACAGTAATACAAACGCTGCTTACTTATATCCTTCAGGACTTGGACTTCCTGATAGAGATTATTATGTGGTTAAAGATGCAAGTTCTGAGGAGATCCGTGAAAAATACAAGGCCTTCATTACTAAAATGCTTCAGTATCTAGGAGATTCTAAAGAAGATGCTGCAAAAAGCGCTAAAACTATTTTAGCTTTTGAAACCAGCCTGGCAGAACCACAGTTGGATAAAGTAGATCGTAGAGATGCGAGAAAAACTTATAACCCAATGGCAATTGCTCAATTGCAGAAAGAAGTTTCAGCAATAGACTGGCAAAAATATTTAGATGAAATTGGTGCTTCTAAGGTAGATACTGTTATAGTTTCTCAACCTAAATATATGAAGGCATTACAGAAAACCTTTGCATATAATAACATCCAAGACTGGAAAACGTACCTAAGATGGAACCTTTTCAACGATGCCGCTAATTCTTTAACTACAGAAATTGAAAGAACTAATTGGGATTTCTATGATAAGGAATTACAAGGTGCAAAACAACAACGCCCATTAAAAGAGCGTGCCTTACAAACAGTTAATGGAACTATTGGAGAAGCTCTTGGTAAACTTTATGTAGACAAATATTTCCCTGCAGAAGCTAAAGAAAAAGCTCAGGAAATGATTGCTAACGTTATAAAAGCTTACCAAAACAGAATTAACCAAGTTACTTGGATGAGCGATAGCACTAAAGCTAAAGCCATTGCTAAACTAGAAACTACAAGAATAAAAGTAGGTTATCCAGATGAATGGAAAGATTACAGCAATCTTGAAGTAACTTCTCCAAAAGATGGAAATGGATCTCTTTTTCAAAACCTAATGAACACTGCAAAGTGGAATACTGAAGAAGACATGGCAAAATTAGGAGAGCCTGTAAACAAAGATGAATGGTTTATGTCTCCTCAAATTGTAAATGCATATTACAATCCAAGTTATAACGAAATTGTATTTCCTGCAGCTATACTTCAACCTCCATTTTACGATTACAAAGCTGATGCTGCTGTAAACTACGGTGGAATTGGAGCTGTAATTGGTCATGAAATCTCTCACGGATTTGATGATAGTGGAGCTCGTTTTGATGCGGAAGGAAACCTTAACAACTGGTGGACAGATAAAGATCTTGAGGAATTTGAAAAACTTGGAGGTTCTTTGGCAGAGCAGTATAGCGCTATTGAAGTATTAGACAGCGTTTACATTAACGGAAAATTTACTTTAGGTGAAAATATTGGAGATCTAGGTGGTGTTAACGCTGCTTATGACGGACTTCAACTTTACTTAAAAGATCATGAGAATCCAGGTAAAATTGATGGATATACTCCAGAACAACGTTTCTTCCTTTCTTGGGCAACCGTATGGCGCACCAAAATGAGAGAAGAAGCGCTTAGAAACAGAATTAAGACAGACCCACATTCTCCTGGAATGTACAGAGCTTATGTACCTCTTCAAAATATTGATGCTTTTTACCAAGCCTTTAATATTGAAAAAGGTGATAAAATGTACGTAGCACCAGAGAATAGAGTTAAGATCTGGTAAGAATATCTTATAAATGAAAAAGGGCTGCAGAAATGCAGCCCTTTTTTTATGTTAAAGAATGTAAGTTTTGGAAATTCTATATGTTCTTAATATTAATTCAAAAGCATTAGACTGCTCTATCTTTATTCATTTTCTCGAGCAGATTTAAACTCACTGCTATCATACCATTTCGGGAAATAATCCTCATTTGCTAGTCTTTTACCTATATTATATAAAAACTGCGCATCAAACTGCATTCCACTTAAAACAGTAGTTTTTGGGTCATATTCATCTGAAGGCTGGTGATATTTATTTTGCTCATAATCTTCATTCATCTTCTTCACAAAGTCTTTCCCATGATCAAAATCTTCAAAAGAACCGCTGGCATATAAAGCCGGAATTCCAATTTTTGCAAAGCTAAAATGATCTGATCTAAAGAAATGACCTTTCTCCGGAACTGGATCTGGAATAATATATCTACCCTGCTTATCGGCAGCATCTTTTGCATATTCATCCATTTCAGATTGACCATAACCGGTAATAGTGACATCCTTCATTGGGCCGGGGCTTGATAAGGCATCCATATTAATATTCGCTACGGTTTTCTTTGGCAAGTAAATAGGATGAGCAGCATAATATTCAGACCCCAACAATCCCTGTTCTTCACCAGTAACGGCAAGAAATACAACCGAGCGCTCAGTTTTTTTATCTTTTGTAAAAGCTTCAGCAATTGCCAGCATACTTGCTACTCCAGAAGCATTATCTACAGCACCATTATAAATAGAATCTCCATTTACAGGTCTTCCTATTCCCAAATGATCCCAATGTGCAGAGTAAATTATATACTCATCTTTTCTATCGGTTCCAGGTAACAGGGCTACTACATTTTTGGAGACATCTTTTTTCACGTTATTATGAATGCTTACCGAAACATTTAAACCAAGAGGAACGGGTTTAAAATCTTTATTCATAGCCATCTCTTTATAATTTTTGTTGCCCATTCCGGCAGCTTCAAAGATCTTTTGAGCAGCTTCATGTGTGATCCAGCTTCTTACATCAATTTTGGGAGCATCACTTACCAAAGATAATTTTGAGCCACTCCAACTAGATTGCACGACATTCCAGCCATAAGAAGCTGGTTTGGTTTCGTGAATTATAATTAACCCGGCAGCACCTTGCCTTGCGGCTTCTTCATATTTATAGGTCCAACGCCCATAATAGGTCATAGTATTCCCTTTAAATACAGTAGAATCCTGAGATTCAAAACCGGGATCGTTTACCAATACTACCGCAGTTTTGCCCTTCCAGTCAATCCCTTTATAATCGTCCCAACCATATTCGGGAGCAACAATTCCATATCCAGCAAATACTAATTCTGAATTCTTTAGATCTACAACACTATCTGTTTTTCGGGTTACCGCAACAAAATCATCAAAATATTGCAAGTCTATGTTTTTACCTTTTCCTGAAATCTTCATTTTTTCTGAAGGGGTTCCGGTAATTGCCACCATTGGAACTTCTTGAAAATAACTATCTCCATTTCCCGGTTGCAAGCCCAGTTTTGAAAACTGCTCCTTCAAATAAGCCGTTGTTTTTTCTTCTCCCTCCGTAAAAGGTTTTCTTCCTTGAAAATCATCTGAAGCCAATTTTTGAATACTGTTCCCAATGGTTACAGAATCTACCTGAACTTCAGTATTTTCATCTTCTTTAGATTTGGAATTACAACCTACTAGCAGTAGCAGTAAAATTGAAATTGATACTATTTTTTTCATATCGTTAATAATTTGAATAAAAATTAATTTTTAAATAAAAGGTGGTCATTCTAAAACAATTCTTTTAAAGTTAAGTCAACTTGAGCATTTCGACTACGCTAAATACAGGCTAAAGTCAAATAGTTTTTGTAAAAAACTATTTTTTTCCAACGAAAATATTTTTAGGAAGCATGGCATGTACTCCCACGTTTCCATCCACCAGTTCTGTAATATTCATATCTACCGCCACACTGCAGAGCATATAGGCGTCTTCTCGACTCATATTTTTCTCATCCATTAAATACTTTATCATTTCCCTTAAGGCAATATGGGTTGCCTCATTCAAATCTCTATCAAACCCCATGGTTATAATATGAGTTTCGGTTTCAGCCATTGGCCAATCCAATTTTTTGTTCTTGTGAACTATAAATTGAAGTTTCCCTTTCAACGAAGTTTCAATCGCGGTAATATCCACTTCTCCATTCCCTTGCGCCGCATGCCCATCGCCGATTTCGAATAATGCACCTTTTACAAACACTGGGATAAAAAGTGAAGTTCCTTCTGTAATTTCTTTGTTATCCATATTCCCTGCATGTACCCAAGGTGGAGCACTATTCCATCTACCTGCTTCTTTAGGCGGGGCAACGCCCATACTTCCAAAAAATGGACGTAAAGGAATTTCTATTCCTTCTGAAAAATGACCAATCATTTTAACGGTATCTAGTCTTACAATACGCATTTTACGCTCAAAGATCTCATCAGATAAAAACCCATTTTGGCCAATAGCATTATAGCCATAAGGAATAGCAAGGTGTATTGATTTTATTTTAACTTCAAGTACATCTCCGGGTTCTGCTCCTTCAATATATATTGGTCCATTTAAAACATGTCCCCCTGGGCCTCGCTCGGTAAGCTTTTGAACTTGGCGCAATTCCTTTTCCACCTCCTCTGGAGGTACTCCCGCACCATCCAAACGCTCCGGATTTGAAGTTAAAAGCGTATGAACCTTTACAAAATCGCCAGATTTAATTTTGAGAACAGGCTCGTTTTCACTCCAGTAATTTCCCCAGATAACTGTAGAATCTGATGCGTTCAGATAATAAGGATTATCTACGGAGCCTTTTTGCTGGGCTAAAATTAAAACAGGAAGTAAAAGCAAACCTCCCAATAAAAAAGTTTTTAAACTGATATAATTATACATTTTTTAAATATTTTAAAATTAACTTATGGTTTAACCCTATCACTTCTTTAATGCCAGATATCATGTGAAAATTTATGCTCTATTTCTTTTTGCAACAATACAGATGAAATGACTTTTCCTTTTGAAACGGAAGTATGATTGAATATTGGAACAGCAAGACTTTTGGTTTCAGCAATTTTGGTATAATATTCCTCTTTGGTTGGATGTTCTGGATACACCGCATTAAAAATCAAACCCCAAGCTTCTTTTTCTATGATCTTATTTATCACCCCAATACAATCTTCTAAATGGATCATATTTACCGGCGCGGTTGGATTCTTTAAATCGGTTTTACCGGCCATATAGGTTACAGGATGTCTTCCTGGGCCAAACAATCCGCCAAACCTAATAACGGTTGTCTGATAAGATTCGCTTGCTTTAAGACGCTCTTCTGCACTCCTAAGTTGTCTAGATGTACTGCTTTCAGCATTAGTATTCTCCTCTTCTGTATATTCAGGAAATTCTTCTGTATCTTCATAAACCGAAGTGGAACTAACAAAAAGTACTTTCTTCACACCAGACTTCTCAATATAATCTTGCAGTCTTCCTATTCTACCAATAAAATTAGCCTCAGGATCATTTCTTAATCCGGGTGGGATATCAATGATCAATAATTCAGCATCTGAAATAAAAGAAGTAATATCTCCCTGAACTCCTTCTGCGTATAATTTGATCTCATAAGGAGTGATCCCTTCCTGAGTTAATTTGCTTAATTTATCTCTATCTGTTGTTGAACCCTTAACAATATGTCCCTCTTCCAATAGGTTCTTTGCCAGAGGCAAACCCAACCATCCACATCCTAGAATTGATATTTTCATATATTTCTTAATTATTCTATTTCTGCTTATTCTTCTTTTCCATTAAAAATGATCACTTTTTTAAGCACCACAGCATCATTTAATACAAAAGGTCGTGGCATCATATCTTTGCTTCTTGGAGCTACTTTTAATTGATCATTTTCCAAAAGATCATAACTAGATTCATACAACACAAAATCTGGAACTTGCTGCTCCTTTTTCAAACTGAACTTAATTCTTAAGGTATCCTGATTTGCTGCATGATAGGTAAGTAGTTTATTTTCCCATCTATTTGTGAAAACATGAAAAGGATTCTCCCCTAAATAAATAGAATCTGCTTCCAGATCGTTCACGGTAAATTTTTCAAAATCTACTTTTCTATCTACATATAATTCCATTCTATTAATCTTTCTATTCGGTGCAATTTTCAGCATATAATTAGAAAGACTCGATGTAGAATCTACCGATTTAAATTTTTCATAAATCACTCCCGGCTCTTCAATTTCTATAACCGGAGCTTTAGCTTTAAATGAAAACTTACTACCATATTTACTGCTGAAGTTGCTTTCTTCCACAGGAAGAATTAAAGGATCTTCTCCAAAATATTTCTGCGTCCAGGGATCTATCAAATGATCGTAAGAATTCCAAGTTGCTTTATTAGCATCTGTATCTAATAAATACACCAAACTATTTGGCTTCGGCTGATCTTCACTGAAATCAGCATTAAAATGAGCGATCACGAACATCACGTTAAATACCATAAAGCACAGTAACGCCATCGCTTTTTTCCGTGTAAAATATCCGAAGACAGGGAGAAATAAAGCAAATAAGAATACGGTTAGCATAGCTGCTACAAATAAGATCTTTAAACCGAGCGCCACTGGAAAGCTCACCACAAATGGCAATATGAGCAATAAAGACGGTAGACTTAATAAGAACATCAACAGTAAATTCGGACTTTTTTGACGGATCATCACCCACAACTGCAGTGCTCCGAAATAAACCGGAATTATAAAATAGGCGGCTCCTTTTAAGTAGAAAGCTACCAAAGAACAAATGAGTAACCAAAAGAAAAGTGGGAATACAAATAAACCTGCTTTTCTGCCTTCCACTTTGAACAGATTATAGCTTAAGAAGCAAACTGTTAGAGTCACAAAGATGGCGGCATAGATATAATAATATCCATTATAAGTAAATCCATTTTCCATCTCGGCATATGGGAGATACACGAACATAGCGAATTTCCAAAGCAGATATACCAAGAGCGATCCTCCAATAAGACTCATAAAATAAGGAATAGCACCTTTAA
>Ga0209309_10000943_pt1 | contig 31091 bp, 42 predicted proteins | sample COGITO_mtgs_1204_2_FD_184807 | JGI IMG/M metagenome (GOLD analysis project Ga0209309, IMG submission 184807) | Pelagic marine microbial communities from North Sea - COGITO_mtgs_120412 (SPAdes) (version 2) | ecosystem: Environmental > Aquatic > Marine > Epipelagic ... | reverse complement strand
AATTTAATGTGTGATTCAATTTTTTATCTAAATAAAGAGGAGTGTGGATTAATTTTGCAAATTCTTAAAATTGTTTTAGTATAAATAAGATTTGAAATTAATTCTCTTAGATTTTGAATACATAATAAAAGAGAATTAATAATATACTTGAAAATTAATACGTTAGGATTTGAATAATTCGATTTTATTTTTACCTTTGCAGACCCTAAAAAGTAGGGAGGTAATTTTATAACAATAATAAGTGTAAAAGAAATTATGCCAACAATTTCACAATTAGTACGAAAAGGAAGAGCCAAAATAACCAAGAAGAGTAAATCGGCTGCTTTAGAATCGTGCCCTCAAAGACGAGGTGTGTGTACGCGTGTTTACACAACTACTCCAAAGAAACCAAACTCCGCAATGAGAAAAGTTGCAAGAGTTAGGTTGACTAACGGAAAGGAAGTGAACGCATACATCCCTGGAGAAGGACACAATCTACAAGAGCACTCGATAGTATTGGTTAGAGGTGGAAGGGTAAAAGATTTGCCAGGAGTTAGATATCACATTGTTCGTGGTGCCTTAGATACCGCAGGTGTTGAAGGTAGAACGCAAAGAAGATCTAAGTACGGTGCAAAACGCCCTAAGAAGTAATTAAAAACTTTTAATGTAAAGACATGAGAAAAAGACAGGCAAAGAAGAGGCCTCTTTTACCAGATCCAAAATTTAATGATCAGTTAGTAACTCGTTTTGTTAACATGATGATGTGGGATGGTAAAAAATCAGTTTCTTTCAAAGTATTCTATGATGCTATTGCAATTGTAGAAGAGAAAAAACAAGACGAAGAGAAAACAGGCCTTGAGGTTTGGAAAGATGCTCTTTCTAATGTAATGCCACACGTGGAGGTAAGAAGTAGACGTGTTGGAGGTGCAACTTTTCAGATCCCTATGCAAATTAGACCAGATCGTAAAGTTTCAACTGCAATGAAATGGTTGATCTCTTACTCTAGAAAGCGTAATGAGAAATCTATGGCTCAGAGATTAGCTGCAGAAGTTATTGCTGCTGCTAAAGAAGAAGGTGCTGCTGTTAAGAAAAGAGTAGATACCCATAAGATGGCTGAAGCTAACAAAGCATTCTCTCACTTTAGATTCTAAAAAAATGGCACAAAGAGATTTAAAATTCACAAGAAATATAGGTATTGCTGCGCATATTGATGCTGGTAAGACCACAACTACAGAGCGTGTCCTGTTTTATACGGGTGTAAGTCACAAGATTGGAGAAGTTCATGACGGTGCTGCTACTATGGACTGGATGGAGCAGGAGCAAGAAAGAGGTATTACAATTACTTCTGCTGCTACTCACTGTAAGTGGACTTACAGAGATCAAGAATTCACAGTAAATATTATTGATACTCCAGGTCACGTAGATTTTACCGTAGAGGTAGAGCGTTCTTTACGTGTTTTAGATGGTATGGTTGCTTTGTTCAGTGCGGTTGATGGTGTTGAGCCTCAATCTGAAACTGTATGGAGACAAGCAGATAAATATAAAGTTCCGCGTTTAGGATTTGTAAACAAAATGGACCGTCAGGGATCTGACTTCTTTAATGTTTGCGATCAAGTGAAGTCAATGCTAGGTGGAAACCCGGTGCCTTTGCAAATTCCAATTGGTGAGGAGGAAAACTTTAAAGGTGTTGTAGATTTAATATCTAAAACAGCTATAGTTTGGAATGAAGAAGATTATGGGATGACCTATGAGACTATCGCTATTCCAGAGGAATTAATGGAGGATGTTAATAAGTATAGAACTTTATTGGTAGAGGCAGTTGCTGATTACGATGAGTCTTTAATGGAGAAATTCTTTGAAGATGAAAATTCTATTACTGAAGACGAAATTATTGCTGCATTAAGAGCTGCTACTATAGATATGTCTATCATACCTATGATGTGTGGATCTGCCTTTAAAAATAAAGGTGTTCAGATGATGTTGGATGCAGTAATGCGTTATTTGCCTTCTCCTGTAGATATTGAAGCTATTATTGGAGTAAATCCAGATACTGAAGAAGAAGAAAGTCGTAAGCCAAATGTGGATTCACCTTTCTCTGCTTTAGCTTTTAAAATTGCTACTGATCCTTTCGTAGGACGTTTAGCTTTCTTTAGAGTATATTCAGGTGCTTTAGATGCTGGTTCTTATGTGTTGAATAATCGTTCTGGTAAAAAAGAACGTATCTCACGTATCTACCAAATGCATGCTAATAAGCAAGAGCCTATTGACAGAATTGAAGCTGGAGATATTGGTGCTGCTGTTGGTTTTAAAGATATTAAAACTGGAGATACGCTTACAGATGAGAAGAATCCTATTACATTAGAATCTATGTCTTTCCCTGCGCCAGTAATTGGTATTGCAGTGGAGCCTAAAACAAAGGCTGATGTGGATAAGATGGGTATGGCCTTAGCTAAATTAGCTGAAGAAGATCCAACTTTCCAGGTGAAAACAGACGAAGTTTCAGGGCAAACAATTATCTCAGGAATGGGAGAATTGCACCTGGAGATTCTTGTAGATCGTTTGAAAAGAGAATTCAAGGTAGAGGTTAATGAAGGTCAGCCACAGGTTGAGTATAAAGAGACCATTACTAGAAGTGCAGATCATAGAGAAATATATAAGAAACAATCTGGTGGACGTGGTAAATTTGGTGATATCGTATTTGAGATGTCTCCTGCAGATGAGGACTTTAAAGGTCCAGGATTGCAATTTATCGACTCTGTAAAAGGTGGACGTATTCCTAAAGAATTTATTCCATCTGTGGAAAAAGGATTTAGAGAAGCTATGAAAACTGGTCCTTTAGCAGGATTTAAAATGGATACGCTTAAAGTAGAATTGAAAGATGGATCTTTCCACCCTGTGGATTCCGATCAACTTTCTTTCGAATTGGCTGCAAAAATGGGTTATAAAGTAGCTGCTAAAAAAGCAGGTGCTAAAATCCTTGAGCCAATCATGAAAGTGGAAGTTGTAACTCCGGAAGAAAACATGGGAGATATTGTAGGTGATCTTAACAGAAGAAGAGGTCAAGTAAACGATATGTCAGATAGATCTGGTGCAAAAGTAATTAAAGCTGAAGTGCCTCTTTCTGAAATGTTTGGTTACGTTACAACATTAAGAACATTATCTTCTGGTAGAGCGACCTCTACTATGGAATTTGCTCATTATGCTGAAACTCCATCAAATATTTCTGAAGAAGTGATTAAAGCAGCTAAAGGTACAAACGATTAATTATAGGGATATGAGTCAAAAAATCAGAATAAAACTTAAATCTTACGATCATAACTTAGTAGATAAATCTGCAGAGAAGATTGTAAAAACCGTAAAAACTACGGGTGCTGTGGTAACTGGACCAATCCCATTGCCTACACACAAGAAAATTTTTACTGTATTGCGTTCTCCACACGTTAATAAAAAAGCGCGTGAACAATTTCAATTAAGCTCTTACAAGAGATTGTTAGATATCTATAGTTCTTCATCTAAGACTATCGATGCTTTAATGAAATTGGAATTGCCAAGCGGAGTAGAAGTAGAGATTAAAGTATAATTTAGTTCTGAATTCAAAAATAGAATTCAAAATTAATTACATGTCCCGAGCAGTTGTCGAGGGAAAAACGGAAAAATACATTCAGGATTGGAAGTATTTTCAATCCTGAATATTTTTAAATAAATAATTTTAATTTAATCAATAATTAATTATGTCTGGGTTAATAGGAAAAAAAATAGGCATGACTAGCATTTTTGACGAGAACGGGAAAAACATTCCTTGTACCGTTATACAAGCTGGTCCTTGCGTAATTACCCAAGTCAGAACCAAAGAGATTGACGGGTATGAAGCTCTTCAATTAGGTTTCGATGACAAAAAGACCGCTAACAAAGCTGCCACTGGGCATGCTAAAAAAGCCGGTGTTGCAGCAATGCGTAAAGTCGTTGAATTTAAAGGTTTTGATGGGGATCACAAATTAGGTGATAGTATCACTGTAGAACATTTTACTGAAGGTGAATTCGTGGATATTTCAGGAACAAGCAAAGGTAAAGGTTTTCAAGGTGTAGTAAAGAGACACGGTTTTGGCGGAGTAGGACAAGCTACTCACGGTCAACATAACCGTTTAAGAGCCCCTGGATCGATTGGTGCTGCGTCATATCCTGCAAGAGTATTTAAGGGAATGCGTATGGCTGGCCGTATGGGTGGTGACACAGTTAAATTAGAAAACTTAAGAGTTTTAAAAGTAGTTGCAGATAAAAATCTACTTGTTGTAAAAGGATGTGTTCCTGGTCACAATAACTCATACGTAATCATTCAGAAGTAATGGAAATAGCAGTTGTAGATATTAAAGGAAAAGAAACAGGAAGAAAGGTGAACCTTTCAGATGCTGTTTTCGGAATAGAGCCTAACAATCATGCTGTATATCTTGATGTAAAACAATACTTGGCTAACCAACGTCAAGGAACGCACAAATCTAAAGAGCGTGCGGAAATTACAGGGAGTACACGTAAGATTAAAAAGCAAAAAGGAACTGGTACAGCTCGTGCTGGTAGTATAAAATCTGGTATTTTTAGAGGTGGTGGACGTATGTTTGGACCACGCCCTAGAAACTATGGTTTTAAATTGAACAAAAACTTGAAGAGATTGGCTAGAAAATCTGCTTTATCAATTAAAGCAAATGACAAGGCAATTATCATAGTAGAAGATTTTCAATTTGATGCTCCAAAAACTAAAAACTTTATTGAAGTTTTAAGAGGATTGGGGATTGAGAATAAAAAATCTCTTATAGTGTTGGGTGGGATGAATAAAAATGTATATTTGTCGTCACGCAATTTAAAAGGCACCGAAGTTGTAAATAGCTCAGAATTAAGTACTTACAAAATATTAAACGCAAATAATCTTGTGTTTGTAGAAGGGTCTTTAGAAGGAATTGAGTTGAATTTAAGTAAATAAACGATATGAGTATCTTAATAAAACCAATTATTACTGAAAAAGCGACAGCAGATAGCGAGTTAAATAACCGTTATTCTTTCGTGGTTAGTAATAAGGCGAATAAGATTGAAATTAAAGGCGCGATAGAGTCGGCTTATGGAGTTTCAGTTACTAAAGTTCGCACAATTAATGTCCGTCCGGATCGTAAATCTCGTTTTACAAAAACGGGAGTGATCACTGGTAAAACTTCTGCTTTCAAAAAAGCATTAGTACAGGTGGCGGAAGGTGAAACTATTGATTTATACAGTAATCTTTAAGATTAAAGAATGTCAGTTAGAAAATTAAAACCAATCACCCCTGGTCAGCGTTTTAGAGTAGTTAATGGTTTTGACGCCATTACTACTGATAAGCCGGAGAAGAGTTTATTAGCTCCGATTAAAAAGTCAGGTGGTAGAAACAGTCAAGGAAAAATGACCATGCGCTATAAAGGTGGTGGTCACAAAAGACGTTACAGAATTATAGATTTTAAACGTGACAAGCATGGGGTTCCTGCTACAGTTGCGTCTATAGAATATGATCCTAACAGAACAGCTTTTATTGCTCTTTTGAATTATCAAGATGGTGAGAAAAGATATGTTGTAGCTCAAAACGGTCTTCAGGTAGATCAGAACATTGTTTCTGATGCTGAAGCTGCTGCTCCAGAAATTGGAAATGCAATGCCACTTTCAGCTATACCGTTGGGTACTATTATTTCTTGTATTGAATTACGTCCTGGACAAGGAGCTGTTATGGCTCGTAGTGCTGGAGCTTTTGCTCAGTTAGTGGCTAGGGAAGGGAAGTATGCAACCATTAAGCTTCCTTCTGGAGAAATTAGAAGGGTGTTAGTTACATGTATGGCTACTATTGGAGCAATCTCCAACAGTGATCATCAGTTACTTGTGTCTGGTAAAGCAGGTAGAAGTAGATGGTTGGGTAGAAGACCAAGAACAAGACCAGTAGTGATGAACCCTGTAGATCACCCAATGGGTGGTGGTGAAGGGAAGTCTTCTGGAGGTCACCCACGTTCTAGAAAAGGTATACCTGCTAAAGGTTATAGAACCCGATCTAAGACAAAAGCGAGTAATAAATATATTGTAGAACGTAGAAAGAAATAATAAGATATGGCACGTTCATTAAAAAAAGGACCTTACGTTCACTATAAGTTAGAAAAGAAAGTTGCTACAAACGTAGAAGCTGGAAAAAAGACGGTAATCAAGACTTGGTCTAGAGCCTCTATGATAACTCCAGATTTCGTTGGGCAAACTATCGCTGTACATAACGGGAAACAATTTGTTCCTGTTTATGTAACAGAAAATATGGTAGGACACAAATTAGGAGAATTTTCACCAACAAGATCTTTTAGAGGTCATGTAGGTGCGAAAAATAAAGGTAAAAGATAACTGAAGCTATGGGAGTTCGTAAAAGAGAAAAAGCAGATCAGACAAAAGAGGCTAAAAAGCTAGTAGCTTTTGCAAAACTGAATAACTGCCCTACTTCGCCAAGAAAAATGCGATTAGTTGCAGATTTAGTTCGAGGTGAAAAAGTAGAAAGAGCGCTTCATGTATTGAAATTTAGCTCTAAGGAAGCATCTCGCAGATTAGAAAAATTACTTCTTTCTGCAATTGCTAACTGGCAAGCAAAAAATGAAGATGCTAACATTGAGGAAGCAGATTTATTTGTAAAAGAGATACGCGTAGACGGTGGGAGTATGTTGAAGAGACTTCGTCCTGCACCACAAGGTCGCGCACATAGAATTAGAAAACGTTCCAACCACGTTACAATTGTGATTGGTGACAATAAAAATACACAAAGCTAAGAGTATGGGACAGAAAACAAATCCAATCGGGAATCGTCTTGGTATCATTAGAGGTTGGGAATCCAACTGGTACGGAGGAAACGACTACGGCGACAAATTAGCCGAAGACGATAAGATTAGAAAGTACATCCATGCTCGTTTATCTAAAGCGAGTGTATCTAGAGTAATTATTGAGCGTACTCTAAAACTTGTAACCGTTACTATCACTACTGCAAGACCTGGTATTATTATCGGGAAAGGTGGACAAGAGGTAGACAAGTTGAAAGAAGAGCTTAAGAAAATTACAGACAAGGAAGTTCAGATTAACATCTTTGAAATTAAGAGACCAGAATTAGATGCTCATTTAGTAGGTTCTAGTGTAGCTAGACAAATTGAGAATCGTATTTCTTACCGTCGTGCAATCAAAATGGCTATCGCAGCCGCTATGAGAATGAATGCTGAAGGTATTAAAATACAAATTTCAGGTCGTTTGAATGGGGCAGAGATGGCTCGTTCAGAACATTATAAAGATGGAAGAATTCCTTTGTCGACTTTTAGAGCCGATATTGATTATGCTTTAGTTGAGGCACATACTACTTATGGTAGACTTGGTGTTAAAGTATGGATCATGAAAGGTGAGGTTTACGGAAAAAGAGAACTTTCCCCACTTGTTGGTATGACTACCAAAAAGCCAGGAGGAAAATCCGGACCAGCACGAGGAGGTAACAACAAACCACGTCGTAGAAAGTAATTTTTTAAAGAAACAAAAATGTTACAGCCTAAAAGAACAAAATATCGTAAGATGCAAAAGGGCCGTATGAAAGGAAACTCTCAAAGAGGGCATAGACTTTCAAACGGAACATTCGGGATCAAATCATTGGACTCAAATTTCCTTACTGCACGTCAAATAGAAGCAGCTCGTATTGCCGCTACCCGTTTTATGAAAAGAGAAGGTTCGTTATGGATTAAAATATTTCCAGACAAGCCTATTACAAAGAAACCTCTTGAAGTACGTATGGGTAAAGGTAAAGGTGCTGTAGAATATTGGGCAGCAGTTGTAAAACCAGGAAGAATCTTATTTGAAATAGGAGGAGTGCCTTATGATGTTGCTAAAGAAGCATTGCGTCTTGCAGCACAGAAATTGCCTGTGAAAACTAAGTTTATCGTAGCTAGAGATTATCAAGCTTAATTAAGAGAAGTTATGAAACAATCAGAAGTAAGAGAATCATCTGTAGCAGATTTACAAGAAGAACTTGGTAAATCAAGAAAAGCTTATTCAGATTTAAAAATGGCTCACGCAGTTTCGCCATTGGAGAACCCAATACAACTAAGAGTTGTAAGAAGATCTATAGCGAGAATTGCTACAGAGTTAACTAAAAGAGAACAACAACAATAAGTGTTATTCTGCTGAAAGATGGAAAAAAGAAATTTAAGAAAAGAGCGTATAGGTGTAGTTACCAGTAATAAAATGCAGAAATCCATTGTGGTTGCTGAAGTTAAAAAGGTAAAACATCCCATGTATGGTAAATTCGTTTTAAAAACGAAAAAATACGTGGCTCACGACGAAACAAACGACTGCAATATTGGAGATACAGTAAAAATAATGGAGACACGTCCATTGAGTAAATCTAAATGTTGGAGATTAGTAGAAATTATAGAAAGAGCTAAGTAAAATGGTACAACAAGAGTCTAGATTAAGAGTAGCAGACAATACCGGGGCAAAAGAAGTTTTGACCATAAGAGTATTAGGAGGTACAAAAAGAAGATACGCTTCTGTTGGAGACAAAATAGTTGTCAGCGTTAAAGAAGCTACACCTAATGGAAACATTAAGAAAGGTGCAGTTTCAACGGCAGTTGTTGTTCGTACCAAGAAAGAAGTGCGTAGACCAGATGGATCTTATATCCGTTTTGATGATAACGCATGTGTTCTTCTAAATCCAACTGGTGAAATGCGCGGAACTCGTGTATTTGGACCAGTAGCACGTGAACTTCGTGATAAACAATTCATGAAGATTGTATCATTAGCACCAGAGGTGCTTTAATACATTATAACAATGACAAAGCTGAAAATAAAATCTGGAGATACAGTAAGACTTATTGCCGGAGACCATAAAGGTCAAGAAGGAAAGGTTCAAAAAGTTCTTCGTGATAAATATAAAGCAATTGTGGAAGGTGTTAATATGGTTTCTAAACATGAGAAGCCAAGTGCATCTAATCCACAAGGAGGAATAGTTAAGAAGGAAGCACCTATTCATTTATCCAACTTATCTCTAATCGATAAAAAGGGTGATACCACTCGTATTGGTTATAGAATGGAAGATGGAAAGAAAGTGAGATTTTCCAAAAAATCAAATGAAGTAATTTAGTTATGGCATACGTACCAAGACTTAAACAAGAGTATAATGACAAAGTAGTGTCGGCTCTTACAGAAGAATTCAGTTACTCAAACATCATGGAAGTTCCAAGACTACAAAAAATAGTTTTGAGCCGTGGAGTTGGAGCAGCTGTAGCAGATAAGAAACTTATTGACCATGCAGTAGATGAATTAACTATGATCACTGGTCAAAAAGCGGTATCAACTATTTCTAAAAAGGATGTTGCTTCTTTCAAATTACGTAAAGGAATGCCAATTGGAGCAAAAGTTACTTTACGTGGAGAAAGAATGTACGAATTCCTAGATCGTTTTATCACATCTGCCCTTCCAAGGGTTCGTGATTTTAACGGAATTAAAGCTACCGGATTTGATGGTAGAGGTAATTATAACTTAGGGGTTACAGAGCAAATTATCTTTCCAGAGATTGATATAGATAAAGTGAACAAAATTTCAGGAATGGATATCACTTTTGTAACTTCCGCATCTACAGATAAGGAAGCTAAATCATTGCTAACAGAACTAGGTTTACCTTTTAAAAAGAATTAAGATATGGCTAAAGAATCAATGAAAGCCCGTGAGGTGAAGAGACAAGCAACTGTGAAGAAATATGCTGAGAAACGCAAAGCTTTGAAAGAAGCTGGTGATTTTGAAGGATTACAAAAACTTCCTAAGAATGCCTCTCCAGTTCGTTTACACAACCGTTGTAAATTAACAGGAAGACCAAAAGGGTATATGAGACAATTTGGACTTTCTCGTGTTACATTTAGAGAAATGGCCAACCAAGGATTAATTCCAGGAGTAAGAAAAGCTAGTTGGTAATATTATAAATTGATGATAGGTTCAGGATTTTCTGAAAACCATTATCGTAAATTGAAAAAATGACTACAGATCCAGTTGCAGATTATTTAACAAGAATTAGAAATGCGGTAGCAGCAAACCACAGAGTGGTGGATATACCAGCATCTAATCTTAAAAAGGAGATTACTAAAATATTATTCGATCAAGGATATATTCTTAGTTACAAGTTTGAAGACAATACCGCTCAAGGTACCATCAAGATAGCTCTTAAGTACGATAAGCTTACTAAAGATCCGGTAATTAAGAAGATTCAGCGAATAAGTAAACCCGGTTTACGTAAATATGCTGGAGCAAACGAATTGCCTCGTATCTTAAACGGTCTTGGAATTGCTATTGTTTCTACTTCTCACGGAGTAATGACAGGTAGACAAGCTCAAGCTGAAAAAGTAGGTGGTGAAGTTTTATGCTACGTTTACTAATATTAAAGACTTAAGAAATGTCAAGAATAGGTAAAAATCCAGTTTCAATCCCAGAAGGCGTTACAGTTAGCCTAAAAGAAGGGTTTGTAACAGTAAAAGGAAAATTAGGAGAATTAACTCAAGAAATTAAAGACATCGATGTGAAAATTGAAGATGATTTGATTACTTTTGAGCGCTCTTCAGATAAGAAGGATCAAAAAGCAAAGCATGGTTTATACCGCGCTTTGGTAAATAATATGATTGAAGGTGTATCTAAAGGTTATACTAAGGAATTAGAGTTGGTTGGAGTAGGTTACAGAGCTTCAAACCAAGGACAAAAATTAGAATTAGCTATAGGTTTCTCTCATAATATTGTTTTTGAATTGGCACCAGAGGTGAAGGTAGAGACAGTTTCAGATAAAGGGAAAAACCCTATAGTGAAATTATCTTCTCATGATAAACAATTGGTTGGTCAAATAGCAGCTAAAATTCGTTCTTTCCGTGCTCCAGAGCCGTACAAAGGAAAAGGAATTAAGTTTGTAGGAGAACAATTAAGAAGAAAAGCTGGTAAATCAGCTTAATAAAGTGTAGATATGGCATTTTCAAAAGAAAAAAGAAGAGCAAAAATTAAGAAGAGGATTCGTAAAGATATTACGGGTACCCAAAGTCGCCCAAGATTGGCTGTGTTTAGAAGCAATAAAGAAATTTATGCTCAAATCGTAGACGATGTACAAGGAAAAACTTTGGTTGCTGCTTCTTCTAGAGATAAAGACGTAACTGCTACTGATAGTAATAAATTGGATAAAGCTGCCTTAGTTGGTAAAGCTTTAGCAGAAAAAGCGTTAAAAGCCGGAATAGATACTATCTCTTTTGATAGAGGTGGTTATTTATATCACGGAAGAGTTAAATCATTGGCAGAAGGTGCTCGTGAAGGAGGACTAAAATTCTAATAAGATATGTATCAAGATTATAAAAATGTAGAACTTGTAAAACCAGCAGGTCTTGAATTAAAAGATCGTTTGGTTGGTGTGCAACGTGTTACAAAAGTTACAAAAGGTGGTAGAGCATTTGGTTTTTCTGCTATTGTAGTTGTAGGTGATGAGAATGGAGTAGTAGGTCAAGGTTTAGGAAAATCTAAAGACGTTGCTAGTGCAATCGCAAAATCTATAGAGGATGCCAAAAAGAATTTGGTTAGAATCCCTATTTTTAAAGGGTCTATTCCTCATGAGCAAAAAGGTAAATATGGTGGAGCAAGAGTTTTATTGATTCCTGCTGCAACTGGTACCGGAGTAATAGCTGGTGGTGCAATTCGTGCCGTATTGGAGGCTGTTGGTGTACATGATGTACTTTCAAAAAACCAAGGATCTTCAAACCCGCATAACGTGGTAAAAGCAACTTTTGATGCACTATTGCAATTGCGTAGCGCTCAAACTGTAGCTAAGCAACGTGGTATTACATTAGACAAAGTTTTTAAAGGATAATACAAGGACAAGATGGCAAAGATATATGTAAAGCAGGTTAAAAGTGCAATTAAACGTACTGCAAACCAGAAACGTACTTTAGAAGCACTTGGTTTAAGAAGACTTAACCAAGTTGTAGAGCACGAGAACACACCAAACATCCTTGGTATGGTAAATAAAGTTCAACACTTAGTTTCTGTAGCGGAAACAAAATAATAAACTAACATGGATTTAAGTAACTTAAGACCTGCAAAAGGTTCAGTTCAAAATAACAGTAAACGTGTAGGTAGGGGAGAAGGATCCGGTAAAGGAGGAACAGCTACCCGAGGACATAAGGGTGCTAAATCCCGTTCTGGTTATTCTAGAAAAATAGGTTTCGAAGGAGGGCAAATGCCACTTCAACGTAGAGTACCTAAGTTTGGTTTTACCAATATTAACCGTAAAGATTATCAAGGGATCAACCTTGATACGCTTCAGGAATTTGTAGACAACGGAAGAATTAAAGACACCGTAGATATGCAAGTTTTAGTCGAAAACGGACTGGCTCGTAAAAACGAATTAGTAAAGATATTAGGTAGAGGGGAATTAAAAGCATCGTTGAAAATATCTGTTCATAAATTTACTGCCTCAGCCAAGGAAGCTATCGAAGCTGCCGGAGGAGAAGTAGTTACTTTATAATAGATATAAGATGAAATTTATCAATACTATAAAAAATATTTGGAAAATTGAGGAGCTAAAAAATAGAATTTTAGTGACCCTTGGTTTATTATTGGTATACCGTTTTGGTGCGCAGGTTGTGCTTCCGGGAATTGATGCTTCACAGCTTTCAAATCTTGCTAGCCAAACTGAAAGTGGACTTTTGGGTCTGCTTAACGCATTTACTGGTGGTGCTTTTTCAAATGCTTCGGTATTTGCATTAGGGATTATGCCTTACATTTCTGCCTCTATTGTAGTGCAGTTAATGGGGATTGCAGTTCCTTACTTGCAAAAACTTCAGAAAGAAGGAGAAAGCGGAAGAAGAAGAATTAACCAAATAACAAGATGGTTAACAATAGCCATTACCTTGGTTCAAGGTCCTGGTTATATCTATAACTTATTTGCTACACTGCCTCAAAGTGCCTTTTTATTAGGTAATACTGTAACTTTTGTTGCATCCTCGGTAATAATTCTTACTACAGGAACTATCTTTGCAATGTGGTTAGGTGAAAAAATTACCGATAAAGGTATAGGGAATGGTATTTCCTTATTAATTATGGTTGGTATTATAGCTACTTTACCTCAGGCTTTTATTCAGGAATTCGCTTCCAGAGTATTCGAGTCTAATGGTGGTTTAGTTATGATTCTTATAGAATTGGTAATTTGGTTTGCTATTATAATGGCTTCTATCATGTTAGTGATGGGTGTCCGGCAAATAGCAGTACAATATGCGCGAAGAACGGCATCTGGAGGATACGAGAAGAATGTTTTTGGATCAAGACAATATATTCCTCTTAAATTAAATGCTTCTGGAGTAATGCCTATTATCTTTGCACAAGCAATAATGTTTATACCGGCTGCGGTTGCAGGACTTTCCGATGGAGAGACCTCACAAGGAATTGCGGCTGCGTTTAGTAATATATTTGGTTTCTGGTACAATTTGGTATTCGCTTTATTAATTATTGTGTTTACATATTTTTATACGGCTATTACAGTACCTACCAATAAAATGGCAGATGATCTTAAGAGAAGTGGTGGATTTATTCCTGGAATTCGTCCGGGTGGAGATACCGCAGAATACTTAGATAGAATTATGTCACAAATTACCCTTCCGGGTTCAATATTCCTCGCTCTTATAGCAGTGTTCCCTGCTGTAGTGTATCAACTGTTGGGTGTACAACAGGGATGGGCATTGTTCTTTGGAGGTACCTCTCTATTAATTATGGTGGGGGTTGCGATTGATACTATGCAACAAGTAAATTCTTACTTGCTAAATAGACATTACGATGGTTTAATGAAAACCGGAAAAAATAGAAAAGCAGTAGCATAACTATGGCAAAACAATCAGCAATAGAACAAGACGGAACAATAATAGAAGCATTATCAAATGCTATGTTTCGTGTGGAACTTGAGAACGGACACGTAGTGACCGCTCACATTTCAGGAAAAATGCGTATGCATTATATTAAATTACTTCCTGGGGATAAAGTGAAATTAGAAATGAGTCCTTACGATTTATCTAAGGCTCGAATAACTTACAGATACTAATTAAGATGAAAGTAAGAGCATCAGTTAAAAAAAGAAGTGCCGAGTGCAAAATAGTGCGCAGAAAAGGTAGACTTTACGTGATAAACAAAAAGAATCCAAAATTTAAACAAAGACAAGGTTAAGTTATGGCTAGAATTGCAGGTGTTGATATACCAAAACAAAAACGCGGAGTTATAGCATTGACCTATATCTTCGGAATTGGCAAAAGTAGGGCTGAAAGAATCCTGAAGGAAGCTGATGTAGATGAGAGTATAAAAGTTTCAGATTGGGACGATGACCAAATTGGTAGAATTCGTGAAGCTGTTGGAACTTTTAAAATTGAAGGTGAATTACGTTCTGAAGTACAAATGAGTATTAAACGTCTTATGGATATAGGATGTTACCGTGGTGTGCGTCATAGATCTGGTCTTCCATTAAGAGGACAAAGAACTAAGAACAATTCAAGAACCAGAAAAGGTAGAAGAAAAACAGTTGCTAACAAGAAGAAAGCAACTAAATAATAAGTAAGATGGCAAAAACTCAAAAAACTGCTCAAAAGAAACGTAAAGTAATCGTTGAGTCTAATGGAGAAGCGCATATTACTGCTTCTTTTAACAACATCATTATTTCTTTAACAAATAAAAAAGGAGATCTAATCTCTTGGTCATCTGCCGGTAAAATGGGTTTTAGAGGATCTAAGAAAAATACTCCTTATGCTGCTCAATTAGCTGCTGAAGATGCATCGAAAGTTGCGCATGAAGCTGGTTTGAGAAAAGTAAAGGTATATGTTAAAGGACCAGGAAATGGTAGAGAATCTGCTATGCGTTCTATACACAATGCAGGAATTGAAGTAACAGAGATTATCGACGTTACTCCTTTGCCACACAATGGATGTAGACCTCCTAAAAGACGTAGAGTTTAATTAATTATTAAGTATAAACGAGAGAGCACTTAAGATTATCGAAGGACAGTGACCTTAATTCATAATCGCTTTCTTACAAAAACAATTTTCAATGGCAAGATATACTGGTCCAAAGACTAAAATAGCACGTAAATTTGGCGAGGCTATATTCGGAGACGATAAGTCTTTCGAAAAAAGAAATTACCCTCCGGGACAACATGGTAACAACCGTAGAAGAGGTAAAAAATCTGAATATGCAATCCAATTAATGGAGAAGCAAAAAGCAAAATACACGTACGGTGTATTAGAGCGTCAGTTCAGAAACATGTTTGAAAAAGCAACTAGATCTACCGGTATTACTGGAGAGGTTCTTTTACAATTATGTGAAACAAGATTAGATAACGTAGTATATAGAATGGGAATTTCTCCTTCACGTAGTGGAGCTAGACAATTAGTTTCTCACAGACATATCACTGTAAATGGAGATGTATTAAACATTCCATCTTACCACCTGAAGCCAGGAGATGTAGTAGCGGTAAGAGAGAAATCTAAATCTTTAGAAGCGATCTCAAATTCGCTAGCAAATTCTAGTGCCACTTACGAGTGGATGACCTGGAACAACGAGACTAAGCAAGGAACTTTTGTTTCTGTTCCTGCAAGAGTACAGATTCCAGAAAATATAAATGAACAATTCATAGTCGAATTATATTCGAAATAATAATTCACAGAAGTCGTAATATGGCAATACTAAATTTTCAGAAGCCCGATAAAGTTATAATGATTGATTCCACCGATTTCGAAGGGAAATTTGAATTTCGCCCTTTGGAACCAGGTTATGGATTAACTGTTGGTAACGCTTTAAGGAGAGTACTGTTATCATCTTTAGAAGGATTCGCAATCACTTCAGTTCGTATAGAAGGAGTAGATCATGAATTCTCTACTATCCCAGGCGTGGTAGAAGATGTTACAGAAATTATATTAAACCTTAAACAAGTAAGGTTTAAAAGGCAAATTGATGAAATAGACAACGAAGCCGTTACAATTTCTGTTTCTGGACAAGAGCAGCTTACAGCCGGTCATTTCCAAAAATTTATCTCAGGTTTTCAAATTCTAAATCCAGATTTAGTAATTTGTAACCTAGATAAAAAAGTAAGTTTCAATATGGAACTTTCTGTGGAAAAAGGTCGTGGGTATGTTCCTGCCGAAGAAAACAAAAAAGCAAATGCACCTCTAGGTACTATCTTTACAGATTCGGTTTACACACCAATCAAAAACGTAAAATATAGCATCGAGAACTTTCGTGTAGAGCAAAAAACCGATTATGAGAAATTGGTTTTCGAAATTATCTCGGACGGTTCTATTCATCCTAAAGATGCATTAACGGAAGCTGCAAAAACGTTGATCCACCATTTCATGTTGTTCTCTGACGAGCGTATTACGCTAGAGGCAGATGAAATAGCACAAACTGAAACTTATGATGAAGAATCCCTTCATATGAGACAGTTGCTAAAAACCAAATTGGTAGATATGGATCTTTCTGTAAGAGCACTTAACTGTTTAAAGGCTGCTGAAGTTGATACCTTAGGTGATTTAGTATCCTATAACAAAAATGACTTGATGAAGTTCCGTAATTTCGGGAAGAAATCTTTAACCGAGCTTGAAGAGCTTGTGAACAATAAAGGTTTAAACTTTGGAATGGATCTTTCAAAATATAAATTGGATAAAGACTAGTACGATCCTTTACAGGAAATCTTAGTCTAAAAGAGAATAGTAATGAGACACGGAAAAAAAATAAATCATTTAGGAAGAAAAACGGCACACCGTAAGTCTATGTTGGCTAACATGGCGTGTTCCCTAATTGAGCATAAAAGAATAAATACCACTGTGGCTAAAGCAAAAGCTTTAAAGCAGTTTGTAGAACCTTTGATTACAAAATCTAAGGAAGATACAACTCACAATAGAAGATTGGTTTTCGCTAAACTTCGTCAGAAAGATTTCGTTGCAGAATTGTTCCGAGATGTTGCTGCTAAGATAGGTGACCGTCCGGGTGGATACACAAGAATTATCAAATTAGGTAATAGACTTGGGGATAACGCGGATATGGCAATGATAGAATTAGTTGATTACAACGAAATCTACAACCTTACGAAGCCAGAGAAGAAAAAATCTACTCGTAGAGCTGGTAAAAAGAAAGATACAGAAGCAACTACAGCAAAAGCTGAAACTAAAACTTCTGAAAAAAAAGCTGAGAAAAAGGCTGACAAAAAAGACGATAAAAAAGAAGACTAGTAATGATTCTTTTCTAATCAAAATTTAAAAAGGGATAAGCCAATATGGTTTGTCCCTTTTTTTAAGCATAAAAGTGGAAAATATATTTTTGGTTCCTGCCATTTATTTAATTTTGCCACACAAAGTTAAAAACAAATAGTGCCTGCAATAATATTATGAAATACCAAACAAGAAAAAAAGCGATCATTCTCTTGGCAGACGGAACCATTTTTCATGGAAAATCTGTTGGAGACAAAGTTGGAAGTGCAGTAGGAGAAGTGTGTTTTAATACTGGGATGACCGGGTATCAGGAAATCTTCACAGATCCTTCTTATTTCGGCCAATTAATGGTTACTACCAATGCCCATATAGGTAATTATGGAGTAAAGGAAGAAGAGAACGAATCTGATAAAGCTAAGATCTCAGGATTGATCTGTAAGAATTTCAGCTATAATTATTCTCGTCCGGCAGCAGATGGATCCTTATCTAGTTTTCTAGATGATAGTAATCTGTTTGCAATATCAGATGTAGATACCAGAGCTTTGGTGGCATATATTCGAGAGAATGGAGCCATGAATGCAATTATTTCTACAGATGTAGATAATATAGAAGGTCTTAAAGAGCAATTGAAAGCTGTTCCAGATATGAATGGTTTAGAATTGGCTTCAAAAGTTTCAACAAAAGAACCTTATTTCTTCGGAAATGAGAATGCTACTTATAAGATTGCAGCATTAGATATAGGAATTAAAAAGAATATTCTTCGAAATTTAGCTGAAAGAGATGCTTACATCAAAGTATTTCCTTTTAATGCTACTTACGAAGAGTTGAGTGCTTGGAATCCTGATGGATATTTTCTTTCCAATGGACCTGGCGATCCACAGCCGTTAACCAGCGCAATTAATTTGACTAAAACCATTTTAGAAAACAATCACCCTTTATTTGGTATTTGTTTAGGGCATCAAGTAATAGCTATTGCAAATGGGATTTCTACCTACAAGATGCACCACGGGCATAGGGGAATTAATCATCCTGTTCTTAATTTAAAAACTGGGAAAGGTGAGATTACCTCTCAAAATCATGGTTTCTCTGTAGATAGAGCAGAGACTGAAGCCCATCCAAATGTAAAGATCACACATGTGTGTATTAATGACAATACAATTGGCGGAATGGAGATAACAAATAAGAATTGTTTCTCTGTACAGTACCATCCAGAAGCAAGTCCTGGACCACACGATGCTAGTTACTTGTTTGACGAATTTATAGAGAGAATAAAATCTTCGAAAAATTAATTCTCAAATAATAGTACTATAAAGGCCAAAAATTATATTTTTGGCCTTTTTTTTTGATGTAAAATTAAAAATTTCGCAAACTATTAACTAATTTATTAAATCCCCCTTTATGAAAAAAATTCTACTATGTGTATCTCTTTTTATTGGAGTTACTTCTTTTGCTCAGGAAACCACCAGCCAACTTTCTCTAAATTTTTTAATGCCTTCCGTAGAATATGAAACAGCAATTTCGAAAAATTCCACGATTGATGCCAACTTAGGATTTGGATTTGGTTACCATGATGCTTCTTATTTAGATGAGGCTGAATATGGTATTTATCCCGGGTTTGAGGCACAATACCGCTATTATTATAATTTAAAAAAGAGATTAGAAAAAGGCAAAAAGATCTCTGAAAATAGTGGAAATTATATTGCGCTTTCAGCGAGTGTTTCAAGTGGAGAGCCTATTATTGGAGATATGCGACTCAATAATGACTACAGTGGTTTTGTAGGTCCAGTCTGGGGTTTGCAGCGGGTTTATAAAAGCAATTTCAAATTAAATTTAAATCTTGGCTTTGGGATGGGATTTAACGATCGAGAAGATTCTTATTTTGCAACTCATATAGGCCTACAACTTGGTTTCAAACTAGGAAAAGAAAAGCAACAGTAAATTTGGACTGAATTTCATTATTCTAATCAGATAGTTAGAAATTTGAATCGCTTCAAATTTATTCTCTGACAATTCTATAATTCAACCCATATTACCGAAAACGTTATCGCAAATATTTCGCTTAAAGCGTAAAATTTGAAGTAAAATATTTCGTGTATTTGTATATTGCAACTAATAAAAAATCAACCCATATTATGAGTATAATAATAAACATTCACGCTCGTCAAATATTTGATTCGCGAGGAAATCCAACAGTAGAAGTAGATGTATTAACTGATAATGGTATGCTTGGTAGAGCAGCAGTTCCTTCTGGAGCTTCTACAGGCGAACATGAGGCTGTAGAACTGCGTGATGGTGGAAAAGCATATATGGGGAAAGGTGTTTCTAAAGCTGTAGATAATGTGAATAAAATTATTGCTGAAGAACTTCTTGGATTTTCAATTTTCGACCAGAATTTGATTGATCAGGTAATGATTGAAATTGATGGTACTCCAAATAAATCAAATTTAGGAGCCAATGCAATTTTAGGAGTTTCATTGGCTGTAGCAAAAGCTGCTGCTGCGGAACTCGGGCTGCCTTTGTATAGATATATTGGTGGAGTTAGTGCTAATACACTTCCTGTTCCTATGATGAATATTATTAACGGAGGTTCGCATAGTGATGCTCCAATTGCATTTCAGGAATTCATGGTAATGCCCGTAAAGGCTAAAAGTTTTACTCATGCTATGCAAATGGGGTCAGAGATTTTTCATCATTTAAAAAAGGTGTTACATGATCGTGGGTTAAGTACAGCAGTAGGAGACGAAGGTGGTTTTGCCCCAACTTTGGATGGAACTGAAGATGCTTTGGAAACTATTTTACTTGCAATTAAAAATGCTGGCTATAAAGGAGGAGACGAAGTGATGATCGCTTTAGATTGTGCTGCAGCCGAATTCTATGTGAATGGAAAGTACGACTACACTAAATTTGAAGGAGAGCAAGGAAAAGTAAGAACTAGTGAAGAGCAAGCTCAATATCTTGCTGATCTTTCTCAGAAATATCCAATTATTTCTATTGAAGATGGAATGGATGAAAACGACTGGGAAGGATGGAAATCTTTAACAGAAAAATGTGGAGATAAAGTTCAACTTGTAGGAGATGATCTTTTTGTGACCAACGTAGAAAGATTGTCAAGAGGAATTAAAGAAGGAATTGCAAATTCTATTTTAATAAAAGTAAACCAAATTGGTACTTTAACCGAAACCATTGCGACTGTGAATATGGCGAAAAATGCAGGTTATACCTGTGTGATGTCACATAGATCTGGAGAAACAGAGGATAATACCATTGCAGATCTTGCAGTGGCTTTAAATACAGGTCAAATTAAAACAGGATCGGCTTCAAGAAGCGATAGAATGGCAAAATACAACCAGTTACTAAGAATAGAAGAAGAACTGGAAAGTGTGGCTTATTACCCACAGATGAATGCATTTAAGATCTAATTTATTTTCAATAATATTTAATAAAAACCCTTTCTTTTATGGAAAGGGTTTTTTTATGGATCAATTTTCTTAAAAAGCTGCCAAAGTTCTATTTTAACTGAGAAATTCTCTTTCTATTATAACCGCTTTTAAGCACTTATTTCGTATTTTAGCAGTCCGAAAAAATAATCAGAAAAAGTTTTAAAATATATGTCAAAAGTCGCCACGTTAGAGATAGATGGAAAGAAATACGAATTCCCAATAACTATAGGAACAGAAAATGAAGTTGCCATAGATATAAAGAGTCTTAGAGGAGATTCTGGGGTAATAACTTTGGATCCGGGATTTAAGAATACTGGTAGTTGTGAAAGTGCAATTACTTTTTTAGATGGAGAAAAAGGAATCTTAAGGTACAGAGGATATTCTATAGAAGAATTGGCAGAAAAAGCTGACTTTTTAGAAGTGGTCTTTTTGTTGATTTTCGGAGAATTACCAAATAAAGAAGAATTAGATAAATTCAAGGACGATATTAAGGCTCAAAGTGAAGTGAACCTTGATATGAAAAAGGTGCTTAAAGGTTTTCCACCTACAGCTCATCCAATGGGAATGTTGTCTTCTTTAACAAGTGCCCTTATAGCTTTCAATCCAAAATCTGTTAATGTAAGTTCAGAAGAGGAGATGTACAAGGCAATTGTTAAGATCTTGGCTAAATTTCCAACACTTGCAGCGTGGACATTAAGAAGAAGAAATGATCAGCCTTTAGAAAATAGAGATAACAACCTAGGATATGTAGAGAGCTTCTTGAAAATGATGTTCCAAAAGCCAGGTGAAGAATATAAATTTAATAAGAATGTAGTTGCAGCTCTAGATAAGTTGTTAATTCTACATGCAGATCACGAACAAAACTGTTCTACTTCTACTGTAAGAATAGTTGGTTCTTCTCAAGCAGGATTATTCGCTTCAATTTCTGCAGGAGTTTCTGCATTATGGGGCCCTCTTCATGGTGGAGCTAATCAGGCTGTTATTGAGATGTTAGAAGAGATCAAAGCTGATGGTGGAGATACTTCTAAATTTATTGCAAAAGCAAAAGATAAAGAAGACCCATTCAGATTAATGGGCTTTGGGCACAGAGTATATAAGAATTTCGATCCTCGAGCTAAGATCATTAAAAAAGCAGCCGATGAAGTTTTAGCTGAATTAGGTGTGGAAGATCCTATTTTGGAAATTGCTAAAAGTCTTGAAAAAGCAGCATTGGAAGATGAATATTTCGTAGAGCGTAAATTATATCCAAACGTAGATTTCTATTCAGGAATTATATACAGAGCAATGGGAATCCCAACAGAGATGTTTACAGTTATGTTTGCTGTAGGTAGATTACCAGGATGGATCGCTCAATGGAGAGAAATGAGATTAGGAAAAGAACCAATTGGTAGACCAAGACAGGTGTATGTTGGCGAAAACTTAAGATCTTTTAAGGAGCTTGATAATAGATAATATTTCTAAACGCATAAGTTCAAAAAGCTTCATTTCACAATGAAGCTTTTTTTATATTTACAAAAATAACCTACAATGTTAAAACTAAATATTACAAGTGAAACTTCCCCTTTAAAAGCAGTGGTATTAGGTACAGCCAAAAGCAACGGGGGAACACCTGAATATAAAGATGCTTACGATCCAAAATCTGCTGAACATATTAAGGCAGGAACCTATCCTATAGAAGAGGATATGGTTAAAGAGATGGAAGCGGTTGCTGCTGTTTTTGAGAAGCATAATGTAAAAGTTTACAGACCTAAATTAATAGAAGATTATAATCAGATATTTACTAGAGATATTGCTTTTGTTATAGACGATAAATTTGTGAAAGCAAATATATTACCAGATAGAGACGAAGAAATCGAAGCTATAAATCACGTGATTAGTCAGATAGATCCAGATAAGATTTTAACGATGCCTGAAGATGCACACATGGAAGGTGGAGATGTGATGCCTTATAAAGACTATATTTTGGTTGGAACCTACAAAGGTGAGGACTATAAAAGTTTTATAACTGCAAGAACAAATATGAAAGGGGTAGAAGCTCTTCAAGAGATGTTTCCACACAAAAAAGTAGTATCCTTCAGTCTCAAGAAATCCAATACGGTAGCAAGAGATAATGCCTTGCATTTGGATTGTTGTTTTCAGCCGGTTGGGAAGGATAAAGCGATAATCTATAAAGGTGGATTTCTAATAGAAGAGGAATATAATTGGTTGGTAAATCAATTTGGGAAAGAGAATCTTTTTGAGATTACTCGAGACGAGATGTATAACATGAATTCGAATGTTTTTTCTATATCTGAAGATGTGGTAATTTCAGAAAAGAATTTTACCAGATTAAATACTTGGTTAAGAGAACAGGGAATTACTGTAGAAGAAGTGCCTTATGCTGAAATATCTAAGCAGGAAGGGCTTTTAAGATGTTCTACATTACCTTTAATAAGAGAATAAATAATTATGGAACAAATCACCAATACCATATTAATGGTTCGTCCTGTGAATTTTAGGATGAATGAAGAAACTGCGGTTAATAATTATTTTCAAGAAGAGCTTCAGCTAAAGAATGAAGAGATCAATGAGAAGGCGCAGCAGGAATTTGATGCTTTTGTAGGCAAGTTAGAAGCTGTTGGAGTTAATGTTGTTGTGGTAAACGATAAAAAAGAGTTAGATACTCCAGATTCAATTTTTCCTAACAACTGGGTTTCTTTTCATCAGGATGGGAAGGCAGCAGTGTATCCTATGTTTGCTAAAAATAGACGGAGAGAACGAAGAATGGAATTTTTTGAGGTCTTAGAGACCAAAGGTTTTAAGATATCAGACGTAGTAGATTATACCGAAGCTGAAGATGAAAAAGTTTATCTAGAAGGGACAGGAGTTTTGATTTTAGATAGAATAAACAGAAAAGCGTATTGCGCACTTTCTGTAAGAGCAGATGAAGAATTGCTAATTGAGTTCTGCGAAGATTTTGAATATTCACCTGTAATTTTTCATGCATTTCAGGATGTAAATGGAAAAAGGTTACCAATATATCATACTAATGTAATGATGTGTGTTGCTGAAGAGTTTGCTGTAATTTGTGCAGATTGTATAGATGATGCTAAGGAACGCAAAAGTGTTTTAAAACATTTAAAACAAGACGGAAAACAAGTAATTACCATCACCGAAGCTCAAATGCATCAATTTGCTGGTAATATGTTACAAGTAAAAGGAGCAAACGGCAAGAAGTATCTTGTGATGAGTGAAACAGCTCATAAAAGCCTGAACAAACAACAGGTAAATGCAATTGAAAAACATTGTGAGATCTTAAGTTCAAGTCTTAATACTATTGAAACTTGTGGTGGCGGAAGTGCTCGCTGCATGATGGCTGAAGTGTTTTTGCCAAAGAGCTAATTCTAGAAAACATTTAGAAAACAAATTAAAAAACTCTGAAGCGTAAAAAACTTCGAAGTTTTTTTTATGCTTTTTTAAATAAGGTCCTGGTTAGGAGTATCATTACTACCACTGTAAAAAAGGCAAATGGGAGCGATCCAATTATCAGGAACTTTTGCATTGCAGTTAATACATTGCTTTCAGGCCTAATGTTTCCTAATATAATAATTGCTTCAGAAAATATTAAAAGGACAATAGCCCAGATTAATCTAAATCTCCTCTTTGGGTTTTCGCTACCTTTAGAAGTGAACATGCTTAAAACATAGATAGCAGAATCTACTGAAGTAACTAAAAAACTTATGAGCAATATGATTGTTAATAGATTAGTGAAAATTGCTAATGGATAGTTGGAAAAGAAAACGAACAAGGAAGTAAACACATTACCAAATTCATTGTTATAAGTGCCCCATTGCTCAATTAAGTTAAAAGCGGAGGTTCCAAAAACACTAAACCATAGAAAAGTGCCTAATGAGGGGATTAATAAAACTCCTAGTATTATCTCTCTAATGGTTCTTCCTTTTGAAATTCTAGCAATAAAAATTCCAGTAAATGGAGCCCAAGCCAACCAAAAAGCCCAATAATAATAAGTCCAATCTGTTAAAAATTCTTTGCCAGGATCATAATTTCCAACAGCTAAACTCAATGGAATAAAATCTATTATATAGCTATAAGTAGCTGTAAAGAAATTTTCTAAAATTAATAAGATATCTCCTTGTATAAATACAAATATTAGCAGTAAAATGGTTAAATAAATATTCCAGTTGGATAAACGCTTTATTCCCTTATCTATTCCAACCCAAGCCGAGATAAATGCTATAAAACAGATTATAAAAACCAAGATTAATGTGAGGCTAATATTTCCTGGTTCTTGATCTAATAAATGACCTATACCACCTTCAATTTGAGTAGTTCCTAATCCAATTGCTGCAACTAATCCAGCAACTGTAGTAAGCACAGTTAATAGATCTATTCCAGAGGGTAAAAATTTTACGCGTTTAAAATGATGCAAACTGGTGCCTAATCTAATATTTCTATTCTTCACAAAGAGAGAATATCCAACCAAGATTGCGAAAATTGCATAAAAAGCCCAAGCTGTAAAGCCCCATTGGTAAAAAGTGTATTCTAATGCGATTATTTCTGCGGAATTACCAGTTTGGATTGGCAGATTCATAAACATGTATACCGGTTCTTGCACCCCACGCAACAAAATTCCTGCGCCCATTCCTGCACTATATAACATGGCGATCCATGACCATCTATTAAATTCGGGTGGAGAATTTCCTAATCGGATTTTTCCAACTTTTGTAAATGCCAAAATCAATAAGAAAAATACACAGATTAAACCTAACCATAAATAAAAGTTGCCAAACCATTCTCTAACCCATAAAGAGCCATCTTCTATAAGGCTATAAAAATTTTCGGGAAAAAGAAAAATATAGGTTGCAATAATCACTAAAAGAAAAGTAGAAACAAACAACAGAAGATTTTCTCTGATATGGAATAAAAGTGATTTCAATATAGCTTTAAAATTAATGGGTATGTACATTTTGCATTCAATAACGCACCTAATATCTCGTCACCATAAACTAGTTTCAGGGTCTCCTAAATCTTAAATAGGAAGCTGAAACAAATTCAGCATGACGAAAACATGAATATATTTTAAAAATTAATTAACCTTTTGCAATTCTATTTAACATTCCTTCAAAGATAAAATAATGAAAAGGTAACATGGTGTACCAATAAAGTCTTCCCCAAAGTCCGCGAGGTCTAAAAGTGGCAGTTTGGTGTAACACATTTTTTTCATCTATTTCAAACTCCAACCAAGCTTCTCCAGGCACTTTCATTTCAGCAAACAATAGAAGTCTCTTTTGCTCTTTATCTGCAAGTAAAACCCGCCAAAAATCCAAGGAATCTCCAGAGGCAATTTCTGTAGCATGTGTTCTTCCGCGTCTTAAACCTACCCCTCCAAAAAGTTTATCAAAATACCCTCTAAATTTCCATAGCCAATTCCCATAATACCACCCTGTAGTTCCGCCAATAGACCAAATTCGCTCTAAAGCTTCTTCTGGATTTTCTACTTTCATAGATTGGGCATCTTTTAAACAGCCATAGGTAGGAACCTGAATGTATTTATTGAGGTCTTTTCTAAATCTGCCGCTACTCATAGAATCTTTCCAACTGGAAACCACCTGATTTTGCTCAATTTTATAAAAAGCAAGCTCAATGGCCTCTTTATAGGAAATAGGTTCTATTTGTAAAATATCTTGTAACCTTCTATCATTAGTTATCACTTCTACCTTCATACTATCTACAAGGTTTTGTGCTAGTTTGTAAGAAGTAGAAGTAACAAAATAAAGCCAATAAGAAGATATTTTTGGTGAGAGCACAGGAACATCAATTATTAATATATTTAAACCTCGCACCTCTGCATACTGTAGCATCATTTGTTTGTAAGAAATAATATCTGGTCCACCAATGTCGAAAGATTCGTTGTATGCTGCTTCCAAGCCAATTACCCCAGTTAAAAATTGTAAAACATCTCTTATGGCCAAAGGTTGACATTTTGTTTTTACCCAACTTGGAGTTACCATTAAAGGTAATTTTTCACAGAGATCTCTTATAATTTCAAATGAAGAACTTCCCGAACCTACTATAATTGCTGCTCTTAAAACAGTAACATTAAAACTTCCTTTATAAAGAATTTCTTCAACTTTTTTCCTAGATTCTAAATGTTTGGAAAGCTCTTTTGTATTTATAATACCACTTAAGTAGATTACTTGCTTAACACTTGTGCCCGCCATTATTTCATTAAACGTGGTTGCCGCTTTTGCTTCTTTTTCATCAAAATCTGTTGTGGATGCAGACATGGAATGAATAAGATAATAGGCGATGTCTATATTTTTAATTTCCTTCGGGATTTTAGTGGGTTGTAGAAAATCTATTTCTACAACTTCAATTTTACCTAATAGCTCCTTGTTTTGAGAAAATCTTTTTTTGTCCCTAACTGCGCATACCACTTCGTGGCCAAGTTCTAAAAGCTGGGGTAATAATCTAAGTCCAATATAACCATTGGCACCTGTAAGTAAGATCCTCATTTCAATATTTAATTTGGTTATAATTTAGGAATTAATTGTTTACTTTCACTTTAAACAAACATTAATATAAAATGAATAACACTCTTAAAATTGTTCTATTAATTGTTGGAGTTATATTAGTAGGTTATGGTTTATATACGCTGGTAACTCCAGAAGTTGCTTTTGAAGCTGGACCAATAAAAGTACAAGCGCAAGGAGACCATACGCAATCTTATGCTATGATTGGTTTAGGGATTTTATCTCTTATCGGCGGGATTGCTTTTAATAAGAGATAGTGTTTTATTCGGAATGTTACCTAATATCTTCTATTTGCGGAAGTGCATTATCTGCCTTGTATTCTAATATCTTCATCATAAATTTATGAATCTCGGGAGTGTTTGCTTTTATTTTTATAAAATAATGATCCTTGTAAATGGAGTATTCTTCAGATTTACCCTTGTAGAGGTTTAGTTTATAATAAGGAATTATCAATCCGTAGGTTTCTAAAAGAGAGCGGAACATTACGATAATTCCCTTTGGGCGTAGTTCGATATTGCAAATATTCATATTTGAGTCCAGTATAAGTAGGTTATGAATCTCTATACTTGTTGAAGTAATGTGAAGTCTGGGTGAACCGGTACCCTTAAGTTTTATTCTTTCTATAAGAGTAAAAGAGGAACCAACTTCAGCATCTATTTTTTGCTTGATCTCGGGGCGATTATAACTAATATTCAACAGCATTTTTATCTTTTTTATAAAGATAGCTATTTGCTCCAAAAGCACTAGAGCATGCGTCTATTTTCTATTATCTTTGCGGCTTATATTTAAACCAAAAAGTTTAAAATTTAGCAGAATGAATATTCAGAATAAAATTGAACAAAAAGTAAAAGAAGCAATTTTGCATCTTCATCAAGTAGAGTTGGCACAGGTAGAATTTCAGCCTACTCGCAAAGATTTTGAGGGAGATATTACATTAGTTACTTTTCCTATGCTTCGCCAAATTAAAACGAATCCGGTTCAGTTGGGTCAAGCTATCGGTAAGTATTTGGTGGAGAATGTAGAAGAAGTTGTGCGTTACAATGTTGTTCAAGGATTTTTAAATATTGTTTTAAGTAATCATTTTTATTTGAATTCATTCAGCAATATTATTAATTCGAAAGATTTTGGAAAAGTTGGAGTGGTTAAAGAATCCGACACGGTTATGGTGGAATATTCTTCGCCAAATACCAATAAGCCATTGCATTTAGGGCATGTTAGGAATAATTTATTAGGATTTTCTGTTGCTGAAATTTTAAAAGCTAGCGGCAAGAAAGTATATAAAACCCAGATTATAAACGATCGTGGAATCCACATTTGCAAGTCTATGTTGGCTTGGGAACGTTGGGGTAATGGAGAAACACCAGAATCTACCGGTTTAAAAGGAGATAAACTGGTGGGTAATTATTATGTGAAATTCGACCAAGAATATAAAAAGGAAATAGCTACACTTATTTCTGAAGGGAAGACCGAAGAAGAAGCGAAAGTACAAGCTCCAATTTTAGTCTCTGCTCAAGAAATGTTGATAAAATGGGAAGCTGGAGATGAAGAGGTGAAAGCACTTTGGGAGAAAATGAATCAGTGGGTATATGACGGTTTCGAGAAAACTTATAATTCGCTAGGAGTAGATTTTGATAAGAATTATTACGAAAGCAATACCTATTTATTAGGAAAAGACGTGGTGGCTGAAGGTCTTGAAAAAGGAGTTTTCTTCAAGAAAGATGATGGCAGCGTGTGGATAGATCTTACTGAAGATGGCCTAGATGAAAAAATTGTTTTGAGAAGTGATGGTACGGCGGTCTATATGACCCAAGATATTGGAACTGCTATACAACGTGTAAAAGATTTTGATATAGATGGAATGGTTTATACTGTGGGGAACGAACAGGATTATCATTTTAAAGTCTTGTTCTTGATCCTGAAAAAATTAGGGTATGAATGGGCAAATAATCTCTATCATTTAAGTTACGGAATGGTAGATCTTCCTTCCGGAAAAATGAAAAGTAGAGAAGGAACGGTTGTAGATGCAGATGATCTTATAGCTCAAATGTCTCAAACTGCTAAAACTATTTCAGAAGAATTAGGAAAGCTAGGAGAATATTCTTCAGAAGAAAAAGAAGAGCTTTATAAAATAATTGGATTAGGTGCCTTGAAATATTATATTTTGAAGGTAGACCCTAGAAAACGAATTCTTTTTAACCCTGAAGAATCTGTAGATTTTCAAGGAAACACAGGCCCATTTATACAATATACCTATGCTAGGATTCAATCTATTTTGAGAAAAGCAAATATTGAAAGCGATAATTTGAATTTACCAGAAGGCTACGAATTGCACGAAAAGGAAAAGGAGTTAATAAAACAATTACAATCATATTCAGATACTATTCAGCTAGCGGCAGAGAATCATAGCCCTGCTTTAATTGCAAATTATACCTACGATCTAGTGAAGGAATTCAACTCATTTTATCAGAATGTGACTATTTTAGGAACATCGGATGAAGCGGAAAAGAATTTTAGAGTTCAATTGTCAAGAGCAGTTGGGAATACTATTAAATCAGCATTTGGATTGTTGGGAATTCAGGTTCCTGAAAGAATGTAAGGTTCAATAAACAATAAGCATTAAACAGTAGACAATAAAGAATTTTTGAAAGGGAAAGATCAAAAGCAAAATAATAGTGCTATTTGGGAAAATATTGTTTCCAAATAAAACTTTTCACTTCAGCATCAAATCATTAAATTTGCAATCCGCTGATAGGCGCAAGAATAATAAATTACAGGAAGAATTATGTTTGATAATTTAAGCGACAAGTTAGATAATGCCTTACATATACTTAAAGGGCATGGGCAAATTACAGAAGTAAACGTTGCCGAGACTTTAAAGGAAGTACGTAGAGCTTTGGTGGAAGCCGATGTTAACTATAAGATAGCGAAAGAATTTACAAGCACTGTAAAAGAAAAAGCTTTAGGACAAGATGTATTAACTGCATTGAAGCCTGGACAACTTATGGTGAAATTGGTTAAGGATGAACTTACCCAATTAATGGGAGGTGAAGTAGAAGAAATCGATCTTTCTGGAAATCCTTCTGTGATTTTGATGTCTGGTTTACAGGGTAGTGGTAAAACTACTTTTTCTGGAAAACTAGCGAACTTCTTAAAAACAAAAAAGAATAAGAATCCGCTTTTAGTAGCTTGTGATATTTACCGTCCTGCAGCGATCAATCAATTGCAAATTGTTGGAGAACAAATTGGGGTTGAGGTATTTAGCGATGTAGGAAATCAAGATCCTGTTGCTATTTCCAAAGCTGCGATTGCGCATGCTAAGCAAAACGGATTTAATGTTGTTATTATAGATACTGCTGGTCGTCTTGCGGTAGATGAAGTGATGATGACGGAAATCGCAAATATTCATGCTGCCGTAAAACCAGAAGAAACGCTATTCGTTGTGGATTCTATGACAGGTCAGGATGCGGTGAACACTGCAAAAGCCTTTAATGATCGTTTAAATTTTGATGGGGTAATCCTTACAAAATTAGATGGGGATACTCGTGGTGGTGCGGCAATTTCTATTAAATCTGTTGTAAATAAACCTATTAAGTTTATTGGTACTGGTGAGAAAATGGATGCTATAGATGTATTCTACCCTTCTCGTATGGCCGATAGGATTTTGGGAATGGGAGATGTTGTTTCTTTAGTTGAAAGAGCTCAGGAACAATATGATGAAGAGGAAGCGAGAAAGCTTCAGAAAAAAATCGCTAAGAATCAATTTGGATTCGATGATTTCTTAAAGCAATTGCATCAGATCAAGAAAATGGGTTCTATGAAGGACTTAATGGGAATGATTCCTGGAGCGGGAAAAATGTTGAAAGATATCGATA